>Ga0214921_10007070_pt1 | contig 15086 bp, 29 predicted proteins | sample LL1505_MetaG_FD_177992 | JGI IMG/M metagenome (GOLD analysis project Ga0214921, IMG submission 177992) | Freshwater microbial communities from Lake Lanier, Atlanta, Georgia, United States - LL-1505 | ecosystem: Environmental > Aquatic > Freshwater > Lake | place: USA: Georgia | collected... | reverse complement strand
AACTGTTTGGTGAAGTACATCGTGAACGTGTGTGGGACCAAAAAGCATCAAAGCCCGCCATGCGGCTCATGACTGAAGTTTACAAAGTTTCAGAACTGTATTTGAAATTGGCCGAAGTGCTGGAAGGACGTGATGTTGAAGTTCACCTGGATATCAATCCCAATGAAATGCACGGTTCCAGCTGTGTGATTTCACAGGCCATAGGCTACATCAAAGGCACATGCAATGTGATTCCTTTTGTGAAACCTGAGGCTTTTGCAGCCAGTTATGCCGCGGACAGATTCAAAGGTCTGCGAGCGGCGTAGAATATTGCGGACGTAGCTCAGTTGGTAGAGCATTACCTTGCCAAGGTAAATGTCGTCGGTTCGAACCCGATCGTCCGCTCCATCTAAAAAGATTATATGATTAATTTACCAAAAGAATTCGTTCCTGGGCACAGGTACCTTTTTGTACACGGGCAAAGAAGCAGTGATGCTGAATTTGAGGTATGTATTGATGGTGAAACGATCAACAACCCATTTACTAGCATTGAACAATTTGATCCTTACTATTCGGATCTTGGTCCAACGCAATACGCATTCAGCACTGAAACTTCTTTTTTGGGAGCCAGGACCATCTGCATCAAAATGCTTAAAGGTTCATTGACTCTGACAAGAGCCAGGGTAAGTTACCCTGCCAAGATAACCAACAGCGAAGGTACTGACTCATTTGGTTACTATTCATTATTTCAACCCATAGGTGATCCAAAGTGGCTGGTCAAGATAAATGGTCAGTTACAAACTCTGGAAGAACAAGATCAACATCTGACTGGCGAAGTCCACCACAGCATCTCCGCTGGAGATGTCCTAGAATACTATCATGTCATGATTGAAGGTCCAAGCCATTGGTGTATCGCCTATTCACAATCTACACACAATCGAATAATTGATCAACAAGATCCCAACATTGAATCTATATTGTTCATTGACAATCAGTCTGGAATTGATTATCAATCCAGTAACAATCGACTGAACATTTTAAAAAATCAGCTTTTGGCTGATTACAGAAATAGCTGATGTGGCACAGTGGTAGCGCACTCCCTTGGTAAGGGAGAGGTCGCGGGTTCAATCCCCGCCATCAGCACCAGACAACGGCCTTTGGTGAAATGGATATCATGCTTGTCTTCGAAACAAGCGGTGGCGGTTCGATCCCGTCAGGGCCGGCCATTCAACACTACAGGCTTGCTGGAAAAAGTCTTGTAGTTCAGCACTGTGTAGCGATCATACAGTGTCTTGTCAACCCAAGGAGTTAGTCCACCGTTGGTAATGTCTCCAATAGCCAGAGATGATTCACCAATGCGATTGGCAACTTCATTCAGCACCTCGCCTAACACAGCGCGAACATGAGGGTGCTGTTCTTCCAACACACGCAATACCGGCAGTTCAAACTGCATGAAAAATCCATAGTCCACTTGTTTGTCTGCTTGCCAGGCACCAGCATCAAACCCTGGATACAAATGCTTTCTCATGGTGTCTTGTACATATCTACTGAACTTCAACTCAGCACGATCATTTTCTGTGGTTGCAATATTGTGTGCTCGCGCTATCACAGGATCCTGCCGACACAAATCAATCAGTTCATACCATCCACGTATGGCCAGTTCAGGCAAGTCGGGAGTCCAATAAAACGGTTCCCAAATAACATTGTCTGGAAAGCCATTGCTCCGGGTACAATAGGTATAGTTGCGTATGAGGCCTTCGGGAAAGAAGCCTTGATAGCTGTTGCCATTCTGCATCACACAAGGCTTGTCTAGTCCCAACATCAATGCCGCACGACGATTGCCTATACGCCTTTGCAGTTGCGCATTGGTAGCCACACTGAGCCAACGTCCAAAGAACACACCAGGCTTGGGTCTACTGTCCTTGAACACTTGTTCAGCGTTTCTATACGACTCGGCCACACGATCCAACCACTCGATCCGGATCACACCTGTACCCGGGTGCTCATGTGCATAGCGTTCAGCATAGGGCACTGCGTGATACTTGATTTCACCATACCAATTGTCTGGATTCAAATTGTTGAATGGTGTTGAATTTTCCAACTCCTGTGTGGTAAACACAATGATGTCATCTATGCGCAGGCCTTGTGCGGCAAAACTTTCAATGATATTGCGACTGTCCCAGCCGCCACTGAACATCACAGCCACATAGTCGTACTGTTCACGTATTTGTCTTGCTCTGGCGTAGTACAGTTCTTTCAAACTTTGGTTGCGCCAGTGTCCTGCTGAATGTGCTCGGGCCCATACATCATCATAGTAATGCCAAGACACTGGTTGGCCGGTACGATGTCCTGCTTCTAGTGCATCTCTATTTGAGTAGAACCATTGCTCGCCCACTGTGTAATGCCCTAGTGGACTGTACAGCACTTCGCCCACGGAATCTGGTACGTATATCATGCCAACAAGAACTCCTGTACACGGTCCACTGCTGACTGATATCCATGTTCCCACAGTGCAAAGTGTGTGGTGCCTGGTATGGTGTATGTTTCAATGTTGGCTGTAGAGAAATATCCACATGCGCGATCAAACCAATCCTGCGGGACATCTACATCATATTGGCCACGAGTGAACAAAACTGGCACTCCGGCCAATGCGTCTGTGTCAAAGCCATGATTGTCATGCAACAACGGCCACGTGATTCTGTCCAACCACCATGTTCTAGGTGCTGTCCACGAATCCAAATTGTAAGAAGTGTAGCCTTGTGTGAGTCTTTGCATTTCGTTGTACCATGTGGCCACACGCTGTGGTTCGCCTATTTCTTGATCGCTGATCTTATTAAGTTGTTGTTCTATCAACAGATCCAAGCTGGTACTCCAGTAGCCGGACTTGGTGGCAGTGCGTTGCCACAGTCTTATCCAGCCAGGGTTTTGTTCACACCATGCGGTGTCAAACACAGTGGGACTCATTACCACTGCACGATTGACCAAACCTTGTGCTGCCAACACCAAGGGTACCATGGTGGTATTGCAAAATCCCAAGGCAGCAATGCTATTGTACTCAGGCATGGTTTTGATCACAGCCGCAATCTGTTTGGCAAAGTAAATTCTATTGTAGTCTGAACGTACGAAACCTGTGCTGTTGCCAAATCCCAGGGCGTCTACTATGTACACATCCACGCCTTGAGCGGCCAGTTGTTCAGCATGTGTGATGCCAGTGCCTGGATCAAAATGCCAAAAGTTTCTGCCACTCATTGAACGGCCAGGCAGAATCACCACGGCACGGCTGTTGCCGGGTGCAGTGACTCGGTGAACATAAATGTTTCCCGATTCAAATGGCACGTAATAGTGTGGAATAACCATCCTGGGTCCAGGCTTTTTGTATGAGTTTTTTCAGCGTATATTGCTCAGCGGATACTGAAAACTTTTGTGATTCAAATTCAGTAACAGGCACAATGTCACCGGCTGTGCTGGTAACAAACATGTCTGTGGCAGCTTCCAGCATGCCCACATCAATGTCAGAATATTTATAGTTGATGCCATGCGCATCGCACAACTGTTGCACAAGATGCATGGTGATTCCGCCCAGTACATTTTGTCGTGGTATGTGTATGACTGAGTCAATGACCACAGCAACATTGAACCCTGGGCCTTCGGTCAGATGACCATTGTGATCCAACAGCACTGCACTGTCATATCCACGATCTTGAGCTTGCCATTGACTTTGTGTTAGATCTTGCCAGGCCCAGTTCTTGTAGCTCTGATTGATAGACGTTGATGGAACTCTTGGAGTTGTACTCAAACACAGCCTAGCAGTATTGGTCACATTGAATCCATAATAGGGTTTGACATAGGCCATGACTTGTGTGTCACAACGGGCCAAGTCTCTGGGCATGCCTGAATCAGGAATACCTCTTGTGACTGCAAACCAAACAAATGCTGATTCCAATTCACTGCGATGATATAACTCGGCCACAACAGTTTTTAATTCGTCTGCTGTATAAGGCATGGGCAAGCGCCAGCCACGACAACTGTTCTCCAATCGGATGATATGTTGATCGAGCTGTAGTGCTCGTCCGGACCGTACTGCCAACACATCGTAAGTGGCATCTGAGTGTATCACACCCAGATCTAGTATGCTCAATGAGAGATCGGAGATATTGCAATAGGTTCCATTGCGCCAGGCGGGAAAGTTATTCATCATACATTATATAATAAATTTTGGTAAAACACAATAGAAAATGTCAAATGCCGGCATTAAAAAATACAATGGCAAAAACCGTAGACCAACACTATAGACATGCTATATACTAGTGTTAATACTAATAGACTTAGTATTTCATTCATTAACACAAGGAGAAAATATGAAAACAGTTGGCGATAAAATTGAAAAGTTTGCAGTGACCGGAATCAACCCTGGTCAAGATGATTTCTTCACCATCACAGATGAGAGCTTTGCTGGCAAGTGGAAAGTGATTGCTTTCTATCCCAAAGACTTTACATTTGTTTGCCCCACAGAAATTGTGGCCTATGACCGGTTGAATGCAGATTTTGCTGATCGTGATGCAGTGTTGCTTACAGGTTCAACAGACAATGAGTTCTGCAAGTTGGCATGGCAACGCAGCCACGAAGACCTGAGCAAGATCACACACATTCAATTTGCTGACACACAGCGTGGTGAACTGAGCTTGGTTGAGCAACTGGGTGTGTTCTTTGCCCCAGCAGGTGCCGCACTTCGCGCCACATTCATTGTTGACCCAGACAACGTTATCCAGCACGTGACTGTGAACAACTTGAACGTTGGTCGTAGCCCAGAAGAAAGCCTGCGTATTTTAGACGCTTTGCAAACCGGTGAACTGTGTGCATGTAATCGTACTGTGGGCGGGGAGACACTGTAATGGCATTTAATGATGCTATCAAAGAAGCATTGCCTGAATACGCTAAGGACACTAAGTTAAATCTTGACGCTGTTCTTGTGCGTAGTACCTTGGATGCGGATGTGGCTATGGGTTGTGCTGTAGCCGCACTCGCCGCAACGGGCAACGGCAAAGTGCTGGCTGTGATGTTGGCAGACAATCCGGTGCATGCCAATGCCGCAATGACTGCTGCCAGCATCATGGCACAGAACAACGTATGGTATCCCTATGTTGAAATGGCCGATGACGAAGCACTCAAAGGCTTGCCTGCTCAGTTGCGCATGAATGCCATTGCCAGTCATGGTGGCACCACCAAGGCCAATTTTGAAGCGTTCTCGTTGGCTGCCAGCATTGTGGGCAAGTGTCACTTTTGTGTGAAAGCACATTACGAAACACTCAAAACGGAAGGCTACACCGTGGAACAACTTCGTGACATTGGCCGTATTGCCGCTGTGATGAATAGTGTGGCCAAAGTTCTAAATGCTTGACCACTAAAGGGCCTCCGGGCCCTTTTTCATTGACACACAATGAGATTTTTGTTATACTGTATACCAAGGATGTAAATAACAGTATGACTGACTCAACTGAACCCAAAAAATTTACCGATACGTTGAAAGACGCATTAGCCAAAAAACATGCGGCCGCTCATCCCGACGCCAAAACCAAAACAAGCAAAAGTGGAAAAACCAAGCGATCTGGCACTCCCGTAGTGGCGGGTAGACCTGTGCAACGAGCAGTGGGACGTGGCGGATGAGTAACGAACTGGCACGATTTGTCAACAGCCGACGACGACACAAAACTGATGTGGCTGTGTCTAGGCAGGTCAAAATTGCCCGAGCACACAACAATACGCTGGACGTCAAGCAACCGCATCGACTGGCCAAACGTCATGCCATGGACTGTGGTAACCCACAATGCTTTTTATGCGGCAATCCACGCAAGACACACAAGGACAGATTGACTGCCCAAGAAAAACGCCTATTCCAAGACTTGGACAAAACAACAGATCGACATTCAAACGGATTATCAACCAAGGAAGAACCATGAAGCACCCTTCAAACAGAACAGCCGGCCTCAACTCAGAACAGGCAGTGGCCATGATCGGCAACAGATACGACCTGGTCCTGGCTGGCGCTCGACGCATGCGAGAACTCAGTCGTGGAGACCGACCCAAGATTGATCTAAAGTTTCCGCACAGTGCGGGTGTCACAGCCATGTTGGAAATTGAAGCAGGCAAAATTGGCCGAGACTACATCTATCGTGAAACAGAAGTTCAACCACGTAGACGCAACAAACAACAGCCCTTATAACTGTGGAAGAAAGCAACAGCGCCAAGGGTCGCGACAGCTTTGATATCAGTACCGGCAATACCTTGGTACACTTTTTTAATCGCAATGTCACACCCTACGCTACCAGCACACTGGGTCCCACGTTTGATCTAGTGCCTGTTGAGAGTCAAAAAGATCTCATGATCAATCATGCTAGGATGTATGCCCAGCAGGAATATGATAGGATCATGCAACTGGTCTCAGTGTTGCAAAAGCAAGCAGACGACATCCGGCGCAGACTGGACATAACAGATCTAGTGCATGCGGCAGTGTACCAATTCAGTCCTGTGATGGGCAATGTCTATTGGTTGGCCTGGGACCGTAGAAAACAACACACCTTGCTGACTCCGCATGGTCCTGATGATTGGTCCAGCAGTGCGCCCAAAGACTATGAATACCAGGCACAGGTCCGGTACATGGGTGATCATACCTGGCTGGAAGTAGAGTAAATAATATATGTTTTATAAATTTATTGATCTACCAAATTTAACTCAGCTGCAATCTGACGTTTTGACTTTTGTAAATTCCTCAGAGTATGCATTGGAACCAAACGAAGGACATAGTATTAGATTTGCTGACTCGTGGCAGCATGTTCAAAGTGTGGTTGATGCAGTGGAAACTGTTTGCGCATGGCAACATGTACATTATATTGCATTTGCCACTACCCGAGAAAGAACATTTGGTCTCTTCCCGCACAAAGATTCAGTGTCAGATGATACAGAATACGGCTGGGCATTGAATATTCCCATATCAAATTGGTCGCGAACTTATGTTAACTTTTACAATCTTAAAAAAGATGTAGTTGGCAATACCTCTACACATGGGCAACACATGTACCAATATCCTTGTACAAATTTTGACAAACAAGATATTGAGTTGATAGAAACAGTTTGTCTTGACCGTCCGGCATTTTTCAACACTAGAGAAATACATTCACCAGTTAATTTCTCACCAAAGCCCAGGCACATAATCAGTGTGAGATTTCATGTTGATTTGCGAAAATACAATTTGGGTCTAGTGTAATACTCAAGTATTACTTTTAGAAACCCTGCTACGTGCAGGGTTTTTCTTGACCAAAAATTCCCAATTTGTTATAATAGTGGCATACAAAGCAAAAAGGAGCCAGTGATGAGAAAAGCGTTTGAAGGACTTACTACCAAAGAAATCCGTGAAGTGGGCATGTACGGTTGCACTGAAGCACAGATGCGTGAAGCAGTGGAATCCAGTAGCACTTTCCGTTTTTCAGGTCCTGCCATGGTTGTGGCATCAATGATGAGTGATGCACAGGAAATGATGGCTTACGAACAGCCCGACTTCAACACCATTGAAGATCAGCGCCAACTGCTGAACCGTGCCAAATTTGTTTTATTCACTTACATCATGGATCGGGAGACAGCATAATGAGCGAGAAACTGGAACAGGCCGAAGCCAAATATGATGAACTGGTTGATGCTGTTCAAGCATTGTCCAAAAAGATGACTGAGTTTCGTAGACTTTACGAGCCCGAGTGTGTGGACTTCAATCAGATCAATGAATTGTTGTACGATATGCTGGGCGAAATTGACGACCAATTAATTGAGGAGAATTTTGAATGACACAGGATGTGATTGGTCGTGAGATCACCGTGGGTTCGGCAGTGTTTTACAACGGTGTCTTGTACAAGGTCACCAAGACCAAAGGCCACATGGTTGGCATGAACTACCTGCGTGGGCATTACCAACTGGTCAGGGACAAAACCAAGCCTGGGAGAGAATGTTGCATTGTTGAAGGCCCGGCACTGACAGCATATTTGTTGGCCAAACAATAAAGGAAACCAAGATGAGCATGAGCGACATCAGCATTGACATTCAGAACATGTTGGAAGACGGCGACCACCCCACAGTGATTGCCAGGGTGTTGGGCGTTCCATTGGCTTGGGTGTACAACACCCTGGAACAAATGGATCCTGACACCATTGAAGAAGACCGTTGCAGACTTGCAACAGGCTACAATTGACAACAAATTCGCAATCAACTACAATAACGACTTAACTTACTACAACCCCCGAAAGGAAACAGCCCATGTCAGCAGTATCAGATGCACGTACAGTTACCAGTGCCCAAGTTCGCAAATCCATCATGCATGCTTTTAAGAAAAAGCGTCCCATGTTTTTGTGGGGTCCTCCCGGCATCGGCAAAAGCGAGGTTGTGGCTGGCATCACAGAAGAACTTGGTGGCTTGATGATTGACCTGCGCCTGGGTCAGATGGAGCCCACAGACATTCGTGGTATCCCGTACTACAACAAAGACTCAGGCAAGATGGATTGGGCTCCTCCTGTGGAAATGCCCGACGAAGCTACTGCCAGCCAGTATCCTGTGGTGGTGCTGTTCTTGGACGAGATGAACTCGGCTCCAGCGTCAGTGCAAAGTGCCGCGTATCAGTTGATTTTGAATCGACGCATTGGCAAGTACAAGTTACCTGACAATGTGGTAATGGTTGCGGCAGGTAACCGTGAATCAGACAAAGGTGTCACATTCCGCATGCCGACTCCACTGGCAAATCGTTTTGTTCACCAGGAAATGCGTGTGGACTTTGCAAGTTGGCAAGAGTGGGCTGTTAAAAACAACATCCACAAAGACGTGGTTGGCTACTTGAGTTTTGCCAAGCAGGACTTGTACGACTTTGATGCCAAGTCAAGTTCACGTGCCTTTGCTACACCACGCTCATGGAGTTTTGTGAGTGAGTTGTTGGCGGATGAATGTGATGATGACACAGAAATGAACCTGATTGCAGGTACTGTGGGCGAGGGTCTTGCTGTGAAGTTCAAGGCTCACCGCAAAGTGTCTGGCAAAATGCCCCAGCCTGCAGACATCTTGAGTGGCAAGGTAACTGATTTGAATGTAAAAGAAGTCAGTGCCATGTACTCCCTGGTGATCTCCATGTGCTACGAGCTCAAAGATGCCATCGAGCAAAAGAAAGTTTCGGACAAAGAGTTCCATGAAATGTCCAACAACTTTTTGACATACATGATGAAGAACTTTGAAACTGAGTTGGTGGTATTGGGTGCTCGTATTGCGTTGACAACTTACTTGTTGCCAATGCAACCCACAAAGATCAAGTGCTTTGACGAGTTCCACAGCCGCTACGGCAAGTACATTTTGCAAGCCAACTGATCGGGGGTGGGTGGCGCAGTCTACTAGGGCTGTGGCTGCGCCACCCTTTTTCTATGAAATATGAAATTGTCAAACTAGATGGTCGTCATGCTTGGAGCAAGATCTACCAGTACACCATTGAGTTCCCCAAAGGCACATACAGCAGTGGTGTGTTAGAGTTTGATCGATCCCGGCGCTGGTTCAACCGCACGTATGGTTACAGCACGGATGTCAAGACACAGAATGAAATTGCCGAACAACTCAATGACATGGTACCCTCTAGCCATCAACCGGAAGACTTGAACCTACAGTGGGCCTACAGTACCGAATACCGCAACTACCGAATCTACGTGGCTTCAGACAAAGAACTCATGTTCTTTGAACTCACACACGCAGGCACTGCATAATGTCCTATCGGGTAACCACCAAGCGGAATCTTATCATCTTTCACAATCCTGAAGACTGGGCTCGGGTACTGGACCGTTTGGCCAAGGACTTTGGTCAAACCATACGCATGCGGCATATCATGCGGCGTGAACTGGGATTTACCGCACGTGACCATCGTGGACTTGAGCCCAATCGCAAACTAGGTGGTGTGCTGGATTCTTTTGTGATTAGTGCTACAGACCGTCCAGGCTACCACTATGAACAGCAAGTGCATTTGGACTTCTACAATGAAGCCTCACAGTCATGGTTCATACTAAAGTATCTGTAACACTCAAGTACTACATTGACCATTAATTCAACTCGTGCTATAATACATGAAACAAACAAGGAATCGCATGCACTATTTTAACCCTGACGTACTACATGCCACAGCCGGCACCACTGCCACCAAAGAAGATGCAAAGAAATTTGCCAACTTGATCGGTCCCATGGACGTCAAACTGGATCGAGTTGTGCGTGAAAAATTGATTTCAGCCCGTGTGGGCCTGTTGCTGAAAGCAAGTTTCTTTGGCAACCTTGCAACACGTTTGAAACTGGTCAATGCTGATGAGTGGTGTGCCACTGCCGCAACAGACGGACGTAATTTTTACTACAACACCCGCTTCATTGAGATGTTGCGTCCCAAAGAAATTGAGTTTTTGTTTGGACATGAAGTGTTGCATTGTGTGTATGACCACTTTGGACGCCGCGGTGATCGTGACCCACAGTTGTGGAACATTGCCAATGACTATTGTGTGAACGGTGACTTGGTCAAACACTCAGTGGGTGAGAAGATCACCAGTGTACCTTGCCTGTATGATCGCAAGTATGACGGCATGAGTTCAGAAGAAGTGTACGATGCCTTGTACGAAAATGCTGAAAAGATCGACATTGGCAAATTGCTAGATCAGCTGATTGACGAGCACTTGGACGGTGACGGAGAAGGTGACGGTGATCAGGAGGGTGAAGGCAAGGGTTGTCCCAAACTGACTGCTGAAGAAAAACAGGCCATCAAGGACGAGATCAAAGAAGCCATGTTGGCGGCAGCGGCCACAGTAGATGGTGCTGGCAACTTGCCCGCAGGTGTCAAGCGACTGATCCAACAACTGACAGAACCCCAGATGAACTGGCGTGAGATCTTGCGCATGAATCTGGAGAGCACCATCAAAGCCGACTACACCTGGATGCGGGCCAGCCGCAAAGGTTGGCACATGGATGCTGTAATGCCTGGCCAAAAGCCCGACGAAATGATTGATGTTGCTGTGATGTTGGATGCATCGGGTTCAATCAGCCCGGACATGCTGAGAGACTTCTTGAGTGAGATCCAGGGCATCATGGACTCGTTCCCAGCATACAAGATTCATGTTGTGACGTTTGACACCGAGTGCTATAACCCTGCACAATATGACTCGGACAATCTTGACAGCATGATTGATTATGAAGTGTCCGGTGGTGGTGGCACAGACTTTGATTGTATCTTTACCTACTTGAAAGATCAAGAGATTACACCACGCCGACTGATTGTGTTCACAGACGGCTACCCGTTTGGTTCTTGGGGTGACGCTGAATACTGCGACACCACTTGGATCTTGCATGGCACAACAACCATTGTGCCACCCTGGGGCACACATGCCTACTATGACGAGAACAAGAAAGACTGAGGAGTGCCAGAATGAACGAACGAATTCGAGAACTTTACGATCAGGCTTTAGAAGAATTCAAGGCAGAAAATAAGTATGCCACCATCATTGTTCCCAATCTTTTACAAGAAAAGTTCGCCGAGTTGATTGTGCGCAAATGTATCAACGTTTGTGAGCCAGTTTTTTTAGACGAACCGTATGAGGATATGAGTGAGTTTGGCAAAGGGTTAGTCGAAGGACAGGATGTTGCAGTAGAAAAGATTAAAAGACATTTCGGAGTTGAAGAATGACCATTGAAGATTTAGAACATATATTTCAAAATCAAATTGAAGAAGGTACTGAGAAATTGTACTTTATGCTCAAAGACGGAGATGCTATGACTGTGATTGAACGGCACCCTGCCAATGACTTAGCGGGTTTGTTGCCCATGTTGTCAAGTTTTGAATACGCTGGCGGTACTGCTAACATGCCGAGGTTTACAAAATGAATGAACGAATTCAAGCACTTGCTGAACAGGCTGGGATATTAAAAGAACAATCTGTAAAAGCAAAGATAGTAAAGAATGAAGATGGAACATGGACTTCAATTTTAGAATATCCTGATTTAGAAAAGTTCGCCGAGTTATTGATCCGACAATGTATCCAAGCCGTAAAAAATGTCGGTGGCTACAACGAAGAATATCATATGAATGCTATCAAAAAATATTTTGGAGATGAAGAATGACCAATGAAATCACTGCGGAGATGCTGGATCGCAAGACGGCATGGTGTGAGCAAAACGCATTTTGGGGTCGAGACTCTGCCATACAGCGTATGCAGGATTTCTACTACGAGAAAAAACGGGACAGTGTGGATCAAGATTGGCCCGAAAGTTTTAATGTAGTCGATCTTGCTCAAGTATTGAATGTGGAACGTGTGAGTTATAGAATCTATTACAGTCGGGACAATCTCACTTGTAGACTGTTTGTGTTCCGTCCTCACTGTACCTGGGCCGAAGAGAAAAAGATGTTGGCGTTGGGATTTGTACATGCCAAAGATGGTGACACTGAAAATATACCTGACCAACCAGTAGAACAAGTTGAAGGAGTTGAATGATGGCGAGTATTATTTCTGTAGCATTTATTTTGTTAGTTGAATTTGGAACCAAGGTGTAACTATGTGGGCATTGATTATTGCATTTGTAATTGATACAGTACCGGCCGAGGCCAAGTATGTTCAACTGGCCGAGACCAAGACCTACCAAGAGTGTAGAGACTTGGCCAAGACCTTGAAAGAGCACGGACTCAACAATGGTGCATTTTTATTCTGTGTGGAGCGACAATGATATTTGCATTAGGCATGATAGCAGGCATTGTGTTGGGCGTGATAATTTATCATTTGATCAGACGCTGATGGGCAATCAAACTGAATACTTTGAACGCACAGGATACCAACCTGAGTACTCAATGGGTGACCGAGTGTTTGGTCACTACCATGGCATTCCTTTTGCCGGCACCGTGGGCAATGATACGTTAATCAGTCCGGCGCAAGGTCCCAGGATTTCAATACATTTGGATTTGCCTATACGCTTGGAAGGCACAGTGAAAAATGTTATAATTGTTCAACACCGAGATATTCGACGCATGAAGGAGTTTTAAATGCCAACAGTGTACACCGAAGTAGAAGTTGATGTAGATCTAGTAGATTTTGACACCAACGATTTGTTGGATGAACTTGAAAGCCGTGGTGCATTGCCTGTGGAAGAACATGGTGATGCCCGAAACATTGTAGAACAGATCTACTACTTGCGCAGACAAGGACAACCATACGAGCACTTGATGGACGGTCTGATGTATGCTGTCATGGGAAGAATAGCGTGATCCAATTTGAATGGTTTGTGTACGGATTCATTGCAGGACTTGTGGCTCCGTACATCTGGCCCTTGATTGGTCGTTGTATTGAAGAATACCGCATAGCACGTCGAGACTGGCGTCAGAACAATGAACACCATTGAACAAATCATCAACAGGATCAAACGCCTGGAACCATTTGTGGTCAAAGTGTCAGTACCAGAAGATTTTGCGTTTTCGGGCGCAGTGCCGTTTGACATGGAAATTGTGGGTTCAACTGCCATGGTCACTGTGTGGGCTGTGACTGAGGCAGAAGCACAACGGCGAGCTGAAGAATACTTCCAAAATACACCATAAAATATTGCACTGGTGTTTTGTTGTCTTAAATATTTGCATGGAAAATATTCAACTTACCCTGGCTGATCTTGCATCACTCAAAAATTTAATCGAAGCTGCCACTGAACGTGGCGCTTACAAGGCCGCTGAATTGAGCGTTGTGGGTGGCATCTATGACAAGCTCACTGCTTTCTTGGTTGCATCACAAGCACAACTGGCTGCTCAAGCCGAACCCACACAAGGAGAATGACAATGTTGAAACACATAGGACGACACGGTGACCGCAAGGTTGCAATCATATTTAGAGAACTACCCGGCGAAGATCACATGTGCCTGGTGATTTATCCTGAAACATTGCCAACACATATTCATAACACAATTATGGGTATTTTGGAATCAGCTCCCGGACAGGCCTCGCCCAACTTGGCTGATGTGTTGCACCGCAACCTGTTGCCGGATGGCAGAGTTATTTTACAGGCCTTGCACAACGAAGGCATGCTGAAGAAGATTCAAACCAATCAGGTCATTATCACGCCCACAGCACAAAGCAATGTCAAGTTGGATGAACTGAATCGCATTGTGAAAGAAATGGAATCTGGTGCTGATGCTCTCAAACGCATGCAGGAACTGGATGCCAACGCTGGCTTTGTGGATCCTGCTGTGAAACGCAAAGCAGAGAAAGCATTCAAAGAAGGTCGCATTGCTGATGCTGAAGCCATGATCACACCCTTGATGGCTCCTGCCACAGGTGCCTTGGATGATCAATCACTGGCTGCCAACATGCTGGCACAGGCCAAGAAAATGGAAGCCGACGCCAAGGGCTTGGTTGCTGAAGCTGCCAGAATGAAAAAGGAAGCACAAAAAATGTTTCCTGCTGTGAACATGAAAGCTGTTAAAACTGCGCCTGTGGCTGTGGCCGCTGAACCCGTTGCGACCAAAACTCGCGGTCGCAAGAAGGCAGCGGCTGATGCAGTTCAGTGATGAGTTCTTGGAACGTTGGGAACACATCATTGACGATGTAGACATCACAGACGTTCCGCTTGAGTGCATTAAAAAAGTTGTGGTCAAGTTGCATGGTAAGAAACAACGTACCATCAATCTTGATCTACTACGACGACAAGGTCTTGACATTGAAGAAATTGAAACTGTAATGACAAGAACCTTGTCCGATCTTGGCGAAGCTGTGCGTGACGTTGATTTTATTCTTGACGTTGGTGCTATCGCTACCATTGTGCAACCTGAAACTGACAAACTGTTAAAAGATCTATGACTTGGTTCAACTCTCAGCATCTACAACAGGCCGCCGAACACGCTGACAGACAAAAAAATAATCCAGTTTTAAATTACTTCTGGCATTTTGTACTGTCAATGACCGAAGCTGGTAAATTACTTTTGTTGGCATTAGGCAGTGTTGTTCATGCAATTTTTCCCTGGATATTAAATTTTAAATTGTTAGAGTGGCGTGTGGCTGCTCTTGAAACTTTGAAAAATAATTTTCCCAATGATCC
>Ga0214921_10007069_pt1 | contig 15087 bp, 29 predicted proteins | sample LL1505_MetaG_FD_177992 | JGI IMG/M metagenome (GOLD analysis project Ga0214921, IMG submission 177992) | Freshwater microbial communities from Lake Lanier, Atlanta, Georgia, United States - LL-1505 | ecosystem: Environmental > Aquatic > Freshwater > Lake | place: USA: Georgia | collected... | reverse complement strand
CCGTAGGAGGGTCCCTTGTTGTTCATGCGCTCGCAGGCGTGGTCCTCGAAACCCTCCGGGAAGAGGCTGAGGAGGTCGTACCACTCGTAGGCGACGAAGGTCGTGGGCGTGATGTTGTTGTCCATGTCTCTGTTGTACCTCAGGTGGGGGTCGGTTGCACGGGACTCGGAACTTTTTTCTCAGCTCCCGGGAGTGAGCTGACTGGGCTCCACCCAGAGAGCGTGTGTGCCCGTGATGGGCAGGTGAATGCGCACTCTCACGGGATCGCCAGTCCCCAAGCGGCGGGGATCGACCTCCACCACCTCACCTGAGAGACCGCCTGGGAGGACGACGCGCTGACCGGTTCGGATGTCCTTGTATTCCATGATCTCCTTTATACCCCACCCGCGGGACGATTGCACGGGACTCAGAACTTTTTTCAGGCGTTGTAGACCGCCACGATCGCCCCGTTGATGGGCTCGCAGAAGAGATCGTGCTCCGCGAGAACGTCGTTCACGCGGTCCCAGGCCGCCACGATTGCCTGGCTGTCGTACCGGAGGGCCGGGATGCCGCGCTCGGTGTGGATGACGACCTGCGCTCGGGGTGCCCAGCCGCCCGGGTCCTCGCGGCCCGTGAACGTGGCCTCCTCGATCTGCTGCCGGCCGACCCGGTTGCCGAAGACGGTGTTGAGCGCGCTGCGAACGATCTCGATGTTGTTGTTCATGTTCTTCTTGTACCTCAGGTGGGAGTGGATTGCACGGGACCCCCAAACTTTTTTCAGCGGGCCTCTGACTCGCTCTGGACCAGCTCGCCGTGGAGCTCGAGGTATCGCTGGCAGAGCTTGACCATCCAGTCCGCGGACTGACGCTCGGAGGTCGACAGGGGTCGGATGAACTCGGCGCCGTCAGCCAGCTCATCCAGCGCGGCGACGCAGTCGCGGAGGTCACGGCTCGTGTTCTCGAAGCGGCAGTACGACATGTTCGCCATCTGATATCTCCCTTGTTCCTGTTTCCTACCTGCCTAATCTACCTCAGCTGCGCCCCGCTTGCACGGGACCCCCAAACTTTTTTCAGCGGGCCCGGGCTGCTGCCTGGGCGAGCGGCTCGACGGCGTCGGAGAGCCCGTCCGCGTTCACGATGAGGTTGAGCAGCTCCATGCCGATGAGCCGGACATCCGGGTCCTGGTTGTCCTCGACCCCGTGGAACTTGAGCTCGTGCTCCTGAAGGCGGAGGAAGGCGGGGAAGGCGGACCCGATCGCGTTGGCGAGCTCGAGGCAGAGGGCGTGCTTCTTGGTGTAGTAGGTGTTGGCGTCCATGGTGTTAGAATACCACAGGCGCGCGGTGGGTGCACGGGAACCACAAAAAAAGTTTTTTGCCCGCCGTGCGTGCAAGCCCGCCGCGCGCGCGCCTATCCTGTGTTGGTGGAACGGCGACGCGGCCACCCCTCACGGGGTGACCGCCCTGGAGCGCCGTGCTACAGCCTCAGGAGGCCGAGACCTTGGCCACCACCTTGAAGCCCTTGGGCTCCATGGCGAGGTAGAAGGTGTGGCCGCAGCCACCGAAGCGGTTCTTCACCGTCTGGAGGACCCGGCAGCCTCGGAGGTCCTCGTCCTTCTCCTCGATGCTCAGCTCCATCATGGCGTCGACCATGTGCTTGAGCTTCTGGCTGCCGGCCATCTTGCCGTCCTTCGTGACCTGGCCGATGACGACCGCATTGGAGTAGTTGGACTTGCACCAGTCGGTGATGAGTCCGAGCGCGCGCACAGGCGACTGCGAGTTCGTCTGTCCGTCGTTGTAGTGACCGTCGTCCATGCACTGGAGCGAGTCGACGATGAGGAAGAAGGGCTTGCCGGGGTTCTTCGCCCGGAGCTCGTCGCACTTCTGGAGGAGCGTGGGGACGTGGGTCTCCTGGCCGACCGCGAAGCCGGACTTGAGGCAGAGGCGCTCCGCGATGAGCTTCACCTGGAAGAGGCTTTCCTCGGCGGTGTTGAACACGACGACCGCTCCGCCCTTCGTGAGCCGGTCAGCCATCGTGAGGGTCATGGTGGTCTTGCCCGCGCCGGGCGTGCCGGTGAAGAGGACGACCTGGCTGGGCGTGAACCCCTCGCCGCCGAGTGCGCCGTCCACGTACTCGATGCCCGACTTCACCTTGTTCCGCAGTGCCTTGGGAACCTCGACCGTGAGGATGTTGGTGCCGAAGTCGATGGAGTCGTTGCGGACGTTGAGCTTCATGAGTTGGTCTTCCTTCGAGTGTTGGTTCGTTGTCCGTTACTTGATAAGGATACCACAGCTACCAGTGCGTTGCACGTTGCGTCGCACTATTTCTCACACTATTTCTCACGCTAATTGTGACACTATTTCTCACGCTAATGGGAGCCCCTCACTGTACCACAGCGGGCTCGACCATTGCACGGGAGTCAGACCATCCGTCCCTGGGAGGTGGCTGGGTTATCGATGTACTTCGTGCTGTGGCCCGTCCACTCACCCACGTCATTGACCCTGAGGAATCGGGGTAGATCACCGTCCTCAGCGAGTCTACGCCCGGTCTCACCGAAGACCGCGTACAGCGAGCGGCCGTCGTAGGTCCGTGCTGCGGGGATGTAGAGGATGTAGTGTGCCTTCAGCGTTTCGTTGTTGATCTCCATGGTCTTAGAATACCACAACGTCTGGGTGGTTGCACGGGATCCTCAACTTTTTTACTTGCTTCCGCCGCCGAAGAGCCACTCGACGATCTTGCCGAAGATGAGGATCGCGATGATGAACCCAGCTGCCGGGAGAAGTGCCACGATCGTGCACAGCAGGAAGATGATCCAGATGATTTCCACAGTGTATTACTCCTGATACGACTTAGAAGCCTTGTTGTCCGCTGTGAGTCCCTGGTCCCGCCACGCCTCGATCGCAGCGACGAGGTCCAGGATCCTGCGGCACTCCTCCAGTCCAAGTCGCTCGAGCTGCATGAGGCCCATCAGCTGCAGGCCCTCCAGGTCCACGGTCACGTCGCCGTCGCCGGTGTTGATCACGATGGACTTGATCTCCAGGAATGGGAGGAGCCTGGGACCGTTGGGCTCACGGCCGTCGATCCGCTCGACAGCAGCCTTCGCCTCGGCGAGGCCACAACCGGTGTGGGTGCGGATGATCTTGATCGCAGCAATCCGTTGCTGCTTGCGGACGAGCTCCTCCACCTCCCGGATCGCCTGGACGGGCAGCCTGAAGTGGGTGGCGGTGCCCCAGTAGTTAGAGCCCATCTCAGACCTCCTCGGCATTCCGCAGGACCGTTGACCTGCAGGTGAACACGTCGCCCTTGAAGAGAAAGTCGACGTAGACTCCGAACTCGCCCACTACGAGGACAGGATCGCCCTTCCTCGCCAGGATCTCATGTTCGAGGTCGACCGTGACCGATCCGTCGGCGTCCTGTCTGTAGAGATAGGTGTCCCTGACAAAAGTTCGGATCGATCCCGGTGCGACTCCTTCCATGGTCCACCTCACTCCGCCGCGAGGTCCTCCTCGACGAAGGTGACCTCCTGGGTCTCCGACGGGGCCGTCTCCACGACAGGCTGGGCCTCCACGCCCTTGCGGCGGGTGTGGACGCGCTTGGTGGGCGCGCCGGATCGAGTGCCCGACGTTGCTGCCACGAGGGCCGACGCCTGCTCCGTGAGCGCCGCGAGCGTCCCCTCCGGGAAGACCGCCGGGTCGATGGAGCGGAGGCACGCCTCGAGCCGCTCGGCGAGGTCGACCGCACGCTTCATGCGGTACTCGATGTCGCAGGGCTTCGAGGAGAGGGTGTAGGTTGAGTTGCGCTTCGTCATTGTCTTGTCCCTTTCAGTCCGATGATCGTTGGTTCGTTGTCCGTTACTTGATTAGGATACCACGGCCGCCGGGAACTTGCACAGCGTGGTTCACTTTTTTTTAGCGGGCGTAGACCGAGTGGTAGCCGGCCTGCTGACGGGTCTTGCCCAGGGCCACCCACTGGCCCGACTTCGGGCGACGCGTGACGATCTCCTTGGGACCGAAAGCGGTGTCGATCGTGGAGCCCTGCGCCACGACGATGCGGGTCGCGCTGTGCACCTCGATGATGACGTGGTCGTACCAGTCGCCGCAGAGGTAGAGGGGAGCAGAGTCGCCGATTTGAGGCATCTTGTCGTTGTTCTCCATGGTCTTAGAATACCACAGACCGGGAGGTATTGCACGGGTCCCGCGATCTTTTTTCACGGGACCCGGCAGTGTCGTGTCAGCGTCGCTTCTTTGAGGAGGGCTTCTTCGAGCGCTCGCGGCGCGGGGGCTCGCTGTCGACCTCGTCGTCGTTCAGAGCGTTGCCGTCCGCGCAGGAGTCGTCGCACACGTCGCTGCAGCACTCGTCCTCGTCCTCGTCCGAGTCGTCAGGGACGTCGGGGTTGAACGAGAGGAAGTCGACCGACACGGTGTCGATGGAGGAGGTCGTCACAGTCCGCGCCTTCACGATCTGGAGTTCGACTTCCTCGCCCGGGAATCGCTCCTTGAGGACCTCCATGAGGACCTGGGCGACCTCGAGCGCCTCCCTGTGAGACGAGAACAGAGCGCCGGGATCGACCTCCTCCTCGAGGTAAGAAGCGCTTCCGATGTCCTCTGCGTCGACGTCGAGCTGTGCCCACTGGTCTCCACCGAACTCGTCGTCCTCGTGTGCCACCAGGAACTCCTCGGTGTACACGTCCTGAATGAGGTAATGGACGACATCGTTCTTGTCCAGATTCGCTGCAGTGTTGTTGCTCATTCGCATCTTCTTCCCTGTCTCCTTCGTCCTTATAGATTACCACAGGCCTAGCATGGTTGCACGGGATGTCACAACATTCTCAGGCGCCGTCGTCCGCCTCGAGGACCTCGAACTGCTCGCCCAGACGCTGCTCGATCTCATCGTCTGTCGCGCCCATCACGCTGAACGCGTGCGGGTAGCCGCCGAAGCTGATGACGAAAGTAAACTCACGGCATCCCACCTCACCCAGCTGCGCAGCTCGGGATGGACGGGTGCGCACGCAGGTCACCTCACTGCCGATGAGGCCGTCCGTCCAGGCGATCGCCATGACGCCTGGGATGCGGAGATCGCCGTCCGCCCGCTTTGGGTTGAGAACCCTGTAATGCTTTCCTTCGATCATTCCCTTCACTTCGTCACCACCCCTTCCTCTCGCGCTTCGAGCGCCTCCAGAAATTGTCTCTTGATGTACAGCTCGTTGCCTGTGCTCGTATCCAGGACCAGCACGTGCCCGTTCGCCCACTTGCCCCAGCCCATCCCCGACGGCGCCTTCGCACGGGCCCGAATCACAGTGACGAGCTTGCCAGGTTTGATACTTTCGGTCCGGTGCCTCGGAATGAGGCGGGACTCACCGTCCTCACCGAGACCTTGATACCACGGGTCGGACGAGAGGCTCTCTCGCTCAGCGGCTGTGAGGACGCGGACACCCCGGGGCAGCGTGCGGTCGAGCCCCACGCCGCGGCCCGAGACGACCCTCAGCAGGTCACCTTTCTTGAATCCGCTCATCACTTCATCCTCTTGATGGTGTCCGCCTCGCACACGACTGGCCGCCCGCTCAGGAGGACCTCGTAGGCGACCTTGCCGTTCAGGGCGACCGGTCCCGAGCAGACGACGCCGAGGCCCGACTCGGCGAAGGGGTTCGCGACTGTCACCATCTCGCCCTCCGGGAACTTGGGGTTCTCGAGCTCACGAATCGCGGGGCCACAGCCCTCCAGCATCTTGTTGACGATCCACTCATCGATGTCGTTCTTCTCAGGGTCCTTCCGCCAGGCGTCGTAGCGCTCGGTCGCGTACGTCGTGCCCCGGTGGGTGCCCTTCCACGAGCTGCCGCGACCCATCAGGATCGACCACGCGAAGTCCGCCTTGACGCGGAGCTCAGGGCTGGGCTTCCAGACGCCCTCTCGCTCGACGCGGGCGGCCTGGTCGAAGAGCTGATTCATGAAGCCGGTCTGCTTCTCGGACAGCTCGTAGCCGCGGTTGATCGTGCCACGGAAGCTCTCCATCGCCTCCCGACCGCGTGCGCCCAGGAAGGGCAGCGAGGCGGTCATCCGGGCGAGGAGGGCCGGGTCACCCTTCGGGGCGGGAGGTCCCTCGGCGCAGAGGGTGTCCAGCCACTCGCGCTGGGCGGTCGAGAGGCCCTTCGCCGTGCGGATGCGGGTCAGTGCGTCGCGCATGAAGTGGAGGCGACGGTCCGAGGTGAGGCCTGCCGCCTCCCACTGGGAGATGGCTGCCTCTGTGTCCGAGATTCGCTGCTGGGCTGACTTCCGCATGTTGCCTCCTACTTGATAAGGATACCACAGCAGCTCAAGTGTTGCACCGGACGGAGCACTTTTTTTTAGATCACTCAAGGATCTCGCGGACCCTGCCGAACTTGGCGGCCTTCAGCTCGATGATGTGATCAGGTTCAGTGCCATGGAAATCGAGGGCGAACATCATGGCCATGCCCACGTCTGGGAATCGAAGGACCCACTCCGGCTGCAACGTCCGGTCATTCCTATAGAGCTCGATGTAGTTGCCATCCACCACGATGCCGGCGCCATTGGCCCAGCCGATCAGCGGCTTCTCAGACTGGCAGCCACAGTAGGTGTCCCAGTCCTGCTTCGTGAAGTGGTTGAGCTCCACGGCGCCTCAGTTCGCCACGGTCAGCTGGATGTACTGCGCGAGCTCCGCTGCGAGGTTGTCGGCGTCCCGGCGCTCGTCACGACGGCAGCCCACTCGAACCTGGCCCCAGCGGGCGTAGACGTAGAACTCGGTGCCGGTGGGCAGGTGGACGAACCCCACCTCGAGACCGTCGTAGCCCTTCTCACTGTCCGAGTAGCCCTCCATGAGTCCCAGGCTGAAGCGGTCGGCCACTGCCTGCATGCTGACGCCGTCGGCGTACTGCGAGAGGCTCATGCCGTTCACGTTGACCGGGCGGGGAGCAAATTCCGTCATCATCTTCTCCTTGGTGTCCGTTGATGGTATAAGAATACCACAGTCGCCCAGGGATTGCACGTCCACTGTGAAATTTTAGAAAAGATCCTCCGGCATCTCGAACCCAAGCTCCTCGGTCACCGAGCGGATTGCCTCTAGGATGGATGTCGCACGCACGAGCTCCTTCTTCGCATCGTGCAACTGCACGAGCCACTCGTTCGACTGGGACCGCTCACGATCACGATCGAGCGCGCAGCTGATTGCCTCCTCACGTGCAGCATCCAGTTCAGTCCTGAGGCGCTCAATCAACAGCGCGTCCTCAGTGATCTGTGTTTCCTGCGCCTCAGCACGCTGCCGAAGTGCATCGATCTCGTAGCTCAGGCCTGGAAGTGCTGCGGCCTGTCGCGGCACAGTTGGAACCTCAGACAGTGGTGTGTAGTCCGGACTGAGAGGCAATGCTGACAATTGTTGGTGTGGGGACTCGAGCAACGCGACACGCTCGATCAGCCACTCAATAAGCTCATCGTGGTTCTTGCTCTCCTTCTCCAGCATGTCCACCCTGAACCCGAGGTGGTTTCCAGTGATGTCGTTCCGAAGGCTCACTTGTCACCGTTCCTCGATCGTGTCGACCCAATGTGGTCCTTTGCGCGCCCGAGCGAGAGAGTGCCAAAAAAGATGCCTAGCGCGACGAGCAGCACTAGGAAGTTCTCAATGATCACAGGGCCTCACGGGAGCAGATTGGGCAGAAGAGCTCCTCGACTCGGGAGTCCACCTGCTTGGTTGTCCAGTCCGCAGGAGGCTGCATGTTGTCGGAACGCAGCACGAGCTCGCCTGCAACGACATTGGGCGTGAGCTGGGCTGTGGTTGTCCCAATCCTGTTGCACTCCCCGCACCGAACCGTCACGCCCACGATCATCCTGTTTGCGTACATTGCTTCACCTCACCAGTTCTTGTCCCAGACACCGTCACATCGCTGCCACTCGTCACCGTCATTGGACTCAACGATCCACCCCGCAACGTCCTCACCCTGCGACCGTGCTGCTCTGATGAAGGAGTCAATCAGCTCAGCGTCACGAGTTGTGAATCCGTAAGGGCCGTTCATCCCATCGTACGGTTCACCGCCTCCCACACTGAGTGGGTGTAGGTCAACCCAGGCGAAGACCTTGGGATCCCTCCTGATCCCGCACCTCTGTGCCCACTTGAAGGGCGCATCGGGATCGTCAGTATTGCCAACCGAGACCACCGACTCCTTGATTGTCCTGAAGAGCGAACCGAACATTCTACATGTCTCCTAGTAGGGCCAGTGGGACTTGAACCCACATGGGATTGCTCCCGGCGGATTTTAAATCCGCTCCGTATACCTGGTTCCGGCATAGCCCCGTGTGCCCCCGAGGGGGCGTGAATCACCGTCCAGGCAGGATCTCAGCGAGCCCATTGAGGAGCATGTTGCGCACCTCCGTGAGCTCAGCAGATGTCTGATCAGTCAGGTCCGCGTGCTTGAGGCGAAGCCTGAGATGTGCATCGACCTCATCGAGCAGACACTTCAGCTGCTGCCCCTTGATCGTTGACTCCAGCATCTCAGACTCACCCGGGAGTGAGAACTCCATGTTGAGTGAGACCTTCACTTGGTGGCCTCCGCCGCTTCATCGTTCTCAGCGAGCGGCACGTCGTCGAGCTCCTCGATCTTGTCTCGTGCTGGGTCGTAGCACTCCACACACCCGAACCGATCGTGCTCCGTGTAGTCGCGGCAGACGTTGCACCACTTCGTCGCCTCCTCAGCCTGCTCCCACTTGCGGGGCTTCGGAGCACCCTCACCGCGTCCCAGGGGACCACCCTTCATCTTCATCCCTTTATCCTACCTTCCTCTTGAGTCGTTGTCTTCTGTGTAACCCGGGGAACCCGGTTGTATATCAAGCTGCCTTCGTGACCGACGCCACCGCATCGTGCTTCATCTTGATGACGAAGTCACGCTTCGAGGGCTTGAACATCATCTTGCGGTCCGGGACGATCACCCAGCCCCGCTTGAGACCCGAGGGGCCCGGGTCACTGCACTCACCGTCGGTGAGGATGAGGTACCCATCGAACCGGTGCTTGTTCTTGTTGGCGTGGTCCGAGGCCGCCTTGAAGTCCGTCCCGCCGCACCGCGTCCGGGCGAGACCCGGGTTCTTGTTCCCCTTCCAGACGCGCTCCGACTTCTCGTCGACGGCAGTGTCGAAGTTGAAGATCGTGAACTCCGTGTGCTTCGCGAGCGTCATCAGGTTTCCGAAGAGGAGCTCCAGCGACTCATCGTCCACGGAGCCCGACTGGTCGATGTAGACCGCGATCGACGACGTGTAGTTCCGGTGGGTGCCAGGCTGGATCGCCGGATACTTCCGATTGAGCCGCTTCACGTTGGTGGTGCGGTCCGCGCGGCGGGTCATACCGCAGAACTGCTTGAGGACCGACTTCCAGTCGATCTCTCGGCTGAGGAGGTCTCGAAGCTTCTGACGGGTCTCCGCGGGGATCGAGCCCCACTGGCCCGAGGAGTCACAGTCCTTGACCGCGCGCTCCAGCGCCTGCTTCACCTTGCCCTTGATGAGCTCCCGCTCCTCGTCGTCCATCTCATCCCATCCCTCGTGGTCGTCCATCCCACCGGGGACGATGCGCACAGGGTTACCGTCCGCGTCCACCAGGTTGCCGTTCTCGTCGACGCGGACGTCGCCGTCCTTGAGCGCCTGGGCGAGGGACTTCCCCTTGGCAGCCTTCTCGATGTCCTCAGCCACGTCCTGGAGGAGCGCGAAGTACTGCTCGGAGGAGAGGCCCTTCGGCAGCGACGCGATCTTCTGGCTGATTCGCTCGTGGCGGGCGACAGCAGCCTCACCAATCTTCGCCGCGATCTCGGGCTCCAGCGGCTTGAACGCCTTGCCCGGAATGAGACCACCCTCGGGGAGCTCCTCCTCCGGAATCATCGAGTTGATGGCGAGGTCCGTCGCGTAGTTGTGGAGCGTGTGGGGCTCCATGCGCCGGGTGGTGGTGTGCTCGAGAACGAGGTGGAAGCACTCGTGCTTGAGGAGGCCCTTCACCTGCTTGGAGGTGAGTCCCGCCACGAAGTAGGGGTTCCACCACATGTTGATGTCGCCGTCCTTGGCGAGCACGCCCGCCGTGGAGATTTCCTCCGAGCGAATCTTCGTGACGGGGCGGAGCACCTTCGAGAAGAAGGGCTCATCCCACATGAGGTTGATGAGGTGGGGATCGATGTCGAAGGCGTCAGCCTGCGCCTTGGTGACCTCCTTGGAGGCCTGGGGGAGATCGTTCGAGGTGGAAGTGTTCTTTGCCATATGTGTTCACTGTACCCTATGTGGGGCCACATTGCACGGACAGACAAACTTTTTTTAGACCTTCCGCGCCCGACGGGACTGTGCTGCCTTCTGGCCCGCATTGCGGTGCTTCTGGGAGACAACAGCGGTCCAGTGGATGTAGGTGAGCATAGCTTCCGAGGACTCTCGATCGTACTTGTTGGAGTTCACGGGAATCCCAAGCTGCCACGCGAGGACGAGACCCCGCCGCCACGCCTCGTACTCCTCAGCGATCGCAGCGACGCGGTGGCTCTTGCTCTTGGTCGTTCGCCCATCGAGGCCCCACTGTGACTTGAGGTAGTTCGGGTAGAACTGGGAGAAGCTAGCCCAGTCATCCCTCACCATGACGTGCCCCGCCTCGTGGAGGAGCGTGTAGAGGCGGCTCTCAGCGCCCTTGCTGCTGTTGATGTGGACGCAGTAGTCGTTGAAGTCCACCTGGTCCTGGGCGCCTGGGTAGCAGTCCACCTCGTACGTCCTGTCGTCGAGCCAGGCGACGACCGCATCCCACCCACGCTGAATGGCTGCCTTGGTCATCTTCCTCCCGTTCGGGCGTCGACGAGGTGTGATTCCGAGGAAGTCTGCCGCGTCCATGATGCCCTTGGGGAGTCTTGCCATGGTCAGTCTCCGAAGTCGTGGTGGTGTGTGCACCAGAGGAACACCGGCCGAGGTGCCGTGTTCACTTCCTCGTCCACATTCACAGTATAGTCCTTGGGGACGTCAATTACACGTGTCTCCTCGACATTTTCCTCTGCCTGTCCGTACCGATCGGGGCTGTACAGCCTGCACTCTGGATTGCTGCACTCGCAGCGGGCAGCAGCCCCGATCATCGATGGGTAGGTGACCGTAGCGGGAGATGAACCACACCTGAGACACTTCATTACGTCCATGGACAAACCTCTAATCTGTGAAGCCCCCGACTGGAATCGAACCAGCTTTCTCCTCATTACAAGTGAGGTGCATGACCAGTATGCTTCAGGGGCGTGGAACAGTTCTAACTATTTACTAGGAAAGTCTTTGTTGCCTTTTCTAATTCTTCCTGAAGTCTTTTCTTTTGATCTACCCCAGTTTCTAAAGTTTGGAGTCAGTGCGTGACAGTTGGGGCAGAGAACACGAAGATTTTCACGCGTGTTGTTCTTGTGGTCTCCATCAATATGATCAACTTCTAATATAACACCACCGCAGTCTCTTGTTTCATTAAAACCACAACGACTGCAACTATAGTTTGACTCTGCAAAAAGTCTTGCACGCCGCTTCGGAGCACCTAAGCTTTCAAATGGAACAGAATCCCAATCAAAATCTGTCCATTGATTTGTAGAGATGCCCTTCCTTTCTTTCATTGCTTTGTAAAAAGCTTCTGATTTCGGTGTAGGCACCCGCTTATTTGGGTTCTTTTCACAGAAGGTCTGATGATACCTCATACCCTTCTTAGAAGCCCATTCTTTGCGGCCGCAATACATGCATATGAGTTCATTTTCCATGCATGTAAATATAAAGTTGGTAGTGCAAGTTGTATACTATTTTGCACTACCAGATATGCATCACGACTCGTAATCTAACATCGCTCCAGGAAGTGCCTTCGCGTCCGGGGGCAGTGCAGCGATCTGCTCCAGGATTCCACGGGCCTGATCGTGGCTCAGGTGGCCGATGACGTCTGACGTGATGGGGGTGTCGTGGCACAGCTCGAAGTCGTCGTTGCTCTCGCCCCGAAATCGGATGACGGCAATCTCCAGCGTGCCGGCACGCCCGTATGCCGAGCCGCCGGTGATGATCGAGACACCGTATCCGTTCCTGAAGCGGATACGCTCGTAGCTGCCGCTGTCCCACTGCTTGGAACCACCTTCACGATCCACGATCTGGTTGCTGCTATAATCGACGAGATTCATTGTCTTCTTCTCCAGTGAGCGTGTTATTGGAAACTGAGTGACCCCAGGGAGACTCGAACTCCCGTTGACGGAGTGAAAATCCGCGATCCTAACCTCTAGATGATGGGGTCAGTGAATGGGTGGGGAGGGATTTGAACCCCCTCAGTCATGGACGGCTGATTTACAATCAGCTGCAGCTCACCATCTCTGCGGCCCACCCGGATTCAGGGAGAGGGATTCGAACCCCCATAGGAGGCACCAAAAACCTCCGTCCTGCCGTTAGACGATCCCCGAGTCTGCCTCACACGGAGCGAGGCAGGAACCTGAAGCAGTAGCGGGAGTAGTTGTACCCCTCGTTGTTCACGTAGTAGTACTCGGGCTCCGCACCTCCGAGCCGCTCCACCACCCACTCCAGCGTGCCGTTTTGGGGGAAGAGCTCGGTGAAGGGGGTGACATTCGCATCCCGGGAGATGATTCGTCGGGGCTTCGACATCACGACGTTCAGCTCATCGTCTGAAAGGGGCTGGATGGGCGCGTGGTCCCATCTATCCAGCTTCCGCGCAGTCACAGTGTCGAACATGTATCGGGTATCAGTCATGCTTCCTCTGTGTGAGATTGAGACCAAAGTAAAAAAGCTCCGGGACCTGGACTCGAACCAGGGACCATTCGGTTAACAGCCGAACGCTCTACCAACTGAGCTATCCCGGAATATTGGACATGATCGGGATCGAACCGATGACCCTCGGCTTGCAAAGCCGATGCTCTCCCAGCTGAGCTACACGCCCGAACTCCACTAAGTATCTGTCAGACGTCCATCGATCTCCTAACAAAGTCAACGACAACCGAGAAAACCATCAGGGCTGAGATTGTCATCATCACTGACACGCTGAACCTCCTGAATGGGACGTGTGGGGAACGATCCCACGACCGTCAGGTTAAAAGCCTGCTGCTCTACCGACTGAGCTAACGTCCCGTTTTCCTGTCCTCTACCCTTCTAATCTAACCCTTCCGCATCTGATTTACACGACCAAGATTCTTTTTTTTAGCACCCTCGGAGTGACTCGAACACCCGACCTTGGAGGTAGAAACTCCTTGCTCTATCCATCTGAGCTACGAGGGCATTTGCCGTGGAACTTACCTAGTATAGCCCACACTGGGTAGATTTACACGAGGCAAGTTCCACGGACTTCGTATCAAGGACCAACCAACCAGACCAACCAACAGGACGAGGGAGACGGAGGAGAAGGGATTCGAACCCTTGACACAGCTTTTCACCGTGTGTCCGCTTAGCAAGCGGGTGCCTTAGACCACTCGGCCACTCCTCCGGGAGTGGGGAGGCCGAAGCCTCCCCGTCAGGGTCACGCCACCTCGCGGCCGGCCTTGACAGCCTCGACCACCCGCTTCCCGATCTTCTTGTGGAGCTTCTGGATGTTGGGAAGGTTTCCAGTCGCCGAGACCGCGTTCCACAGCTGGACCAGCAGCTCACCGGTGATGACGCTCGTGAAGCTCGCGAGGCCGGACACCTGGTCAACGGTCCACGTGTTGGACTTGCAGTGGTCGGCCACCTTCTCGATCACCGAGGCGAGGCCCGACGCCGTGGAGGCCTTCACCCGGTCCTGCACTGCATCGAAGCGGTCCAGGACGTCCTCAGCGCTCAGCACCATCTCGTACTTGGAGATGAACTCCGAGAAGGCGATGGCTGCCTCCGTGCCCACGAACCCCTGCGCGATCGAGTAGACGAGGGGGTGCTTGTTGCCCGCGATCTTCGTGGGTGAGAGCTCCATGTGGGCCAGCGTCGTGTCGAGGCGGTGCCACGAGGCCGGGTTCGGGCAGACCGTGCCCGCTTCCACCGAGCCCGGGTCGACGCGCAGGTGGGCCGGGTTCTGGCGGATGAAGTCGATGAGGAGCGCGTCCAGTCCCGTCTCCTTCGCCCAGGTGATGAAGTCCTCGTGCGTGGGCGCGAGGTCGACCACCCAGAAGCGGCGGAGGAGCGCAGGGTCCATGTCGTTGACGTCGTACTCCGAGCCGTGGTTCACAGCAGCGAAGACGCGGCTGCCGGGGTGGAGCCGGTAGGGGACGCCGTCCTCGTCGTTGCCCAGCTCACGATCGAGGACCAGCTGGAAGAAGCTCTGCTGGACGCCGGGGAGCGAGCGGTTGAGCTCGTCGAGCATGACGACGCAGGCCTCGCGGCAGGCACGGATGAACCAGCTCGGCATGCAGAAGGTCATGATGCCGTTCTTCTTCATGCCCTCGACGTCGGGGTAGCCGCCCACATCGCCCTCGGACATCGTGCTGCCGCGGACGTCGATGAGGGGGAGGTGGAGCTTCTCGGCGACCGAGCGCGCGAGCTGGCTCTTGCCGACGCCGGTGGGGCCGCGCATGAGGACGGCGATCTCGGGGGGAAGCTTAGGGGCGATGTTCTCGAAGGTCTTGATGTCCATGGTGTTTCCTGTTGTCCTGTATCAGAGTCCGTTGGTTGGTGTGTCCCTGTCTACTTAGATAACCTACCACATCGCGCGGCCCCTTGCACCGGGACCCAGAACTTTTTTTCACTCTTCGTCGTCAGTGTCTCCCGCATCGCGGAGGGACCGGGGGTGCACGTCGACGAGTCCCAGCTCAGGGAATACGACGCTGATGTAGCCGCCAGCCGTGGGCTCTATACTAATGACAGTGCCCAGCGTGCCCACTGCAGCCTTGAAGTGGGTAGGCACGTGGACGCCCCCCGCCGAGACGACGTTCTTGAAGACGAGCGTGTGCTCACGGGAGACCCGCACGAGCGCACCGGGAGAGATGTCGAAAGTGGTCTTGGGCTTCGCAGCTCTGAGCTCCCGACGGGAGGAGCCCATCAGGTCCATGTCCTTGCCGCGGACGGGCTTGCCCTGTGCAACCTTCTGGGTGCGTGCAGTGCGCTTCGCGTCCCTGAGGGTGTTGACTGCCGGAAGGGTAGTGCCCTCCTCACGCTGGGACTTCCACACCTGCTGCTTGACTGCCCACAG
>Ga0214921_10007067_pt1 | contig 15091 bp, 14 predicted proteins | sample LL1505_MetaG_FD_177992 | JGI IMG/M metagenome (GOLD analysis project Ga0214921, IMG submission 177992) | Freshwater microbial communities from Lake Lanier, Atlanta, Georgia, United States - LL-1505 | ecosystem: Environmental > Aquatic > Freshwater > Lake | place: USA: Georgia | collected... | reverse complement strand
CTCGAGCTTCGCAGGATCGGTCGTCGTGATCACCCACGACCGCTGGTTTCTCGACCGGCTCGCCACGCACATCATCGCCTTCGAGGGAGATGGCTATGTGCACGTCTGCGAGGGTAACTTCGAGGTCTACGAGCGGAGCCGCAAGGAGCGTCAGGGAGTCGCCGCCGACGAGCCGCACCGCTTCCGGCACAAGAAGCTCACGCACTGAATACACGCGAAACATCGGCATCTTGCCGCCCGACAGGCGGAGCCTGTCCTCGGTGAGTCGCTTGGCGACCTCCGGTCGCTGGCGCTGAGGCCGCCGTCCGGGCGGCCAACGTAAGGTTGAGCACATCGGCATCCTGCGATCCTGCTTCACGCCAAACAGGTTTATCACCAGAATGATGCTGTTACCGAACTGCGGAGCCGTTGTGACCGCGGTGCTCGGCTGCCTCGGCTTGTTGTTCCCGAGTGCAGTGGGTCGCGTTCTTGGAATCAAGTCGGATGGGCCGCTCGGCACCTCTGAGCTCCGTGCCACCTACGGCGGATTTTTTCTATGCCTTGGAATCGGATGCCTGGCAGCCCAGTCTGTACCTGCCTTCACCGTTGTTGGGGCGGCTTGGTGCGCGGCTGCTTTGGCTCGGATCATGTCTTTTGCCGTTGATAGCAGCCGAACGGTGCAGAATCTTGCCGGGGTGGGATTCGAGGCAAGCGTTGGCTTGGCCATGCTGGCAGCGCAGCTCTAACAAAACGATCCGGCGGACTCACGAAAAGATCAGGTGGCGTGGATAATCCTTTGGTAGAGAGCGTTCGGCCGCCGGAGGCGCGCGAGTGGGTCAGAAGCGAAAAAGTACCCGTGGGCCGTACTTGCTGCACATGGAGGTGCTCCGGGATCGCATCGCGGAGCCCGAGCGGTTTCCGTTCAACCTCCCCGCCGTCCGTGGCCTGAGTGTGCTTCCGTTTCATCCGAAGGTCACGTTCTTGGTCGGCGAGAACGGTGCAGGCAAGTCGACGCTACTCGAGGCCATCGCCATCGCCTCTGGGCTCAACGCCGAGGGCGGCAGCCTGAACTTCAACTTCGCCACTCGGGCAACGCACTCTCCGCTCGGCGAGTGCGTCCGACTGGCAAAGGCGTTGACGCGGCCTCGCGACAGCTACTTCCTGCGGGCCGAGACCTTCTATAACGTGGCGACCGAGATCGAGCGGTTGGATCAGGGGCCGGGTGGCCCACCGATCATCGATGCCTACGGTGGCAGATCACTCCACGAGCAGTCACACGGCGAGTCGTTTTTCGCCCTATTCAAGAAGCGGTTTCAGGACAACGGGCTGTATCTGCTGGACGAGCCTGAGGCGGCGCTGTCGCCCACGCGGCAGGTCGAGTTTCTCGTGCTGATGCACGACTCCATTCGCCGTGGCTGCCAGTTCGTGATCGCCACCCACTCGCCGATCATCTTGGCGTACCCCGACGCCCGCATCCACCTGCTCGACCAGCAGGGGATTCACGACGTGGCCTACACGGACACCGAGCACTATCAGGTCTCGAGGCGGTTCCTGAGCAATCCGCAGCGGTCGCTCGAGACGCTCCTCGGCGAACTGCCTGAGGCCGAAACAGGCGTTGGATGAGACGGCGGATAGAATCCAGGGGTAGAACCGCGCCGTTCCTCCGCAGCTAATCAGCCTTAGCGTTCGCGTTTCCGTTATCGAGCTGGAGCCTTTTGATGCCGATCATCGTGGCCTCCCTCGTCGTGAATGTGCTTGTCGCTGGTTTTTTCGGCCTCGCGACCGGGTTCAACCTCGGCTCGATGCTTCCCAAACTCGACGTCGTGTTTGGGCCGGACACGCCCTCGCGACGAATCTTGGCGTGCCTCTATCTGACAATCGCTGCAGTGAGCGCCGTGGCCCTGATCGTCGTACCGCTGCGGATGAGCATTGTCGTTGTGCTCTTGCCGCTCCAGATTCTCTACAAAGTGCTGACGCTGTTCTTTGTCGCTGACAGGAAAAATCCCGTTCCGTGGTGGAATCTGGTGATCAGTGCACTCCATGCAGCGTCGCTGTGGGCTGCCTTTTCAGGCCAAGGCGTTCAGTAGCCTGCAAGACGTGTCACGCCATGGGAAGTTGAACCGCCGCTGCTGCGGCGCGGAGTTCCTTCGGGAGCGGGAAGTAGACATCCTCCTCGCGGATCGTCCGTTCCTCCACCGTGGCGCCGAACCGGTTTCTCAGCCACGTGACACAGTCCTGCACAACGCTCTCGGGAGCGCTCGCGCCGGCGGTGATCACCACCGTCTCAGTTCCAGTGAACCAGGCCGGGTCGATCTCGTTGGCACCATCAATAAGGTGCGCGGCGATGCCGCGCTCGCGGGCCAGTTCCGCGAGCCGTTGGCTGTTGGAGCTGTTCTGGCTCCCCAGGACGAGCACGTGATCGGCTCCCTCGGAGAGCAGACGGACCGCCTCCTGGCGATTCTGCGTGGCGTAGCAGATGTCGTCCTTCGGCGGGCCGACGATCTGCGGAAACCGCTCCTTGAGTCGGTTGATGATGCGTGAGGCGTCATCTACAGAGAGAGTCGTCTGCGTCAGGTAGGCGAGTCGATCGTCCTGGCCGAACGGCAGCGAGTCGACCTCGTCGGTCGTCTCCACCAGCGTGAAGGCGTCGGGGGCCTGCCCCATCGTGCCGATCACCTCGTCGTGCCCCTCGTGGCCGATCAGCATGATCCGGTAGCCGGCCTTCGCATACTTGATCGCTTCCAGATGCACCTTCGTCACGAGCGGACAGGTGGCATCGATGGCCCGCAGCCGTCGCTCGGCCGCCACCCGCCGCACCTCCGGTGCCACGCCGTGGGCCGAGAAGAGCAGCACGCCCCCCTCGGGAACCTCTTCCACCGCATTCACGAACACCGCCCCCTCACCGACGAACCTGTCGACCACATGCTTGTTGTGGACGATCTCGTGAAACACGTATACCGGGGTGCCGTAGAGGCGAATCGCCGTCTCCAGCGTGTCGATGGCCATGTTCACGCCGGCGCAGAAACCGCGGGGGCTGGCAAGCAGAATCTTCATGGTGATAGGTCCGAAGGCTGCGGTCGATGCGGTATGATCTGAGGGCTCACGGGTCGTACGTCATCCTAGCGGAGCCTGCCCCTGCCCGGCCAGACAAGCAGGCAACGCGAGGGGGCCAGGGATCCAGTGCGGAGTCTCCCCCGTGCCACGCTTGGGAAATGTTCCATGTCAGCCGATTCCCTGCCCCCGCTCCATCGCTCTGGGCAGTCGGCGCAGTCGGCCCAGCGTGATCCGACGGCATGGCAGCTTGCGCCGGTGCCCACGGCCGGTGATCTTGCCGCGGCCGAGGCCTTCTGCCGAGATGTGGCCCGCCGACACTACGAAAACTTCACGGTCGCAACGCGGCTTGTGCCTCTCCGACTCCGGCAGCATCTTGCCAACGTCTATGCATTTGCCCGGTGGAGCGACGATCTCGTCGACGAGGCGAACAGCCCAGCCGAGGCAGCCCGCGACCTCGCCGCTTGGCGGCAGGGATTGGAGGCATGTTTCGCCGGACGCCCTGGCCATCCGGTCTACGTGGCGCTCGCCGAAACGGCGAGGCAGACCGACCTCACGATCGAGCCCTTCGCCGATCTGCTCGACGCCTTCGAGGAAGACCGGGCGTTTGACGCCGACGGCGTGGCCGTGCGGTATGAGGATCGTGATGCGGTCGTCGCCTACTGCCGTCGGTCTGCCGATCCCGTGGGGCGGATCGTGCTGGCGCTCGAGGGCTGCCGCGATGAGGCCCTTGTCGCCATGTCCGATTCCATCTGCACGGGGCTGCAGTTGGTGAATTTCTGGCAGGACATCCGCCGCGATCGGCTCGCTGGCCGCGTCTATCTGCCACGTGACGACATGCACAGGCACGGCGTGACAGAGACGATGCTCGATGCCCTGCGGGCTGCGCCGCCGCTGCGGGAACTCATCCGCGACGAGGTGGCATGGGCCCGGGAGCGGTTTGACGCGGGGTCGCCGCTCGCGGACATCGCGCCGCCGGTGCTGCGGCCCGCGATCGGCATGTTTCTGGCCGGCGGCCGGGCTGTGGCCAATGCGATCGAGCGGGCCGGGTTCGACACGCTCGGCCACCGACCGACCGTGGGGAAATGGACCAAGCTCCGCCTGGCTGCGTGGGCCTGGTGGAGTCTGCAGACCACGTCGCGCACGGCTGTGGGTGACCCGTCATGAACCGGTTGAACTCGCTTGCCGCCGATCACGAGGCATGTGCCGAGGTGCTGGGCCGCTCGGGCTCGAACTTCTCCCTACCGATCCGTCTGCTGCCCGTGGCCAAACGCCGCGGCACCACCGCCCTCTATGCCTTCTGCCGTCGTGCCGATGACATCGTCGACGATTGTGCCGACGCTTCGGCAGCGCGAGAGTCGCTGGCGGCGTTCGAGGCGGATTTCGCCTCGGCGCTGGTGGGTGGAACGTCGGCCGATCCCGTGATCAGGGCGGTTGTCGATACGGTCCGCCGCTTCGCTGTGCCCGCTGAGTATCTTCACGATATCATCGCCGGCGTGAGGATGGACCTCGATCGGAGCACCTACGACACCTTTCCTGAACTTGAGCAATACTGCCGCCGCGTAGCCAGCGCCGTGGGGCTCGCCGCCATCCATATCTGGGGCTTCCGATCGCCCCGGGAGGCGTTGCCTGCCGCGCATGCCTGCGGTCTGGCTTTCCAGTTGACGAACATTCTCCGCGATATTCCCGAGGACCTCGCACGCGGTCGGATCTACCTGCCACAGGTTGATTTTCGCACCAGTGACTGCAGTCCCGATAACCTCCGCGCCGGCCGGATTGGCCCTGGCTTCGCCCAACTGGCGAGCCTGAACGTAACGCGGGCGGAGGACTGTTACCGGCGGGCCAAAAAGCTCGACACGCTGCTCTCGACCGACGGCCGCATCGTGTTTCGCGCGATGTTCGGGGTCTATCGGTCGCTGTTTGTCGCTGTTCGGCGGGCGGGCACTAGGATTTTCACGGAGCGAGTGAGGCCTAGCCGGGTACAGATCGTGGGCTCAGCGCTCACAACACTGGTCCTGGGACCGCGGCAGCCGTGATGTCCACGCATTGTATGTCCACCGGTCGAAGCCCAATTGTTCCGTGCGGTCTGAGAGACTCTGTCAGCGATGAATGAACCGCTCCGCTCTACCGCTGCTCCGACTGGCCGGCCGCATGTCGTCGTTGTCGGCGGCGGTCTGGCTGGCCTTGCGGCGGCAGCGTCGCTCTCCGCGGCCGATGTTCGCGTGACCGTGCTGGAGGCAAGACGCCGGGCTGGTGGCAGAGCCGCCTCGTTCGAGGACCCGGTGGCGGGTGGCTTGGTCGATGCCTGTCAGCACGTGGCAATGGGTTGCTGCACCAACTTCCTCGATCTCTGTCGGCAGGCCGGTCTGGCTGATGCCCTTCGCCGCGACCGCACGCTGTGGTTCATCGGTCCCGACGGAGATCGGGCCGCCTGCACGCCCTCGCGACTGCTGCCGGCGCCATTGCATCTCGCGCCGTTGCTCCTGGGTATGCGGCATTTTTCATTTCGTGAAAAGCTGTCACTCGGACTCGGCATGCTGCGGCTGGCCCGCTACCGTGAGCCGGCTGCAGGCGGGACCGTCGCTACCGGCAGCACGGCACTCAGTTGGCTCCAGTCGGCCGGTCAGCCGGAGCGGGTGATCAGGCTGTTCTGGCAGCCGGTGCTGGAAAGCGCGCTCGGTGAATCGATCGATCTGGTCAGCACCGCCGCCGCCCGGAAGGTGGCGGTTGACGCATTTCTCGCGCATCGCGATGCCGCCGATCTCTTTGTGCCGCTGGAGCCGCTCGGAACACTCTTCGGCGAGCGGTTGGTGGCGTGGCTCGAGTCCCGGGGCGTGACGGTGGAAACAGGCAGGAGCGTGACCGCGATCGAGCGTGATGCCGATGGCCGGGCGGTCGCTGTGCTCCACGGAGATGGCCGCACCCCCTGTGATGCCGCGATCATCACGCTGCCGTGGCGGCAGGCGGCGCGGGTCGTGCCCGATCTCGTGCCCGCGGCCGACGAGCGGCTCGCCGGCTCGCCGATCACGGCGGTGCATCTCTGGTTTGATCGCGACTGCATCGACCTGCCCCATGCGGTGCTCGTCGGCCGCGTCTCGCAGTGGGTGTTTCGCCCCGACGCAGCCGAGGGCCGCCAGCCGGGCTATTGTCAGGTGGTGATCAGCGCGTCCCGCGGGCTCCTTGGCAATGACCGCGAGGCGTTGCTGGCCGCCGTCGTGGCGGAACTGCGAGAGACGTTTCCCGCAGCCCGCGAGGCCGTGCTGCTCGAGTCGCGAGTGGTTACCGACCCTACCGCCGTGCTCTCGGTGCGGCCGGGCGTCGATGCCTTTCGGCCGGCCGCTGACACGGTCGTGCCAAACCTCTTTCTGGCGGGTGATTGGACTGCCACCGGCTGGCCGTCCACGATGGAGGGCGCCGTGCGAAGCGGCCGGCTCGCGGCCAGCGCCGCCGGACTGCAGATGGGTAGGCCGGTCGCCTCTCTCACGGCCGATCTGGCGAAGAACTCGGTTGTGCGACTGCTGACGGGGAGTCGCTGATTCGCTCCAGAAACCGTTCGATCGCCCCAGCCAACGTGCGGCCATCGACGACGGCGTGCTCCCAGAGCTGCCACATGTCGAGGGCGGCCCGCGGCCGTCGGCCGATGGCGCCGAGCGCCGCACCGAGTCGCCGCATTCCCGACTGCGGCTGCACGAGCGCGCCGATCTCCTTGGGCAGGTCGTGTGACGCATCGTCGGAGACAACCCGGATCGATATGCATGCGAGCCCGGCGGCCTGCGCGACCGTGGCCACGGCGTAGGTCTCCATGTCAACGAGGCTTGCGCCTGAGGCCGCGGCAAGTTCCCGCTTTGCGGCGGCTGTCGTCACCACCTGATCCACGCTCACGATCGTGAGGTCGCCTGAGCCGGCCGATGATCCGAGAGGCGGAGTTGAACTCCCCTGCCCTGTCGCCGCAACCTCGATCGGCGAACCGCCGGCGCCGGTGATGACTCGATTCGGAAAGACGATTGCACCGCGGGCCAACGCAGGAGCGAGGCTGCCCGCGAACCCGGCCGATACGATCACCCGCGGCCGATGGCCGTCGATCAAGAGCCTGGTGGCACGCTGGGCCGCTTCGCTGCCCGCCCCGGCGACGCACCAGGCGACCCGCCGGCAAGCGGCGACGCCTTCGTGGAAGACGAGCCCGGCCGCTGTGTATTCCACGGTCTCCCGCACGAGCACCGCGAAGGCGTCTGCCTCGACGGGCATCGCAAAAACGATCCCCGCCACGCAGGCGGCTCGCGGCGATGGTGACGGCGCGTTTTGCATGGTGAGAAAAGCAGACGGCCTGCCGCCCGGTGCCCCCCAGGCCACGGCGGCAGGCCGTCAGATCATTCGGCTGACGGACAGCCTGTGTTCAGTGAGTTGCGACGAGTGTGCGACGAGGTTTAGTGGCCGACCAGATAGTGGAAGACGGAGAAGGGATTCCACCAGCATACGCCGCAGCAGCGGGCGCAGTCACACGGCTCGGCGGGCACCATCTTCACCTCGTACTTCGGCACCTTCTCCACCTTCTCCTCGCCCGGCTGCTTGTAGAGCTTTTTCTTCGTGTAGATGCGGCCGCAGGGTGGGCTGCAGCGGCACTCGACTGGTCCCGTGCAGAAGCACTCAGCAGCCCGGGCACAGGCAGGCTCGCACTTCATCGTGTATTTGGTTTTCTTGGTCTTCTTCTCGTCCCACGACGACTTGCATGTGGGCACGCCTTGCGAGCAAGGGGTGCAGTCGGTGCAGGCCGGTTGCTCGCAGCAGCAGTCGGCTGCGTTGGAGATGGCGAGGCATGCAGTGAGGCCCGCGATCGCGAGGAGGGTAAGACAAAGCTGTCGCATGGAGGTTCTCCGCAGTTGAATCGCAAAAGCATGGAGAGTGGCTAAAAGTCGAAGGCCAGCCGCGTGCCGAAGCCGTTGATGAAACCGCTGCCGTTGTAGCTTGGGCTTGCCACTACGTCGCCAGTCTTTGGGTCCTTCTTCCAAGGCGTGCTCACGAAGTCACGGTAGGTGAGGTCGTAGTTGAAGTAGACGCGGGCATTAGGATTCAGCAACCAATTCAGGCCGAGCGTCATGCCGTTCAACACACCGCCGTTGACGCCGCTGTCGTTCAGGCAGAGGTAGTTGTAGCGGGCCCCCACCTGCCAGGCTCCCTCACTGATGTTCCACTGATTGCGACGGGCGGAGCGGTCGCGGAGTGCGTAGAAGTTGTTGTGCGGGATCGGGCGGTCGAAGCGGTATTCGATCTTCGAGTAGGTGCGGCTTTCACCGGTGAGGAAGTAGAGCACCTCGGCGTAGCCTGACTGGTAGTAGACGGTGCCGACGTTCGTGCCGGGCTTGGGCTGGAAGCCGTTGGTGACGAGCCCGCCGAACTTGGTTGTCGTGGCGTTGTAGAGCCAGGAGCCAAAATATTCCGACTGGAATGACCACGGGCCGTTGTTGGCCACAAATTCAAGCCCGATCATGTTCTGCCAGGTGCCCTGCAGGAGGCCGGAGTCGGCGTAGATCGAGTTGAGCGGGCCGGGCGGCCCGTTGCGGATGTCGCCACGGCTGCGGAAGCGGACGGCGGTGACTTCGTCGCCGACCGGTTGGCCGTTTATAAACGTCGTGTACTGCCGCCGCGGCTCCAGCGTGCGGCCGGAGATACCGAGATGGACGAGCTTCCGGCCCTCGTCCTCGAAGAGGGGCAGGTAGATGAGCCGGCCGACCGTCTGGCTCCCGCCCGAGGAATTCGAGAAGCCGAAGGGGTTGGAGGTGTTCTTAAACTCGCCAACCTGCCAGGCGATGTCGCCCTCCTCATTGTTGTTGAGGATCTGAATGCCGGGGAGGAAGCCGTTGTTGAATGGTCCCTCGAAGGCATCCTGAGCGTAGGAACGCTCCATGAAGTTGAGCCAGCGGCTGCTCGTGAGATGCTCGTAGCCGTAGGGGTCTTTCTGGTTGCCGACGCGGACGGTGCCGAGGATCGGAAGCTCGCGAACCTGGAGCCAAAGATCGGTGACGGCGGTCAGTGGTCCCGCATCGCGTTCCGTCGGGTAGGCTTCGTTATTGACGTTGATCTGGTTGACGAAGTCATATTCTGCCGCCCAGTCGTACATCTCGTACATCCGGCCCTCGATACGGAAGCGGGCGCGGCGCAAGTTGACGGTGTCGGAGAGACCGGGATCGAGGCCACCTTGGTACGGCTGCTGATTGGGGCCCGGGGCAGCCGAGAAGGCGACGGCATCCACCTGCGTGCGGCCGCCGATCTTGACGCGGAAATCTTTGTTGGCCGACTCATCGGTAAGCCCTTTGTCCCAGCGCGACTTGAGATTGAGATCGGAGCCCACTTCGTAGGGTTCGTCGGGCTTCTTCTCCTCCTTTTTGTCTTCTTTTTTCTCCTCTTTCTTGCCTTCTTTGCCGGCGTCGGCGGCCTTGACGTCGCCTTCTTTCGCTTTGCCATCGGCCGCCTTGGCATCCTTGGGCGGCGGTAGCGGTTCGACGGCATTGGCCGCCTTCTTTTCCAACTGCTGGAGCCGTGTCTCGAGTTCAGCGATGCGGCGCTGCTCGGTGCTGATCGCGTTGGTCACCTGCTCAAACGACTGCAGCCTCGGGGCAATGCTGGGGAGGTCGAGCGGTTGCTGCGCCTCGGTCTGTTCCGCGATCACCAGAAAGGGATCGGCGGCGCGGGCCGTTGCCGGGGCGACAAGACCCACCAGATACAGGCCCGCCAGCAAGCTGGAAGCCAGCCGCAAGTAGGCGGGGCCAGTCCAACGCGTTTGAGCAATCCGTCGAGCACGCACAGCAATCATCTCCGATGTGTCGCCACCGGAAAGATCGGTAAACTCAACCATCGACTTTGACGGTTGTGTGAAACGTAACGGCTTTGCAATCGATGGAACCGCACAGCCCCGGCGGGCGTGGCAGGCTGGGGGCATGGGGCGAGCGGGGTGGCGGCTGGGGCCGCTCGACGTGTGTCGAATGCGCTCTATGGATTCACGGTCGGCAGGCGGACGGTGAACGTCGTGCCTCTGCTGGGCGTGCTCACCACGGCGATGCTGCCCCCGTGACGCTCGACGATCGACCTGCAAATGGCCAGCCCGAGGCCGCCGCCGCGAGCAGCAACAGTGCGGGTCCGCGAGGCGTCGGCCTTATAGAAGCGGTCGAACACCCGGCCGAGGTGCTCCGCCGCGATGCCGCTGCCGGTGTCGGCCACGGTCAAGATCGCCTGCCTGCCATTCTCGTCGGTGTCCACCGACACGGTCACCCGCCCACCCTCCGGCGTAAACCGGATCGCGTTGTCCAGCAGATTGCCGAACACCTGCCGGAGTTGCGAAGCGTCACCGGGTAGCTTCACGGCTGTGGCCGGGGGCTCCAGAACGAGACCGACCGACCGCTCCTCCGCTACACCGCCGAACATGGCTACTGCCTGCCGGGCGATCACGGATAGGTCGACCTGTTCGCCGGGCATCTCCGAGGACTCGTCGCCCGTCTCGGCGAGGAGCAGCAGGTCGTTGGAGAGTTTCGACAAGTGCCGGGCCTCCTCTAGCACGTCGGCCAGAGTCTCCCGGTAATCGTCTGCGGTGCGGTCCTGCGAGATCGCCACCTCCAGCGAACTCCGCATCGCGGCCAGCGGGCCGCGAAGCTCGTGGGCAGCATCGGCGACGAACTGCTGCTGCCGTTCGACATGCCCCGCCACCTCGTCGAGCAGCCGGTTGATCGTGAGGGAGAGCCGGTCGAGCTCGTCCTTCGTGCCATGCACCTCCAGCCGGTCGCCCAGCCGGGTGGGCTTGAGTTGCTCGGCCGTCCGCAGGATCTCGGCCACGGGCTTGGTGGCACGCAGGGCCAGCCAGTAGCCGACGAGCGGCGTCAGGAGCGAGAGCCCGGCGGCCACCGGAAGGAGCAGCCGGGCGAGCGTGTTGATGTCTTCATCGAGGTAGGCCGTGGCCATACCGATCCGAACATGAAAGGGCTCGTCAGCCGGATCGGTGATCCGCCGCCGGGCAAACCGATAGCCCTTCACCTGAACGAGGTTTTCGACCTTCTCTCGGGCCACCGGCCAGACGGCGACCTCGTCCGGGCAACTGTCACTTTTCCAGATCGTTTCGCCGTTGTCTTTGAGGAGTTGCGTGAACCAGCCGCGTTCCTCGTGGCCTGCCGCCTTGCGTCGCAGTTCGGCCACGAAGGCGTCGGTGTTCGGGTAAAGGTCCTTGAGCGCGATCGCCACTTCGTTGACCTCCCCGCGGAGCACCGCGTCGGCCTCGCGGTAGAGGGCGGCCCGTGCCCCGACTCGCACGGCCAGCAGGGCGGCCAGAGTCACGAAGAGCACGACGAGCGTGTTCCAGATCGTGAGCCGGACCCGCAGCGTGGCCCACGGAATGCGGTTAAACAGACGCGAGGGCATAGCCGCGGCCCCGGATGGTGCGGATCAGCGATTCGTCGCGGCCCTTGTCGAGCTTGCCCCGCAGCCGGTTGATGTGCACCTCGATCACGTTCGTCGGGCCGTCCCAGTCGAAGCCCCAAACGTGCTCGCAGAGCATCTTCCGCGTCACGACCTGCCCCTTGAAGCGCATCAAGAGTTCCAGCAGGCTGAATTCGGTAGGGGTCAGTTCAATCGTTCGGCCAGCCATCGCCAGTCGCTTATTCGCCAGGCTGAGGTGGAGGTCGCCGGCCTCGAGTTCCATCGCCGGCTTGTGGGCCGTGCGGCGGTGCACCGCCTCAATTCGGGCCAGAAGTTCGTCGATAGCGAACGGCTTGACGATGTAGTCGTCGGCACCGGCTTCGAAGCCCTCCAGTTTGTCGGGCACCGCACCTCGGGCGGTGAGCACGATCACCGGCGTGCGAACCCCCTCCTGCCGGGCCGCACGTAGCACGTCGAGGCCGCTCGCATTTGGCAGCATCAGGTCGAGCACCACGATGTCGCTCGACAGGAGTGTCTTGTCGCGGATGGCCGACTCGCCGTCGGCCACCCAGGTGCATTGATGCCCGGCCTCGCGGACAGCAGTGGTCACGGCCTTGGCGATGACGGGGTCATCTTCGACGATCGAGACATGCATGAACTGGCTCCGAACTGGGCGCCGTCGACCGATCGCGTATCGGGTGGGCGGCGTTGCGGGCTCCACAGGGAGAGTATGGCATGGGTTGCGAATGACCACGACGGGTGGGACCCCACGATTTCGACAGGTTGCGCTGGTTCATGGGGGCTTACAATCGCGTCAGCCCTGCAAAGTTGGGGTCGCGGTTTTCCCCCGTCCAGTTACTCTCTGCATCAGAGAGTCGCCCTGCCCGAGCCGTCCGGCCCCCTTCTCGCCCCCCCACCCTGCGAGGCCAGCATGATGCCCCTGCCAGTCGACGCTGTTTTTTCTCTTGCCACACCGCTTTTGGGAGCGTTTTCAGGCGAGCAGTTGTCACGGATTCTGGAGTCGCTTGAGCGCAACCTGCTGACGCCGATCCCTCTCTGCTTTCTTTTGGGGATCATCTGCACGCGGATCCATGGCGGCATCAAGATCCCCAAGGAACTCTACTACTCGATCGCGATCTTCCTGCTGATGTCGATCGGTTTCATCGGTGGCCACGAACTGGCCCATGAATACCAGGCCCATGGCGTGGCCACGATCTGGAAGCCGGCGCTGGTCACGCTGTTTCTCGGCTGCATCACGCCCATCACCTCCTACGTCGTGCTCCGGTACCTCGGCGGCATGTCGATCGCCGATTCGGCAGGCATTGCCGCCCACTACGGAAGCACCTCGGCTGTGACCTATGCCGTCGCCAATTCGTTCGTGGAGCAGTCGCAGCATCCAGCCAACAGCTTTCTGCCGACGCTCGTCACGCTGCTGGAATGCCCCGGCATCGCCATTGCACTGGTTATCGGTGCCGCGTTGTCGGCGAAGGAGCGGGCAGCGCGGGCCGCCCAGAGCGGCAGGAAGGTGAAGGAGTCGAAGCTCGGCGAGGCGCTCTACGAGGTGATGACCGGCCAGTCGATCATGTTGATGGCTGGCCTGCTCGTGATTGGCTTCGTTTCCACGCTCTTCATGGATCCCAAGGGCTTTGAGCCGTTCTACGAATTCTTTCAGAGCAAGGGCATGCTGTTTCGCGGAGCGCTCTGCATTTTCCTGCTGGAGATGGGCCTGGTGGCCGGCGAGAAGTTGGGAGACCTCGTGAAGGTCGGTCCATTCCTTGTCGCCTTCGGCATCCTTATGCCGCTCGTCCACGGCTTTCTGGGCGTCTACCTGGGCCACCTCGCGGGGCTGAATCTTGGCGGTTGCACCGTGCTCGGAGCCATCGTCGCGAGTGCCTCCTACATCGCAGCCCCGCCGGCGGTGCGGCTTACTCTGCCCGAGGCGAATCCAACGTATTCGATCACGGCGGCCCTGGCGATTACCTTCCCCTTCAACATCGCCTTCGGCATCCCGATCTACTTCGAAATGGCCAAATTTGTCGGCGCCCAGTAGTCTGATGTATCAGTCGGCGGAGCGGGGTGTCGACGAACGCCATGCCCACGAAAACAGAAACACAGACAAACAAAGACAACGAAACACGCGACCCGAGGAGACTCCCATGCAACTGTATCCGTTGAAACTTGTGACCGTGGTGGGCGAGTCGGTGATCATGGAGGATATCGCCGAGGAAGGTATCAAACTCGGCGCTACGGGTTACACAATGGCCGAGGTGATCGGGCACGGGTCACGGAGTGCGCGAAACGTGGGCTCAACGGCCGGCGGTGCGAAGACGCTCAAGATCGAGTTTGTCGTGCCGTCGGACGTGGCGGTCAAAATTCTCACGCACGTGTCGCACGAGTATTTCGAGCACTATGCCGTTATCGCCTGGCTCTCCGATGTGTCGGTGGTGCGGGGCGAGCAATACACCCACAAATCCGGTGACTGAGGGTGGGTGACTGGATGGCTCCGGCCGGCCATCACTCCCACTCGATCGTGGCCGGCGGCTTCGACGAGATGTCGTAGACCACGCGGTTGATGCCCCGCACCTCGTTGATCACCCGCGTGGAAATGCTTGCCAGCACCTCGTAGGGCAGATGGCTCCAGTCGGCCGTCATGAAGTCTTCGGTCTCGACGGCCCGCACGGCGAGCACGTCGTCGTAGGTTCGTGCATCCCCCATCACGCCCACGCTCTGCACCGGCAAGAGTACGGCGAACGCCTGCGAAATCTTCCGCATCAGGCCGGCCCGCTCGATCTCCTCCAGCACGATCGCATCGGCTTCGCGGAGCGTGGCCAGGCGTGGCTTTGTCACCTCTCCCAGACACCGCACGGCGAGTCCGGGCCCAGGAAATGGATGCCGCCAGACGATCCGCTCAGGCAGGCCCAGTTGGAGGCCGAGGGCGCGAACCTCGTCCTTGAAGAGATCCCGCAGCGGCTCGATCAGTTCGAATTCCAGATCGTCGGGCAGTCCCCCCACGTTGTGGTGCAGTTTGATCGTCGCGGCGGGGCCGTCGGGGGCGGCGCCGCTCTCGATCACGTCGGGATAGAGCGTGCCCTGGGCGAGGAACTTCGCCCCCTTGATCTTGCTGGCCTCGTCGGAAAAACACTCGATGAAGGCCTTGCCGATCCGCTTCCGCTTTTCCTGTGGCTCAGTGATGCCGGCCAGATCAGCGAGGAATTTCTGCTCCGCCGGCACGACGTGAAGGTCGGTCTTAAAGTGGGTCTGGAATTCGTCGATCACCGCGGCGGCCTCGTTCTTCCGCAGCAGGCCGTTGTCGACCAGGATGCAGGAGAGTTGGTCACCAATCGCCCGTGACAGAAGCGCGGCCACCACCGCCGAGTCGACACCGCCGGAAAGTCCGCAGATCACACGGTCACTCCCCACCCGCTGCCGGAGGTCGGCGATCACGCTCTGGGCGAAATCCTCCAGACGCCAGGAGCCGGAGCAGCCGCAGACCGAGGCGAGGAAGTTCTTCAGGATCGTGCCGCCGGCCGGCGTATGCGTGACTTCGGGGTGGAACTGCAGACCGTAGATCGGCAGCGACTCGTGCCGAACGGCAGCCAGCGGGCAGGTGGCGGTCCGCGCCACCGGCCGGAAATCGGCGGACACCTGATCGACCTGATCGCCG
>Ga0214921_10007066_pt1 | contig 15092 bp, 29 predicted proteins | sample LL1505_MetaG_FD_177992 | JGI IMG/M metagenome (GOLD analysis project Ga0214921, IMG submission 177992) | Freshwater microbial communities from Lake Lanier, Atlanta, Georgia, United States - LL-1505 | ecosystem: Environmental > Aquatic > Freshwater > Lake | place: USA: Georgia | collected... | reverse complement strand
AGTTAAAGGTTCGAGCATGGGCTGAGTCTTTGGATACAGATGTGCCTTTGGATGAAGCAAAGAAAATTGTTTCTTGGCATTACTCAAACCTTGACACAGCCATTACTCCATCGCACATAAATCGGGAATGGCGTCGTAGACTAGCCGACGCTAGAGAACGCGAGCGCGGACGCTTGATGTCTCTTGAGTACCAAGAATTAGAAAAGAAAAAAGCGTCACCCGAATACATTGACCAGTTAAAAAAAGAATTGCTACAAAAGTGGAACCGAGGTGGAGATGCTCCGTTGGAAAATGATAATGGAACGGTGGCACCTAACTCATGAGGATGTTTCAATTTGTAGGTTGGTACAGCAGATGGCGGTTCAAACGGCGTCAAAGGTATGCCCTGCTTGCTTGGACGCCATCGCAGATGAAAGACTCCAATGGCAAAATCTAAACCTAACCGAGTATCTGAAGAAATTAGATGGGTTGTCTTAGCCCGTGCTTTCTATAAGTGTGAAAGATGTAATCGAGATTTCTTAGGTTTTCCAATGTCAGTTCATCATCGACGACCTCGCATGATGGGCGGTTCAAAGAATGAGATGCTCCATGAATCAGCGAATCTAATTGTTCTTTGTGGTACTGGAACTAGCGGGTGTCATGGTTGGGTTGAATCTAATCGAGCCAAAGCCCGTGAACTTGGATACCTCATTCAAAAGGTTGAGTCGGCTGAAGAGATTCCATTTCAAGATGAAACTGGTGCTTGGTGGAATATCGACAACTACGGACAGAAAACCCAACTGGACATGATTAGGACAAACCCTCATGCTTAAGTCATGGAATGTTTTTGTCAGATGGATGAAGCCGAGCAGACGATTTATCGTCTTGAGTACAATCAGCGACCTTGGCTCACCAACGCTGAACGCGCTGGCAATCGGTGGGAGCAAGCGGCACAGACAAAGGCTTGGCGAGCGGGTTTTCAACTCTTGGCTAAATATGAGAAGATACCTCCTATGGCGTGGATTACCGTTACGGTGGAACCACATCAGAAAGGTGGTCGTTTACAAGATGTAGGGGCGTGTAATCCCTCAGCGAAAGCGGCGATTGACGGACTTGTAGACGCGGGAGTTCTTCCTGATGATTCTTCAAAGTTCGTGAAGTCGTTAATTTTTTTGCCACCACAGAACGATAAAAATTCTTTAGTCGTTTACATACGAGGAGTTAAGAAGGAAAGGACAATATGAACTGGGATTTAATGTGGACAGTAGTTGGATTAGCGATTGCTAGTTTTTTTATACTGCCGTTTTATATCGCAATGTTAATTGCGTATAGAAAATCTATGATGAAAATAGAGTTGGAATTTATTGCAACCGCAGGTCAGATGCAGAAAAAAGTTAAGTTTGATAATGCAGTCGAACGCCTGTTCGAAGAGGGAGAAGTTATATGAGTACAGTAATGGAAGCAACGGAGTTAGACGGCAAAGGACTTGACGAGGTTAAGTTACTTACCGATGCTATCCGCACCCATCAAGTACAGATTCAAGACTTAGGTAAACGCCGTAAGCAGTTGATTCTTCGACTTCGTAAACAGCGCATCACCTATCGTGAAATTGCTGAAGCAATGGGAGTATCCGAGCAGTTGATTTACAAAATCATCCGCAATGATATTTCTCGTACACCTGAGTACGATGCTCAAGGCAAACTAATTCGCAGACGAGGACGACCAGCGAAACCTGTTGTCTAATGAAGTTCATAGAGTTATTCGCAGGAGTTGGTGCGTTCAGACTCGGACTTGAAAGAACTGGTCATGAGTGTGTATGGGCTAACGAATGGTTAGAGAGACCTAGGAGTATTTATGCACGAAATTTCGGAGAACAACCCGACGGACGAGACATTAGAGATGTTTCCGCTGGAGACATTCCTGATGCCGACCTCCTCGTTGGAGGATTCCCTTGTGCGACTTTTTCAGTTGCAGGAAAACGAACAGGGTTCTCCTTGGATGACACCCGCGGGACACTCGCTTTTGAAATGTTTAGACTCGCTCGTGACAAAGGGATACCGTACTTACTCTTTGAGAATGTCAAAGGACTCCTCAATCACGACGGAGGAAGAACCTTCGAAATTATCCTCGAGGTCTTGGATGGCATGGGGTATGACTGTCAATGGGAATTGCTTGACAGCCAAAATTTCGGCGTCCCGCAACACCGAGAAAGGATATTCCTTATCGGACATCTTAGAGGAAAACCCCGACCAAAAGTATTCCCTATCGGCAGAGCAAGTAGAAGCAATGATGAAACGAACACGCAAGAACGAAAAGGAAGGGAGGGGCTTTTCTCCAACATTTCTCCGACCCTAGATGCTCATTACTACAAAGGCGGTAACGCTAGGCAGTATGTAGTTCAAACAGAATCTCGAAGAGATAAAGAAATGAGAACCTATACAGAGGGAGTTGTTCCAACGCTGACAGCACAAATGGGAACAGGAGGCGGAAATGTTCCGTATGTGAGACCAGTTCTTGATGTAGCGAGAGTAAACAAGTCACCAAACGGGCGACTCATTAAAGATGATGGCGACCCTATGTACACGATAACAGCGCAAGACCGTCATGGAGTTCAAATTGGGGACGAGGATGGCTTTGCGATTAGAAAATTAACTCCCTTAGAGTGCGAGCGCCTTCAAGGGTTACCTGATGGATGGACGGAGTTCTACGATGACGGACGACGAGTTTCAGATTCCGAGAGATACGAACGATGCGGACGCACAATCACAATTCCTGTTGTGGAAGCGATTGGTAGACGGCTTCATGAATTCTACTGAGCCATTCTCGTTTGACACTATCGATAACTTTGATGAGCATATTGCTCAGTCAATTCCGAACTATCACACGCTAACTGAAGCAATCTGTGACTTGAGTACATACTTCATGACCGAAGATACTCAGGTGATTGACCTTGGGTGTTCAACTGGCAAACTTTTAGAAAGACTTCCTCACCGTGGCAAGAAAATTGGAATCGATATAGCCGATAATCTTTTACCTGAGTCCCATGATGAAACTCTTTATGTTCGCAAAGACCTGAGAGCCTTCAACACTTTTGGTAAATCAAGTTTGATTCTTTCAAACTTCACACTTCAGTTCCTCCCATACGAGGACAGACCAAACATCTTGAGCCTTATCTATGAATCTTTAGTTGAGGGTGGGGCTTTTATATGGGCTGAGAAAGTCCGAGAAGAATCAGGCGAACTTGAGCAAGTAATCCACGGCGCTCATTATGACTTCAAGCGCAAAGCCTTTAGCGCTGATGAGATACTAAACAAAGAACGCGACCTTCGACCTATCATGAAGGTGAACTCATCAATAAGAAATCAGATATTGGCAGAGAACGCAGGGTTCACAGTAGGCACAATGTTTTGGAAGTTCTTCAATTTCGAAGCATGGATATACATTAAGTGAAAGCAAACATAAAGGTTGGACAAGTTGCCTCAGTTGCTCTCAATACCCTTGAGAGTTATCCAACCAATCCACGCAGGGGTGACATCGAAGCGATTGCTCAGTCACTCAAAGCCCATGGTCAATATCGCCCGATTGTTGTTCAGTATGGAACGAATTTCATATTGGCTGGTAACCACACTTACAAAGCGGCAAAGAAACTCGGCTGGAAAAAAATCAAGATAACTTATATCGAGGTAGATGAAGAGAGCGCTCGCAGGATTGTGTTGGCTGATAATCGCCTGACTGACCTTGCAACATATAACGAACCGTTACTCAAGAGTCTATTGACCACACTTCCTGAACTCGAGGGAACGGGCTTCACTCAAGCCGAGGTTGAGACTTTAGATAGGCTGATGAATGGTCAGGACAAAGACCCTGTGGGCGGTTCTAAGCCTTTACCTAGCGACCCTGAAGTAAAGGTTAGCGCTTGGCGGTTTACGGTTGAGAGTACGGTCTACAAGGCTTGGCGTGAGCAGTTATACGAAGAGTTCCCGACGAAACAAAAAGCCCTCAAAGCAATCAAAACCCGATTGGGATTACCCGAGCGCCAACCAGTTGAGGCTGAGCCAAGCGGCGAGCGCTCTGAAGTTAGCGCCACGGATATAGAGACAGTTTCCATAAACGAGATTAAGATTCATCCGCTTAACCCAAGAGAAGGCGACATCGGTGCAATCATTGAGTCCCTTACACACATGGGGCAGTATCGACCTATCGTAGTTAATAAAGCAACCAAACACATTCTTTCGGGCAATCACACCTACCAAGGTGCGCTTCAGTTGGGGTGGGAGAAAATTGCCGTTCATTGGGTTGATGTTGATGAGATTGAGGAAATCAAAATCCTCATCGTCGATAATCGAACCTCTGACTTGGCAACCTACGACCCACAGGAGTTGAACAAACTTCTTATGAGTACGGGCTTGCGGGGAACAGGCTTTAGTTCTGAAGAAGTGGCAGAGATTCTCGCAGGGGGTAAATCTAAGCCTGGTCATATTCCTGTGGGTCGAACCACCATCCGAGTCGGTGACCACAATATGAGAGTTCACAGCGAGGACTTAAACGAATGGGCGAATTCTATTTATGGATGGAAAGACATCGCTGAGTTATTATTTATCCCAGTTGAAGCGTGTACAACCGAGGAGCAATAATGAAACTATTAGGATTTGAGATAACTAAACTAGAGAGCAAGTCTGAAACAAAGCCTGTCAGTTGTTACCATTGCGGTAAAGAGTTCCAAACTGGTGTTAATAACATTCGAGCGTATAACTATTGTTCTAGTTGTTGAGAGGGTAGAATAAACCTATGGAGAAAAAGATAGGCAAGTCTTGGATTCTTTACGGTAGAAATAATGGATTCGCCATTGGTTTTACTATTTCGAAATATAACTGGTGGCTTGAATTAGGATTTTGGTACATAGGTCAGGAGTTCTAGTGGCAACGGCAGTAGTGAAGAAGCAACCCGCTAAACCAAAGGGGCGACCTAAAGGAACAACAGTTCTCCTTGATGATATTAAACGCGAGGAGTTAATCAATCTCATTGTCCTTGGTATGCCAGTAAACAAAGCGGTAGCGATGGTAAACATCTCTGAGTCCACTTTCTATAACTGGATGAGCCGTGGAATGGTAGAGCGAGACAGGTTGGCAACCCTGATAGATGCTAAACCTAAACCCGAGGAGAAAATATATTTGAATTTTTTGGAGTCTCTCACACGGGCGCGAGCGGAAGCAATCGCTAAAAAGGTTGCAGTTATATCCAGCGCCGCTAGTCAAGGAGATTGGAAAGCATCGGCTTGGTGGTTAGAGCGTCAAGTCCCTGAAGATTTTGGTCGAGTCGATAAGCAAGAAGTCTTGAGCCATTCTGTGTCAGAGGTTAGAGTTACAGTCACCATGGGAGAACTACAAGAGAAGATAGCCAAGGTCCTCGAGTCCCGTAAAACGAAGAGCGCTTAACTTATGACCGAGAGACTTCTTGATAAGTTCCTCGAAAGCGATTCAAACAAACAGGCTGAGTTGCTCGCAATGCTTACACCTGATGAGCGTCATGCCTTGTTGGTCATCCTTGATGCTGAATTAGATAACCCGTGGGCTAGATGGCAGAACGACCCAGTTGGATTTGTTGAGCAAGGGTTAAATGAAACCCTATGGAGTAAACAAAAAGAGATTCTTAATTCCGTGCTGATAAATAAAAGAACAGTAGTTCCTGCTTGTCACGCGCCTGGGAAATCTCACTTAGCCGCGAGAGCCGTTGCTTGGTGGTTATCTTGTCACGCGCCTGGGACAGCAGTTGCAATTACAACAGCGACCACACATCGACAGGTTCGAAACATTATGTGGGCGGCAATTCGAAGAGTTCATTCAAAAAACAACCTGCCTGGAGAAGCCGATACAGTTCAATGGAAAATCAATGGCACCGTAGTTGGATATGGATTTAGTCCCGCCGCTCATGATGAAACAGCAATTCAAGGTATTCACGCACCTAACTTGCTTGTAGTAGTTGATGAGGCTGGAGGTTTATCCGACACAATCGGCACAGCCCTTGAGTCGCTTATGACGGGTGGCAATACGAAACTACTTGTCCTCGGTAACCCTCCAACAGATACAGAGCAGACATGGTTTGAAAGAATCTGCTCGAGTCCTCTCTACAACATCATTCCGATTAGCGCCTTTGACACACCAAACTTTACGGGTGAAGAAACTGGCAGATGTCGCTCATGTCCTGACTACATAGAAGCCCACGAAGTTAAGACGCACCTTGTAGACCAAACTTGGGTTAATGATGTTATCTCCGAGTTCGGTGAGGATTCTCCATTCGTTGAAGCCCGTGTTAATGCTCAGTTCCCTAAGTCAAGTACAGGCAAGGTAATTCCTTTTGCATGGGCTGAGTTAGCAACAGAGAATGAAGAGCCGATTGAATCTAAGATAATTAAACTGGGAGTTGATATTGCATCAGATGGTGGAGATGAATTTGTTATTGCTCGATTAGATGGCGGAGCGGTAAGCATTGTCCATCGCTCATCGGGTAAGCAAAATGCTAACGCAGTTGATGTCGCAGGTGTTGTCATGCGAGAGATTGAAGCCTGTATCAAGATTCACGAAGAGAGAGCAGTACGGGACAGGATTAGAGTTAAGGTCGATACCATCGGATTAGGTTGGGGCGTTGTCTCCATGTTGGATAGATGGTGCAAAGAGCGCTCGCTACCCGCTGACATCATCGGAGTCAATGTAGCCGAGAAGCCTAAAGACCAAGCCAAGTTCAAGAATCAAAGAGCAGAGATGTGGTGGAACGCTAGGCAGATGGTTCAACCTAAAGATGGCAAGCAGGATATTCGATTAAATGTAGATAGGTTCGTGCTGTCACAAATGGCAGGTCCAACATATACATCGGATGCTTCAGGTCGAGTTGTTATTGAATCCAAGATAGACATGAAGAAAAGGGGCGTTGCTTCTCCTGATAGAGCCGAGGCAGTTCTCTTAGCACTTTATGAGAATCGCTCGGTCATTCAAAGCATCGCCCCTATTTCCATCGGGCAATCAAATCAATGGGGAACTTTGTAACTTACTTTCGCAAGTCTGAGTTTCCCACACTTACGATAGATAAACCACTTACGCATCAGCCCAAGAAATTCTCAGGCTGAATGTCGTAAACAGATTCATAGAGCAGTTGTCCGCTTTCCCAATCTGACCAATCGCCATCGCTGGAAATTTTGATATTGTCCCCAAAGATTTTCTTGGCAAGGATGAGCGAAGCAGTCACGGCTGTGTCGTAAGGCTTTTGAGCAGTCTTGCAGAAGTTGAAATCAACCCCGTCAGCGCTCACGAAGAAAGTTTCATGAGCATTGGCTCCGACTCCATTGAATACAATTTTGTCATCGCCGTACTCTTCATCGGCAATCTCGATTCCTGCCTCTTGAGCAGTAGCCACTAATTGCTTGACGCCTTCAGCGAACTCGATGAACTTCTCTCGAGATGGTATCTCGATGAAATTAAAGTAATGTGTGTACCCCATTTATGCGACCTCTTTCTCTAGGCATCGGTTTCTCCACCAAGCACCCTCAAGAGTTTTTGCTGGAGTTAGAACATTGATAAACGATTCAGGTGCCTCGTAGTAACAAGGACCTTCTGATTCTCCTAAGACTTTTACAGCCACGGAGCCATTCTTGCGACGAGTTAAAAAGACAGTCGCAAAGATTGAGTTATCCTCGAGTTTCTTTAGGGCTACATAGAAAGCCTTTTGCCCATATTCATTCTTGCCCTCGAAGATTTTGACTGGCTCGTAAACACCATCGTAGGTGCTTTTGAGATACCAGTTAATAAATTTCTTGGTAGTGATTCTGCTACTGACCTGAGTTACATCCCACCCCATTACGCCACCGCCTTTTCTTTGATAATGTTTTGAACAGTTTCAGCGTGTTGCTTGAAGATTGACTTGAATAAATCTTCCTCGCCCACAATCCACTTTCCAATATCTTTGATACCGAACTCGCGCTTGTCGTATTTGTCTCCAGCCTTGCCACTCTTCAAGATAGATACAAAACTCACCTTGATGTATGGCTCAGGAATATAAGCACCATCTTCCCAAACGCTTTCAATGTATACATAGTTTAAGAAATACTCCTTGTCAAAGATTGATACCTTGACTGGATTTTCCTCAGTTGAAAAACTAAGGGAAGTGTTTGCTTCGTGATGAACAGTTGTGACAGTTTTGCCACTTGTTTGAATTTCATATTTACTCATTAGTTGCTCACTCCTATTCCGTAGCCTTCTCTAACAGCCTGTTGAACGCCTCTCTTGATTTCTTCAACAGCCCACTCGAAGTTTTCTTTGTTAGCGATGTTTTCTACATGAACACCAGTTGCCTTTGTGCCGTAGTAGATTTCATAAATTCCGTATCCCTCTACTTTGTAAAGGCGATACTGACCAATCTTCTTGACTGCTTTCTGAGCCATTTGATTCCCCTCTCTGAGAACAACCCCAGTATATCACAACTGGGGTTAATAATCTAGCAAGTCTGACTTTGACCCTTTGGTTTCCCGTCCCATAGGAAAGCGCTTGAGAAAGAATTCAAACTCACGCCGTAGCCCGAGAATGATTGCTGAATCTTGTGACGCTTAACTGGGTAGGTTCTTGTGATGTACTTTTCAGGCACATCCCAATCCCTAGTTTCGTAATCTGAGGAATCGGTAGGCACGACATCTTGATGCGCCCAACCAGTTACCTCAACTACCTTTTTGCCAAGTTGTTGAATCCATACTGAGAACTCGCTGACCTTAACCACCTTGTAAAAATCGATATTGGTTTGGTCGTAGCCCCATGATGAGTAAAGAATGTCGCCAACTTTAGGCGTAACTTTTACCTTCTCGATTGTTGTAGTCATTATTTAGCCACCTCTCCTATTGGTTCGTTAATAAAGATTCCTGTGATTCTGTATTGACCGCCGACCCAAGCAGTTGCAGTTATCGCGTAAGCCTCAGCCTCGCCTTTAGTCGCAAAGTGATACTTTTCTTTTTGACCTCTAACTTCTACTTCGTAGACTTTCTTCATTCTGTCCTCCTCTCAGGACTACACCAGTATAACACAACTGGGGTTAGAAATCATCCCGAAACACAAAGAATTTTCACGCCTAAATTCGAACAAGTGTTCGCCTGATACGCTTCTCTCATGTCTCTTACACCAGCAGTCTCCGCACTATTGAAGGCTTCATGCCCAACCGCGACTCAGGATGTAAGAGCCAACCTTGAGAACCGCGCCAAAGCCATCCAAACGGCTTCCTACGGTCCTCTAAACCCGTCCGAGCCTAATGATGACTACTGGGCAAAGATGGGGGCTGAATGGGGCGTCAGCGCCGACGAAGCCAAGAAGCAACGGTGCGGGAACTGCGCCGCTTTCATCCAAACCAGCGAGATGCTCCAATGTATCGAGGGTGGATTAGCCCGAGGAGATAACCGCCAAACCGCTTGGGATGTAACCGAGGCTGGTGAGTTGGGATATTGCGAGGCTTTCGATTTCAAATGTGCGAGCGCTAGAACTTGCCGTGCTTGGATTGTCGGAGGTCCAGTCAATGATTCAAATGCAGGGCGCCTCAAGTAATGACAAAGGGAAGCGCTAAAACAAAACACCCATTTAATCCAATGCAGATTAAGGATGGCTGGATAGTAAGACTTTACAAAGACGGAAGAATCAAAGAGTGGATTGAGAAATATCCACCTGAGTCGAAAAAAAAGAAATGACCGCAATGGTTCAAGCGCCTCTTGAGGTGTTCGAGAATTGCGATAGATGCGGAGCCAAGGCAAAGGTCGGAGCCTCGTTTCTAAATGGTGACCTTTACTTTTGCGGACATCATGCAAAGACTTTACAACCTCACTTAATAGCAAAGGCGCTAACTATTTATGACCCCGAACGATATATGGAAAAACGAGAACCACTCGGCTGATTGCTACCGAGTGATTCCCGTTCCTAATCCAACTTACTTTGAGTCCCGCGTAATCTGCGTGTGCGGATTACAGGGCTTCGATAATCGTAGTAACTACCGAACTAATAACAATCAAAACAAAACTACCCAAGAGGGTAACGCCCCATAAGTAACGAAGTTCAGGGAACTTTGCTGGTGGACGCTTCATCTTGATTGTTGGCTTGTTTACAATCTGACTGAACTTTTGGTCAATCATTTCTTGTTGATTCTCCATAGATTCCTCTCTTGTTGTAAGGATATACAACTGGAGTTAGGATACTACTTTTTAGTGGAAGATGCAACCTTTCGCTTTGTCTGATGGAAATAAATAAATGGGGCGGATGTGTAGGCGTCGTTATCCGAACTTATCTTGAGCGCCTTGGGTAGTGAGGCTCCAGCCGAAAGCGCACCGATTCCATAACTAGAACCCGAACCAACACCGTAGAAACCCTTTGAGTCTAGGCACACCGAGAAGTCATCGGCTATCTCGAATATCTCGCCACCGATAGCAACAAGGAAAGAGAACTTTGCTTCATCATCGTCGGAGTCCCACTTATATTCATTCTCTTTGAAACAGGCTTTGAGAGACGGGACAACCTTGGCAATCATAAAGTGATAAAGGTGATTCCAGTCTTTAGCGGTAGGAGTTGGAGGAATCCATATATGTTGAGCAATATCGCAAGGCGCACATTCTCCAGCACCCGCGATTATGTAATCACCCTTCTGACTTATCTTCACCATCTGAGGATGGTTAGCAGTTCTTCCATTGCCAGCAGTTACCTGTGAGTCCGCGCCTAGAGAGACTTTATCGGGATGTTGAACGGCAAGGATTGTTGTCATTATGCCCCGCTTAGTTTTACTTTGCGTTTTTGGTCAATCTCATCTTGCACATCACCAAAGGTACGACCAGCCAATTTTTTATTAAAGTGGCGGATGTTATTAGCGGGTATGCCGATTTTATTGCTCGGCAAAGTTATAGCCAATAAGTCACTTGCATCTTGGCTCATATAACCTGCATCCAAAATAGCGACATCATCGGGAAAGACTTCAGCATGGCGGTCAGTCTCTTTGTTAATTAGATGGTCTTGCTTTCCGCCCATACTGTAAAGGTAACGAAAGTTCGCAGGGCAATCAGGCTCAACGACTTTCTTGAATAATGCGACTTCCTTTGTGTAGCAATAGAAAGTTACATCGGGAGTTGCCCTAGCAATCTTCAACCATAGGTTGAGATAATCTTCAGAAAAGAAATCTCCAGCATCGTGAATTCGAATGTGCTTGCCAATCATCTTTGGCTTTTGCACCTCAGCCAACATCTGCTCGAACCATTGCTCGGGATAGTGCATTACATATTCAAGATTTAAGACATGGCGCGAGCGCACATTGCTAAACAGATAAGTCCCATTTCTTGCATAACAAAAACTTGCACAGGCTCCTGCTTGCGGACAAACATTAAAATTACTTCCATCTGTTAATTTTATTGCAAAGGCAGGTAGAGTCCAGTTAAAGATTCCGTCAGGCTTTAACTCGCTGTTTTGAGTCAGCAGTTTTTTTGGTGGGTTCATGGCACCAATCGTAACGGTTAAGGTTTTACAACCTCGGTTTGAACCGCCATAAGTCCGAGGGCAACTGTCGCCCATAGGTCAGGGGTTTCTGTATCAGGCTGGTAACCACCCGCTCCGCCTAGGAGAATTGGATGGTCGAAGTATTGCTCCCTAATCATCCGCATGGATTCGAAGTAACCCTCTTTAGTGAACTCAAGGGATGAGAGCGGGTCATTCTTCAAAGCATCGGCACCACAGGCAACAAAAATCATTGTAGGTTGGAATTCATCGCAAGCCTGAAGGAATCCCTCGGTAGCAGATAGCAAGGCTTCATCGCCCGACTTAGATGCAAGCGGGAAGTTGTAAGCGCGGTGTTTCCAATCGCTCATCAAACCCGTGCCTGGAAAAATTCCATACTCATGAACTGAATAAGTCATAACATTCTTATTCTTCTTCAATAGCATTTCAGTACCGTCACCATGGTGAGCATCGCAATCAAAGATGGCTACACGCTGGTCATACTCTTCCGTCGCCTTGGTAGCGGCGATAGCAAAGTCATTAAAGATACAAAATCCGCTTGAGTAGTCACGCATCGCATGGTGCTTGGCACCAGCAAAGTGAACAGCCAATCTAGTTTTGAAATCAATCAAAGTATCTAGGGCAGTCAAAGTACCGCCAGCGAATAACTTGGCTAGTTCGCCTAAGTCGTGGCGTTGTCCGTTCCACTCAGTTGATTCTCCACGAACAGTTACATCGTAAACATATTCCATATCGTGAACCGAATGAAGGTCATCGGTGTGTGGCATCTCAGGTTCAATCTCATACACATTCAAGCGACGGTCTTGCGCTCGCAAAAGAAATTGATTTCGGGCATGGAGGAATCTTCGTCCTTGAGTTGGATGCGTCGGGTCAAAAACCCAATTCGCATACTCAGGCGAATGAACAAGTATTGCGTGTTCCATTGTTTCTCCTCTCGTTATTAAACCCCAGTTTACATTACTTTCTATTTTTTAGCACAATCTTTGCGGCGAGAAGTCTTTGCTCATCCTCCGCTGTATTGCGCCACGGCAACATCTGAAGAGCCTTGACCATGTTCTTCAAAGCCCAAGTTGGCTGGTTGCCAACAATTTTCTTAGCCTCGATTAAATTCATACCGCTACCTCCGATTTCATTTTCTTCCATCGTTTGTATTCAGATGATGCAACCAAGATGCCATAACCGCTATTTATCTCTTGAGCGCCATTCCATAATTCTTTGGCAATGGCTCCACGACCTTCGTAGCCCTCGTCAATGAAGCGTTCAAAGTTTCCTGTTGCATCAGACAGAATCCATCCGCGCTGAGGATTTCCAGTTGTCGTGTTTGGAGCCTTAATGTAAGTAAGGAATTTCATTATGCACCTGCCTTTTCTAATAGTTGGAATCCGAGGTCTTTGCAGACATAAGCGCGACCATCAATCTCAACCTCATCGCCTATTGAAAGGGATGTGTGAGTTCTAGTTGGAGACAACTTTGATTCGATTGTTTTCCATAGATTGATTTCCGCTAGTGAAGCGCCAAACTCAGCAAGTTCACCCTGAAGGTTTGTTACCTTATAGATTGCCTCGCAGATTCTAAAGTCATCGCTGACCTGCTTTGCTAGTTCTACTTCAACGCTACTAATAAAGCGTCCGCGCTCAGGCTTGTCGCCAAACGCTTTCCAAGTGATTTTGATTTTTGTCATTATGCACTCTCCTTCTCTCCAAATTGAACATTCACAAAACAACTTGCCTTGTAAGCAATTTCGCCTACTTGGTCAGCAAACACACCTGTAAGAGTTCCTTTGTCAGAAACAACACCCTTACGAACAAACTGGCGAGATACTGTCCATGTATCGTCCCAACCTAAACTGATTGAAACTCGATAGCCCTTACCAACCTTTAGTTCAACCTCAACAGTTTCGCCTTGGTTGTTTTTTGTAACTCCAACTCGACCACCTGAAATCGCAAAGATATTCATGCGACCAATTTGGTCAATCAATTCATCCTCGTTAAACGGACGACCTTCTTGCTTTGTCATTTCGTCTCCTCTCTAAGACAATCTGAGTATATCATAACTAGGGTTAGTTATTCCTGTTAATTCTTACTTGTGACACAGGAATTCCATTAGCCTCGGCAAACTTCTTTTTTGCCTGAGCCAAGACTGAACGCTTCTCTTTAGATTCAGCAGTCAAAATTAAGAACGCAACGACATTCGCCCATCCTTGAGCCTCTTCAGCATTTTCAGAACCGTATGTCGCTATCCATTCAGCGGCGCTCTGTAAATCTCCGACAGATGGTGACTGAGGAACTAAGCCCTCATGAAGAAATCTATCGACAGAATCTTGGTCGGCAGAAATTCTCTCGCCCCACTTAAAACCTTTGTAATCAAGAGCCATTATTTGAACCTCGCAATCTTCAACGCGCTTTGGAATTTCTTTTCGAACTCCACCGCATAACAAGCCAAGCAAACGCCTTTTGGAAAGACTTCCATCTTTTCAACGGCGACCCCGCACTTCACGCACTTTTCCATTTCGTCCTCCTCTCGGACATCTCTGAGTATACCAAACGGGGGTTAATAAAGCCAATCAAGAAAGACAGTTTCAGGCACCTAATCGGGCGAATCCGTGGCGTGTCGCGGGAAAGTTGAGCCTAGCCGACTCAAGTTTGGGTTATTACCAAACCCCCATTTGGTATAATGGGTAATGAAAGGAGGACTTATGAGAATCGTCATTTGTCCAGTATGTGAAAAGGAATGGCAACTTAGAAGCGGAATGGCTTTTGAAAGCCTGAACCGCCACATTAAAGAAGAACACAAAGAGAGGCAGGTCGCATGATGGCAGGTACAAAACCTAGGGACAGTCAAAGACAGCGCCTATACGATGCTCAGAGGCTCGCTGGCTTCTATGACACGGGCGAGGTCATGACAATCAAAGAGGCACAGAAATTTGTCAATCAAGTTCTGTCCCATCAGAAAACTAAAAAACTCCATAAGCAGTACGCATTTTGGGCGAGTGTCTATCCGTCAAAGATAATCGTTGAGGCTGGTAGCGGAAACCATGCCACGATGAGGCATCGAGATTGGGAACTTGTTCGATTGATTCGATTAACTAAGTCAGGCAGAAATAAATTCATCATTCTTCATGAGATTGCCCATCACATAGTTTGGGGCAGGGAATCCCATGGAGCAGAGTTCGCCGATGTCCTACTTCAATTTACTACGAGGTATCTCGGAAAGCCCGATGCCGATAAATTGGCAAACGCCTTCAATGAGAAAAGAGTTAAGGTGATGACTAAGACTAAGAAAGCGAGAGTGCCAAGAAAACGGGAAATTACATCCGCTAGACTTGTCGCATGAAAAAACTCCAAGACATTCTAAGTCGCATGGTTGCGGTCTTTACTGTCGGCGCTCTCGGCACTCTAGGTGCTGGAGCAATCATGGGAGTTGAAACTTGGATTGCCTTATCGATGGCTGGATTGTTAGCAGTCGCATCTGTGGCAGAGAGATTAGCCCGTGAATATCTTGATGACGGAAAACTAACAATCGAAGAAATTAACGATGCCTTTAATCCGTTAAGCAAAAATCAAGATTATCTATCTAGTCCTTTGGACGACGAAGAGGATA
>Ga0214921_10007065_pt1 | contig 15093 bp, 24 predicted proteins | sample LL1505_MetaG_FD_177992 | JGI IMG/M metagenome (GOLD analysis project Ga0214921, IMG submission 177992) | Freshwater microbial communities from Lake Lanier, Atlanta, Georgia, United States - LL-1505 | ecosystem: Environmental > Aquatic > Freshwater > Lake | place: USA: Georgia | collected... | reverse complement strand
ACCTCAGTTACTTGCTCAATGGAAAAACAATTGGAATGATATACAACAATCATTAGGACAACACAAATATGATCAGATTTTAAGATCTCAAAGAAAAGATTTACAAGAAAAGAGCATTCATGATCCAGTCAGGCCTGGCATACTGAAGCGCCAGACCAAAGGCAAAATGACTTGCTCTAAGGCAAGAGCTCTTAAATCCAAACAAAAGAATAAAGGTAACCACACAGCTAAAGCAGCCCAGCGTTATCTTAACTATCACTGCCAATGAACTTAGAACAAATATATTCACAAGTGATACTGGAGAAGATAAATGCTAGCCCCGCACCTGTGCAGCGCAATATTGAAGCATTTAAAAATTATCTCAAAACAAAAAATAATATTCTTTTTCTTACTACATCCAACAGATGGGAAGGTCATGAAGAAGATAAACCCAAGAGCACATTACTAGCTTATCACTTGAGAAACGAACTGGCAGATAAGAATATCAAGCTCATGGAAGTACCTTTGCTAACCATACATTGTTGCGAAGGCAATGTGTCTTCCAGGTATGGTAACACATGTGGATTAAAAGATGCAGCATTAAAGGATAAAACCAAAAATCCAACTGGCCATCACCGTTGCTGGGCATCCATTAATAACAAGGATGATGAATTGTGGAAGATATCTAAACCTTTGTTTGAATCAGATTGTGTAGTGTTCTTTGCCAGCATACGCTGGGGTCAAGCCAACAGTGTGTACCAGAAGCTCATTGAAAGATTGACTTGGATAGAGAACAGGCACTCCACTCTGGGTGAAAAAAACTTATTGGAAAATGTGGATACTGGTTTCGTAGGCATTGGTCACAATTGGAATGACCAAGTTGTTGTGGATACTCAGAAGAAGGTATTAGGATTTTTTGGTTTCAATACACCTGATGCATTGTCATTTTGTTGGCAATACACCACAAACGCTACTGATGAGTCCAAAGAAGGTTATAAGAAAGATCCTAAAACCTTTGAAGATGTGTTTAAATTCAAGCTGTTTCCAGATAAATAATTAAACATGAACAAAGACTCTCATCTTATTTTTGAAGCTTATAAAAACAAGCTGGTTAGTGAAGATATGCCATATCCTACATTTGCAAAGTTTTCCAAGCATGCTTCTCCTAAGTCTTCTAAAGAAAAGTCTGCTGGTGAATTCAAGCAGCAAATGCCTGATAGCAAAGAAGAGTATTCAGCTCATGATTATGCCAAGGAAATGGAAGCCAAAGGTGAAGGAGAAGAGAGTTTGCAGCACATATCCAAATACAAACATATAATTGATCAGTTGGCCAAAGGAGCTTTTGACACTGAGTCAGAACAAGAACAAGTGGATCAAGGTGCATCTGAAGGCATATTTGATGTGGAAGTTGTGGATGGCAAGAGACATGTAGTTCTTACTAATGCTGCAGTTGAGAAGATAGAACAAATGTATCCAGAATTAAAAGGCAAGTTCTGGGAATGTGGCAGATGCAAAGCTGATTATGCAGGCTGCAGTGATGCCAAGCATCATCATGAAGATGAAGAAGGTGACTTGATGAAACACATGAAAGACAAAGGCATGATTGATTCTAAAGCCACAGAAGATACAGGCAAATATGGCCGCACCAGAGAAGAAGAAGAAAGACGCATTGATCCAAAGTGTTGGAAGGGCTACCACAAGCAGGGTACCAAATTAAAAGACGGTGTTAGAGTTAACAATTGCGTTAAGAATTAATTAATGAGACTTTTTTTACCCACGCTATTCCTATCCTCTGTTCTATATGCTCAAGGGCCTTATGAATGGAAAGTGATAAGAGCTATTGATGGCGATACAGTAGAAGTACAAGTAGATTTTTTACCATCTGAATTGAATAATAAATTACATGTTCGCATTTGGGGAATTGATACTCCAGAAAAAGGTTTTCGTGCACAAAGTGAACATGAGAAAGAGCTAGGATTAAAAGCATCTGAGTTTACAAAGAATGCTATTGCTAATGCAAAAGAGATTAAGATTAATTTAATAATGTGGGATAAGTTTGGAGGAAGAGTATTAGGTGATGTACTTATTGATGGTAAAAGTTTGCGTCAACTGCTCCTAGAAAATCATCTAGCAAGAGAGTATTATGGAGACAAAAAAAAGAGCTGGGACGGTTTCAATTAATACACTTTATAAAGCTTAGCTAATTGCTTTTCATCTTTAATAGACTTGTGGGAATCTCTTTCACAATATACAAACGGTAACCCAGATTTGCTTTCACCTTGATAGGTAAACCCCAATTTGCTATAAAATTCTACAGCAGGTTTATTACAAAAAAATCTAAATCTGTCTACACCTTCAAAAAACATGTGCTGTCCCATGTCTTCTATGAGCAAACGGCCTATACCTTTTTTACGATGCTCTTCCAGAACAAACAAATGTCTGATGGTGCAGTGACGAGGCTGTCTAGTAGTAAATGTATAGAACACATATCCCTGTTGCTGGTGATCCAGAACAAAAGCATTCTTATTAGTCCAATTGCCTTCTTTGTTCCAGTCATACAGTGCCATGGCCAGGTGGCTTTTAGAGCATGTTGCAGACCCTTTAGGGTATTTTACTTCAAGCTTTTTGAGTAGCTCTTTTAGGTGTTGTTGCATTGAGATCACCGAAGTTATTTAAAGCAATATTCTTCTTGATCAATTCTTTATAATTGTTATCAAAAAACCATTTGGCATTGGCATGTGCTTTGTTAACTGCATCTTCACCCATGTCTCTAATAAACTTCTTCTCTTCATTGACAAACAAGTTATCAGACTTGCAGAAAGGATAATCACTGCCAACAGCCCATCTGTAACAATCTTTCAACATCTCACTCTTGTTGGGTATATACACTGAAGTGTCTAGAATTATATTGTGTTGAACATTTGCATATTCCACAGCAGCCTTACACAAGGCTCTACTATGAGCATATCTGAATGCAGGGAACAAATTGGGACCATCTTTGGTCTGAGTTACATAACTCTTAGGTTTATTGGATAAGCCACCTTGACCATAATCACCCATGTGGTTCATGATAAACTTTAATTTGGGATACTTGTAAGCATACATGCCCACAGTCATGGGTACAGAAGCAGAGTTATTAATAGGATCACCCTGCATATGCATGGACACTATGCTATTGTCTGGCAATTGCTTTAACCATTTGTGTAGCTTGTTAGACTCTTTACCATAATCAAAGCCACTATCAATCTCACCATCTCTGTTCCACCAACCTCTATGAGAAGCTATCTTAATACCTTTGCAATATAGTTTGCTGTTATCTAGAGCATCTAATTTAAGTGCTTTAATATCAGTAGCATCATTCTCATCTACACCCATGAGCACTTGAACCCCATAGTGTGTTACATCAGGTGTCTTCTGAGCTAGCTGTTCCATATAGCTATATCCATCTCTTGGATACAGAGTTACAGCTGCTCCTATTTCATTGCGTTTGATAAACTCAGCCAAATCATCTACAGAAGAATAGATCTTAGTATCTGAATTTCTAGAAGTAGGGAATTGTTCTAAATTGAGATGAATATCAAATTTGCAACTCATAACAGCATTATATCAAATGTCTGAGTAGTATCCACCTAAAAGATCTTTTACTTTGTTAACAAGACCAGGATAAAAAAGTTTTTCAGCTTCATACATATCTGTTTTAAAGTTTGCCATTTCACAGCCACTAGGATTAATAATTTCTTTAATAAGATATCTAAACTTTTTAAAATCTTCTGTATCTTTATAATCTGAGAGATTCATATCTGGATAAAGTTGTTCAAGCCGCTTTTCAAATAATATTTCATTTAAATTTTTAACAGAGCTACCTCCGTAATCTGTTCCAAAATTAAGAACTACTTTGAGCTCTTCTTCTACGATTTCAGCTTGTGATTTGTTTTGTACTGGAATAATAACTCTCAACGATGTTTTGCTTGTAAGATGACCCAGAGCAGCAGTTAATGCTTTTTGATGGCCATAAGCTGTGCCTCCAGGAAATATTATATTGCATCTGCCAGCTGGTTGAATAGTTTGAGTTCTCTTATTAAACCTGTTCGAACCTTGACCCACAATTAATGCATCACCATCACACAAAAGCGCATAACAATAAAACCGTGTATTATTTTTCAATAAGACCTCATGTGCCTCTTCTTTGGTTTTAATTATAAACAAATTTAAATTATGTTTTAAACATATTTCCTGAACTTTTTCAATCATCGTCATCTTCTTCAACCTCTTCAATAGCATCAAGAGCATTTGTCCACCAGTAATCAAAACCAAAACCTAAGATCATGAATGTGAATGTATTGCCATAGTCATAACTGGATCCACCAATAAATGTAGTTGCATCAAAGTGAAATTTGTATTCAACACCACCATCACCATCAGAATACTTGCCAAATCTTAAAAACGGTATTCGAATATCCAGCCTGGAATTTGACTTCTCAATTGAGAAGAGATTTTTGCCAATACTAATTTGCATAGTACCAGTATAAATGAAATATTTTTTATATCAAGGTACTAATATGCCAATAGAACGGAACGGGATTGGCTTGCCATTGGCATCTTCAACTGTGACACCATCCACATGCCCTACTAAATAAGTACCATGCCCTTCATTGCCACCACAGTACAGAACAGGTTTAACCACTTTATCCCCAAGCATTCTGATTCTATTCACAGATGACTTGAAGCCAGGTGTTTTAGTAGACTTTGATACTGGTACTGGTGCGGACATATTAAGTTTTATTTAATATTTTTTTTAATTTAGCAATAGCATTTTTATCCAAAACAATTTCATCTTCAAATGGTTTATTCTTGGTCAAAGCATGCCAAATATACCTAATCTTATCTTTCCAATTGAACCTTTTTGGATTAATGCCTCTGGTAAAAATGGAAAGATAGAGCTCTTCTTCATCTTTATGCCTAACAAGATACATGCCTTCAGAAGAACAACTACACACAATAAACTCTTCTATTTTAGATGTTTTCTTCATGTATATATTTAAAGAAACTGTTCAAAAACACCAGATTTAGTTGAATAAAAGATTTTCTTAAAATTAAGAGTGGTCAGGAAACTCTGACAACCTGTGCATGGCATGGATAGGTCGATTTCTCCATTTCTATTGATTCTAGTGTTAACTAAAACTAAACCTGAAACATCATCTGTGCCTAATTTAATAAGAGCATTCAATTCAGAATGTGTCCCTACCAAATCATTAATAGGAATGTTTTTGCGGTTGACAAATCTATACTTTAAATTGATAGGGTGTGTTTTCTGATTGTTAAATCCAATAGTGATTATCTTCTTCTTATTCAAGATAAAGGAGAAATGCCGGCACCTCTGATCAGAAGGATGCTTTGGAGCCAATGCTTTAGATATGTCTTTCAAGTAACTGTATTTCACAGATCTAAAGGTATATGATATCTCTATTTATATCAATCCTTTTTTAGAGAAAGGTGATAACTGGATATGGGGACACACCTACAAAAAATACATCTGAGAAGCCAAACCCAGCTATATAAGAACTAACTGGGAAGTTATATGCACCTGCAGGTATGCATGAACCAACAGCAGGTCTAGAAGAAGAAGCATAGAATGTACTGCCACTTAACGCATTAACAGCAGTTGGGTCATACACACCACCAGAGACAATTGCTGCAAAACAACTACCACCAGGGTTCAATGTTATTAAGAACCTATTATCAGAATTAGAAACATAAATTCTACTTGCCCATGGATGAGATGACAGTGAGTATACACCATGAACAACTGGAGACCCTGCACCAGTTACATTGATTGCAAGTGGGCAAGGCACCTCTGTAGGTGTAGGTGTCGGTGTGACTGTTAATGTAGGTGTCGGTGTGACTGTTATTGTAGGAGTGGGTGTAATTGTTGGCGTCGGTGTTACTGTGATAGTGGGTGTAGGTGTAGGTGTAAGTGTTCTAGTAATTGTCGGTGTAGGTGTAATTGTTGGTGTAGGGGTGGGTGTAGGTGTTGGAGTAGACGTTGGAAATATTTCTTCTATATTTTCGTTAAATATAGCATTATTTACATAATGCTCACCAAAATTAGATTCTGATACTATTAATTTTTCTTTACCTGTGCTATCGATATCTTTTTGATTTAATAGCCTGAAGTCTGAAACACTATAAATTGAATCTGATGTAGAAGAAAGAGTTATATTGAATATATTATAAACACCATCTGATGCTATTACAGAAATGGAAGGATAAAATACAGATGTTTCTGCGTTGTATGGCCAATAATCATGTGCAACATTATAACTTGTTACAGTGCCATCTATTTCTGTAGAGAGAAATGTATAATTTGTATTTATGTTTATTGTTTCGCCATAGATGTTTTTATCTACTTCAGTAAATTGACCATCACCAAAATCATATATTATTTTTAATATTTTATATAAACTTTCATCTATAGCTGAAGGACAGAATACCACAGTAACCGGTCCCTTAAACTTATCAAAACTCAAATCTGTGGTTTTGTCGTTTTTTCTGTATCCCCAAGGGAAAAATAAACCATCATCTGCAGTCAGTGTGAAATTTGGGTATAAAATTTGATTACTTGTATAAAATACAGATTCTCTATCACTATCAATTTCTTCTTGAGTAAGCGCTCTTTCAAAAAACTTTATATCACCAATTATACCATTTAAAAACTCACCTGCACTAGCATCACCAACAGATTCTTGCGCGCCGCCAATAAATAGTTCTGATTTCGATGTAGCGCTGAGCACAGTATACCCTGAAGATACGTTTAAATCAAAACCACTTACATTTAATAAAAAAGTTAATGGTACTGTCTTGGTAGGTCTGAGGTACTGCTTTGTACCATTGACATAACAATTAAAGATTTTAGTAGAGCTATCATAGGTAATAGCAATTTGATTCCAATTATTAAAATCAAAAGCCGGTACATATGATTGGTGATATATGCTACCGTTACCTGCACCATACGGATTTATTGAGCCAATGCCTGTATAAATAGTACCAACCTGATCAATTTGAATAACATACCCAGGGCCTAAAGCCCAATGACCTTTAGATACAATTCTCTTTAATGACGACCCAGTAAATTTGCTGGGATTACCACTTGAAACAGTAACAAGAATGGTAAAACTATCTTGATCAAAGTTTATTGACGATAAAGATGGATCAATGGATCTCAAATACTGCTTATTGTTGGTTGCAGCATTATAATTATCAATTACGAATGCTCCGTCATACCTACCACCAGACAAGATTATATTGGTACCATTTATTAAATCATATACATCTTTTCCTGATCCAGTATAACATGTGTAAATATAAGGGGCTAACCAAAAGCTAGCAGATAAAGCACTGCTACTAAGTGTAATAATAAAAGAACCACCATTTGCAGTGACCGGGTATGTGAAGTTAACACCCAATACTGGATCTACAAAAATATAATGATTTAGAAAGCTAGGAATAGACGGAATCTGGTAGCTTGATAGAACAATAGTATACTGCTGCACTTTATTATTTATAAAAAATACATTAAAACCAATATTTAATTAATTTTAGAAAGCATTATTTTTACTTTTTGTAATAATTCAGATATGGTATTTAATAAGCAATTGCGTGTGATTTTATCTATCATACAGTAAAATAATTTATGGTTTATAAGTTGAATTTTTAGTTTTTTTCATTAAATTAATGTTGTGCAAATATTTGTTCAATTGGCTTCTTATAGAGACCCTCAGTTAGTTCCTACTATTGAAGATATGCTCGAAAAAGCTGATAATAAAGATCTTTTTACATTTGGTATATGCTGGCAACATGATGAGACAGAAGATACAACAGTTTATGACAATAAAAAGAGATTTAGAATTAAAAAATACTCTTACAAAGAAAGTGAAGGGTTGGGTTGGGCAAGAAATATTACCAATTCTCTTTATAATGGTGAAGAGTTAACGCTTCAATTAGATACACATCACCGCTTTGCTAAAGGGTGGGATACTATGATGCTAGAAGATTACGAGCAAGCTCAAGGTTTATGTAAGAAACCAGTGGTCACCACTTATTGCACACCGTGGGAGCCTGATAAAAATATTTTTGAGCCCATGCCCTGTTACATGCGGCAGTATGAATTTAGTCAAGACAAGCTCCTCATGTCTATGCCTCATCATATTATGGACTATGAGAAAAGAAATAAAGTTCTTGCAGCTAGGACTATAAGTGGCCATTTCTTTTTAGTTAATGGAAAGTTTATTGAAGAAGTACCCTATGATCCAGACATCTATTTTGGTGGTTATGTAGAAGAGACAACAATGTCAGTTAGAGCGTATACGTGTGGTTATGATTTTTATAGTCCATATAGACAATATATCTGGCATGAATATACAAGAAACTATAGAAGAAAGCATTGGGACGATCATGGGAAAAATGAGCATGGTAAAAAAGCAAGCTATGAAAGAGATATCTATGCAAGAAATAAAACCAGGCAGTTATTTGAACAAGAGCAGCACAATATAGATATTGGTATATATGGGCTTGGAACGACACGCACTTTAAAAGACTATGAAGAGTTTGGTGGGTTTGATTTTAAGAAGTGTCGTATTCAAAACTACACACTAGCAGCTAAAGAGCCACCAAATCCTATCAGCTGGGAAGATGACATTAGAAAAGAAAAATACAATCTTTCTGTTCCTATTGATTTGAGTAAAATTGATAAGAAACAAAAACTTAAGTTTATTGCTTTAGGTGTACACAGTAAGTTTAATCAAGAGATTTATAGAAAAGATTATTTTGAAAAAGATGCTCCTGAATGTTTTGCTCTTAATAATAATATTCTCAAGCTTGAGTTTGAATCAGAAGATAAACCTGCAAAATGGATTATGCATCCATTTTACGAAGAGTCGAATAGCTTTGGTGAGAGACAGGATGGTGATTTATGAGAATAGCTTTTGTAGTTATAGGAAATAGCAGAAGAAGCAATTTTTTAAATGGTCATACTTTAAGACATGACGGAGCTGGTGGATCTGGTACAGATACAAGCGCAATACTGGTAGCTGAGTTTTTAGCTAAAAATGGGCATGAAGTTGTTTTTGCATCAGATATAATAGATGCTCCTTTAAATGAATCCTATAAAAATATGGGTAGGTCCTACACACCAGGCGAAGCATTTTATGGTGTAAAGTACACCAATCTTAATTTTGATGGTATAGAAGATAAAACGTTTGATGTTCTTATTAGCATGTTATGGTTTGAAGATTATGAAAATTTACCAATAAAAGTAACTAAAAGTCTTATCTATTGGTCACATATGCAATGGGTTTACGGTACATATAAGTTTGTTGAATATGCTGAAAAACATAATTTATCAATCGGGTTAGTTCATATATCAGACTGGGAAGAAAAAATGAATGAAGGGACTTTTCCGTATATACAAGCTAAAATACCTAAATCAATAAAAAAACAAATACCTAATCCTATTTTTGACGAAATTATTAATGAAATCAAAGCAAAGAACTATACAAAAAAGAAAGGAAAGTTTATATTTCATGCTTCTTGGCCTCGAGGAGGCGATATTTCTGTAGATGCTGTAAGAAATATAAATATACCTGAAAAAGAATTTCATGCATTTGATTATTTGATGGTAATACATGACCACAAGGATGAATTTTTTCATAGACACGACAGTGTAGATAAGAAAACTTTATTTAAACATTTAGCGGAAAGCGAGTATTTTATATACCCTCTGTATACGCCTTACCAAGATGTACATAAAGATACATTTTCTTGTGTTGTAGCTGAAGCAATTGCTTTAGGTGTTATAGTTATTACCTATCCTTTGGGTGCTCTACCTGATGTTTTTAAAAATTATTGCGCTTGGTTAAATGAACCTCCAGGTATTTCTTTTGAAAACATGCAAAAAGAACCTTTATCAAAAGATGTAGATGGTCATTTTAAAATAACTTCAAATATTGTTAATAAATTTAATGAAATCGAATCAAACTCTGCTTTGAAACAAGCTCTGCAAACATCAGGTTCAGACTACATTTTAGAAAATTTTAATATTCAAAAAGTAGGTGAAATGTGGTTGAATTTAATAAATGATTTAGTAATATAAGTTTATGGATGAAATGTTATTACAGAAATATGATGTTGAACCTAATGAATTTGAAGTTCAGAACTATCACAATGCTGAATCTGCTTTTTTTTATGTGTTCCGTCATGATTTTATAGGTGTGGAATTAAAACAAAATAAAATTTGGGAACCTCATTTGCATAAAATTTTTGAAAAATATGTAACTAATGATTCTGTTGTGCTTGAGGGTGGCTGTCATATTGGTTCACACAGTGTCAAACTATCTAAATTAGCAAAGAGGCTTTATTGTTTTGAGCCTTTAAGAGAATCTAATGAATTGCTTAGAAGAAATGTGATCAGAAATAACTGTTTGAATACCATCGTTCTTAGTGATGCATTGTCTGATAATCAGAGTATATCAAAATTTGATTGGATGCCGTTTTATAATTTAGGGGGTTCAGGGCTAGAGAGCAACCCCATGGGAGCACCTCCATATGACCACATGACAGTAACCTCTAATGAATGCTACCCAATTAAGACAGTCAGTATAGATTTCTTAAATCTTGACAAGCTAGATTTTATCAAATTAGATGTAGAAGGCTATGAACCAAAAGCAATAAATGGTGGTTTAGAGACTATTAAAAAATTTAAACCTATTATAACTTTAGAATGCTGGTCAAATCACTTTGGTCAAACCAGTATAGAACATACTGCAAAAGAGTTTAAAATGTTAACAGATATAGGATATTCATTAGAGCAAGTAGGAATTTCTGACTGGCTATTTTTACCTAAATAATTCTAAGTTAGTTAACTATGAAAATGTTAAATTTTGTAAGTTAATAAATATAAATTTATTAGTATGAAACTACAAGATTATTTTAGTGAAGCGTATTATATAAATTTGGATAAAAGAACTGATAGAAGAGAGTCTTTTGAAAAAGAGCTAAGCAAATACAACTTAAATAACTTTGTACAGAGATTTTCAGCATCCATGGATGCAACACATACACCTCTTGATGACTACAGCAGGTTAAGAGCATGTTCATTAAGTCACTACAACTTAATAAAACTAGCAAAAGAAAAGAATCTTAAAAATATTCTTATATTTGAAGATGATGCATTTTTTTACAATTCTGATACATATAGAGGAATTGATATTGTGGAAGCAGCATTAGATGACTTGCAGAAATTTAATGATTGGCATGTATTTCATCTTGGTGGTCTTGTTATAGATTCAGAATTAAAAAAAGTATCAAAAAACCTTTTAAAAGCTAATTCTATTTTAACAACACATGCATATGCATTCAATAATACAATTTATGACTTTATTTTAAATAAATTTAATCCTCATTTAGATAGCACACTTGATGGATGGTTAAGCGCAAGAAATGAAATAATTAAATATATCGTTTACCCTGTATCTGTCCCTCAGACTGAAGGCTATAGTGATTGTGATGCTCATGGAAAATCTATGGGAATATTTCCCTTTATACACACTTTTAACAAAACTATAATAGATATTTCATGAATTGTTTAACTTCAGATTTTATTACTTGTCGCATGATAGGCAGGCTAGGCAATCAAATGTTTCAAATAGCTCATGGTTATTCCCAAGCATTGACTCATAGAAAACAATTTGTAGCTCCTAAGTTTGAAGTGCCTGTAGCACCATATGTGGATAATATTTTTAAAAATATAGATTTTTTAATTGACAACACAGATAATATACTCAATTCAGAAAATGTCTATGCTCCTTTTCATTTTTCTGAAGTTTTACCAGTAAAAGATAAAATTACTATATTTCATGGATATTATCAAAGTGAAAAATATTTTTTAAACAATAAGAATACTATAATTGATTTATTTTCACCTTCACAAGAGTTTATAAATAAATGCTTTAAAGCTTATCCAGAACTTGCATCTAATAATGTTACTGCCATAAATGTAAGAAGAGGCGATTATTTAACTCAACCAGAGAATCATCCTGTAATTACCAAGGAATTTATATATGACGCACTAGAACGCATTCCTAATAAAGAGTTTATTTATGTTGTTAGTGACGACATACCATGGTGCAAGGACAATATAAAAACTGATAAAATAACATTTGTTGAATACAAAGAGCTTGATGCGCTGTGGTTGTTAAGTTTGTGCAAAAATTTTGTTATCTCTAATTCCACATTCTCTTGGTGGGGTGCTTACTTGAGTAAATTACCTGGTAAAGTTGTTGTTAGTCCAGATACTTGGTTTGGTCCTGGAGTGCATGGTAGGGGCTATTATGAGCACGACATCTATGTAGATGGTTGGATCAAAGTACCAACCTATTGGGACAATGGTGAAATTAAATTAAAAGCCTAATGTTTTCTTTTCTTCAGGGAACATTTCCAAAATTCTAATATTTTCTAACAAATACCAATCAGTATTAATTTTAATAAAGTTGTTTGATGGCGAATACTCTTTTACCTTGCCTTCATGTACTTGAAATTTAGAAACTGGGTAGTGTAAAAATAAAACCTTTTTATCAATAAGATCGGTGCGTTTCATTAAAGTGATTATATATGATTATTTTGCAAGGTCAATATCATCTTCCAGTATGCCAATGATATCCATATTGTATTTGGTTTTAAAGTATTTCTTTAATTGTGTTTTGGCTTTCTTATAGTTGGCTTTGTCTCTTAAATATCTTTGTTGCAGTTCTAACAGCTTGTTACTCAATTTGTTATATTTTTTAGCATCAAATGTTTTTAATTTTTCTAATTTAATAATCTGATTAGCAATTTTATCAGATTCAGCTAAAGACCAAGCAAATGATTCTTGATATGTAACAATTTGTTTGAGATAGGTTTCTAGATTCATAAATTTATCCACGGGGTGGGATTCGAACCCACAATGTGATCTTTAATCTGTATCTGATCTTAAGCCAGATGCGGTTCGCCAGTTTCGCCACCCGCGGGACAAATACAAGCTAAAGGTATCTCTCCTTCTTTTCCATAATATTTCCAAAGACCATTATAATCATCTGTAACAGTATACTCTTCACCATACATGATAAGACCTGGTGTTTCATTCACAATCTTGACCATCTTCTTAAGCTCTTTCTCTGTAACTTCATACTGACCAACGCCTTCCATAAAAAATGGACCAGAAAAAACTCTGTTGGAATTGGTACAAATCTTGAGTTTAAACAGCATATCCTTTTCTTCCACAGGAACAGGTGCATCAAACTGTTTAGGAGAGAAGAACGCAAACTCCTGGAATGTATAAGGAAGGCCTTTTCTTTTTTTACGATGATACATCAGATCAACTCATCAAGATTAAAATTCATGCCATATTTGGTTTTGAAATAATTGTTTGTCTGAGTAATGAGCTTGCTGTATGTGTCTCTGTCCCTTTGATAACGAGCATAAAGCTCATCAAGTTTTTTGATAATAACATCTAGCTTGTCTGTATCTTCTGCAGTGATATCTTCACCTAGTTCTTGAATTTGTTGTGCTTCTTTATCAAGCTTGTAACATTCTTTCTCATAAAACTCAAATTGAGAAGAAATAAGGCCAAGCTGATCAATGAGATGTTCTGCTTCTGCTGTAAGTTTCATGCTATCTAGTATACTTGAAACTATGTAGGCAGTCAAGGATATTTGTAGATTTTTTTACCTTTTTTAACTCTATAGTTTCTGATCTCTTGGTCTTGAACTGCAGCCCAATTAATTTGATCAAAATTATTATCGAATGTTTTCTTTTTTACGGGTCTTGGTCTTGATCCTTTGCCTGCCATGTTTTTATTATATTATAAAAACATTAAAATGCAACTTATGGGCCAAAAGGTGTCTGTAAGCCACCAGTGGTACTAAAACCAGATAGTGAAGCTACTCTAAAAGCCCACTGATCAAATATATATACTGCAGTTAGAACAGGTACATTGGAACCACCAACTGATGTATCATTATATTCATACCTTACAGAAGAAATGGCAGGATAAGCAGTAGGATTAGTTTTAGTTAAATTAACAAAACTATTGAAAAAACGTGTTTGAATGCTGTCAACATAAGTGAAGGTGAGATTATCGGCCATATAATATATTTATGCTCTCTATTAATAATTAAACTGATTGTAGTTGTTTAAAATTTAAACTTTAAATGCGGCACCAGCGTAAAGCTTTTGCATCTGCCCAACAATTCATAATTGCACATGTGGTAGTAGTGCTGTAAAAACCTCTCATCCAAGTAGTCTACGTCCATGAAGTCTTTGGCCTTGCACATGGCCCACATGGGAGAAATGCCTGTGTAAAAATACAGGTCCAATTCATGAATTCTGGTCTCTATCTCGTCAGTAGTTAAATCAGTCAGCTTCTCCAGCAGCTGTTGTCTTCTTGTGATAGTATCCATATGAATTGTACATACAATCGTATGCTTCCATAGTAGATTTAAGGTTGGTGATCAAAGAATTCACTTCTTTTTTTGTGATGTATATCTTATGACCTTGTTTCATGCCGGCATGAGGCTTAAAACACAATTCAAACACTGTGCCACCACGCGTTCTGGCAATGTTGACTGAAGCACAGTCATTGATCACATTATCAAAATCTTTTTTAATGATTTTCATGTGCTTTTGGAGAAGTTCTTCACACAGCTACGAGCACCAATGGGCTCAAAGTACTTCTTGTTATTATCCCAGCAATCTTTGGTCATGATCTCAATGGCACCAGCAGTTTTATGGCCATACACCATTCTGCCATACCGGTTACGATTTTTCTCTGGATCGTTATAGATTACTTTCATTTGAGTTTTTAAGCCTACAGGAAACGGAGGGTTTTTAATCATGCACATATTATATATGAAAACAAAAACTGCACAAGCAAAAAAAATGGTTGACTTTATGGTGTTGCGACTTAACTACTTACAGAAAAAAGAAGCCCTGCAGGTATTAGCTGCAGGGCTCCTTAGAATCACCTAATTTCGAAATTAGGCGACGTTCAACATGCCAGCGCGATTGACGGCACGAGTGAAGTCG
>Ga0214921_10007063_pt1 | contig 15097 bp, 17 predicted proteins | sample LL1505_MetaG_FD_177992 | JGI IMG/M metagenome (GOLD analysis project Ga0214921, IMG submission 177992) | Freshwater microbial communities from Lake Lanier, Atlanta, Georgia, United States - LL-1505 | ecosystem: Environmental > Aquatic > Freshwater > Lake | place: USA: Georgia | collected... | reverse complement strand
ATAATAACCCACGATACGGAGTGAATAAATTCAAATAATCGCGAACTATTTTTTGATGTGTTAATAATTCAAAATCAACTTCTTTGGAATTACATGAAGCAGTTTCAATGTTCTCTGCAATCTCTGCACGATATGGATGAAATAGATTGTTTAGTTTTTCGATAGCTATTTTACGATTGTTCATATAATAAGTTGAAGTCTTGTGAATTACTTTTTCTATTGGTTTTGGAAGACGGCTAGATATAGTTTCTCCGTTAATTAATACATTTTTGAATGGAACCATTAAAACTTCTTTTGTTTTAACTACTTTCTTTTTTATTGGTTTATCGACTACTGCTTGGTTTAATGGAAGAGGTTCTTTATCATCGACTACTTTAATGTTAGTTTTCTTGTTTTTTTTGATTTTAATTACTTCAACTTCACTTCTTTCTGGTACGATTTCATCTAATTTATTCGATTCTTGTGGTTGTGTAATTATAATAGGTTCTGGTTCTCGTTCTCGTTCTGGTTCTGGTTTGTCTCCATTTTCACGTATATGTTTTAATATATTCATACGATTAATTTTATTATTTAGACTTTTTCGTTTATCAATTATTTCAAACTGTGGTATTTTTATTTCTTTCTCGAGTTCTTCTGTATCTGTGGGTTCATTCTCAACCACTGGTTCTTCTTTTCTTTCACTCTGAGGTTCTGCTTTCTCTTTAGGTTCTTGCTCTTCATCATCTTCTTCTTCTTTAGGTTCTTTTTTCTCAGGTTCTTCCTTCTTCCCAGGTTCTGCCTTTTCTTTTTTAACTTCTACTTTCTCTTTTTCATTCTCTTTAATTGGATTTACTACAAAAATACCCTTTCTATTTTTCGGTATATTTTTTTTTTTGAATCTTTCTAAATATGAAAATTGCTCCATGATATAGAATAGATGTATAAAATTTATTCTATATTATAAAAATTGTAATTATAGATTATATACATTATATGAACTATTTACCCAGATTTTTTGGACTTTTGTTATTTGTAATAGCAAAAATATTCACTAATGCGGATACACAATGCTCGATTACACCAAGTATTCCATCTGACCGTCGTTCAAATTCAAAATCGTTAAGAATTGTTCAATATAATACAGAATGGTTATTTATAGATTATTATTCCAATTCAGATTGTCCTGGGAATGGTTGCACTTGGAAAAATACATCTGACGCAAACATCCATTTGTCCTATGTAGCAGATGTAATCAATAAACTAAACCCAGATATCCTTAATATATGTGAAATTGAAGGTTGTGATGAATTGCATTACCTATTGGAATCACCTAATATATCAAATGAATACGCCCCATACCTAAAAAAAGGAACAGATACTGCTACAGGACAAAATGTAGGAATACTTACTAAAATAGATCCAATCGTCGATTTATATAGAACAGAATCTAGAATATCTTATCCTATGATAAATTCTAAGTGCGAATACGTTGGTACACCTGGAACAACCGGTGTAAGCAAACATTATATTACAGAATATGCTATTGCAAATATGAAAATAGCAATGATAGGAGCACATTTGTTGGCTTTTCCAACAGATACAATGCGTTGCGCGGAGCGAGAAGCCCAGGCTTCTGTTTTACAAGCCATTATATATGAATATATCCAACAAAAATACGAAATAATTATGTTGGGTGATTTCAACGATTTTGACGAGAACGTAGTAGATGCTAACAATAATATACCTATTTCGCAAGTGTTGGATATATTGAAAGGAAAATCAATGGATACACAAAAACAATTATATCAATTGTATAGCGTAGCTCAACTTATGCAAAAAAAAACGAGATACACAGATTGGTATGATAAAAATAATGATTGTAAATCATCCCCCTCAGAATTTTCTATGATAGATCATATATTGGTATCGGAGAACATTAACAATAAAATTACAAATGCGTTTATTTATCAAGGATATGATGAATACTGTGGAAAATATAATTCGGACCACTATCCTGTAGTAATTGATATTGATACCGAATAGAATCGAATTTACACCTTTTCTCATTCAAAACGCCCACATTGTGGGAGTAAATAAAAAAAGAGGTTTCCCTCCATTTTTATTTGCTTTTTATTCATCATCATCAATAATATCTCCATAATCATAACATATAAGAGAAGTATCTATTTCTTCTAAATTTTCAGAATTTCCTACTGCAAATTCAACAACAGCATATTTAGTTGTATAATGATATATTTTTTTTTACACCTTTTTACTTTTCAAACGCCGATTTTACTAAACAATAATTTATATAAGTTTCAAATATTATGGATTATTTAGGGATATTAACTAAAAAGAGTTATTTTTGATTAATATAATAAAAAAATTGGTTTAAAAATAAAATATTATTGTATATTATAATAACGAAAAATGGTTAATTATAGTTGCGAAAAGTGCGGAAAAGAATTTTCCCAAAAGGGACATTATACCAAACACATAAATAAAAAAAATCCTTGCGTTATTGAAAGTAAGGTTAAAGAAATTATTGAAAAAGTGGTTTCCGAAAAGATTAATGAAATAAAATGTAATGAAAATATACACATTGTGCCAAAAATAAAAGAAGATGAAAAAATTAAATTTATAGATTTGTTTTGCGGAATAGGAAGTTTTCATTATTCATTCAAAAAATTAAATTGGGAATGTGTAATGTCTTGTGATATTGATAAGGCAGTAAAACAAACATATAAAGAAAATTATGGTTTATTGCCTCTTGGTGATATTACTGAAATAGAACCAAAAAATATTCCTAATTATGACATATTATGTGCTGGTTTTCCTTGTCAACCATTTAGTCAATGCGGTCAACACAAAGGGTTTGATGATAAAAGAGGAACTTTGTTCTTCAACATAATGAAATTTGTAGAATATCATAAACCAAAAATTATTATTCTTGAAAATGTGCAGGGATTATTAAATCACGATGGAGGTAAAACTTTTGATAAAATAAAAAATGATATTGAAACCGCAAACTATAAAATTACATATAAAGTTATAAAGTGTAGTGATTATGGATTACCTCAAATGAGAAAACGCTTAATTATTGTAGGAATTAAAAATAATACTGAACTAGTTAAACATATTGATAAAGTGCTTGATTTTGATGAGTATAAAAAAGAAACAACATTAACTGAACTCTTGGGTAGAAATTTTGAAAAAAAAACAGCTTATACTATTAGATGTGGAGGTAAAAATTCTCCTATTGATGATAAACATAATTGGGATGGTTATATGGTTGATGGAAAAGAATACAGATTAACAAAAGAGGATTGCTTAAAAATACAAGGATTTAATCCTGATTTTAAATTATGTGGAAATAATAACGAACAATGGAGACAATTAGGAAATACAATTCCAACTATATTTACTGAAATTATTGGATTAAACATTAATAAATATTTATAATTTCTGTAATTCATCAATCAAATTTTCAAAATTTAATTTAAACAATCTATCGTCTTTCTTTTTGGGAAAACAAGTAATTATTTTTCTTTTTGTATCTTCTCTAAATCTTTGCGTTGGTGGGTAATCGTCTGATATGGTTAATAATATATATAGTATTGGCGGAAATGTATAACTCCAATCATCTTGCGTCCATCTTTCACGACAAGTAGTTTTACAACTAATTACTTTATAATCTGTTATTGATTTACCTACTTCAATATTTTCTCCAACTACAAAATCTATAATATGATAACATTTTCCTTTTTTTTCATTAAATCCAATAATTATTCCTGATTTATTAATAGTTACTTGTTTTTTATAAGATATATTATTTTTATCTAATACTCCAACTAAAATGTCATTTTCAAGAAAATCTCCGTTTCCTTGAATTTTACTTTGATGTATTGATATTGATTTATTGTATAATTGTAATAATTCAACATCACTTAATAATGGTGCTATTTGTTTTAGTTCTTGAATTATTTTTAAATTTTTAAAATTTTTATTCTCTTCTATTCTTGATAATACATATTGATTATCAAATGTAATTGTATGTTTAGTTTCCATTTTGTATATTATTATAATACTTATTTATTTAAGTATTTAACGGCATACATTTTACAGATAAATGTTTTATATAATAATAGTATAATAAAAGTGTTTCAATTTTTTACACTATTTCTAATTGAAAATATGAAATGGTGTAAATGTGTATGGGCAGTTTCAATGAGAAAAGATCTAAATAGTAAAAATAATATAAAAACAATACAAATTTATGTATTATTATAATGGAAAATAATAATACATTGTATATAAAAGCAGACGATAACAAAATTATAAATGAAAAATGTATAAGATGGGTAAAAAAAATGAGTGATTGTTTAGAAATTTGCACCAAATCAATTGGATGTGATATAAGTAATGGAAGTACTCATAGAATATGTAAATTAAATAATATAGATAGTTATAATAAACTCAATAAATATTTTGAATAAAAAAAGTCATTCATGATATGTGCTACTACATTCAGTATAATATTTATATTTGGATGTTAAATAGAGAAAATGTATAAAAAATTGAATATGAACATATAGAGATATATTCATATAGTAAATCAATGAGTAATAAAAAACAACTCGGACAATTTTTTACAACGAATTATGAATACATTTTGCAAAATTTTACTATACCGGAAGGCATCGTTAATATTATAGAACCGTTTGCAGGAAATGGTGATTTGTTGGATTTTATAGATAAACAAAATGGCCAACATACAATTGAATGTTTTGATATTGAACCCAAAAAAGATTTCATTATTCAGCGAGATACGTTATTAGACCCACCCAATTACCAAGATAAATATGTAATTACAAACCCACCATATATTGCAAGAAATAAAAGCAAATCGAAAGAAATTTATGATAAATATGACGAAAATGATTTATATAAATGTTTTATTAAAATATTGATACAAAACGTCTGCATGGGAGGTATTCTTATCGTACCTTTGAATTTTTGGTGTTCGATACGAAAAAGCGATGTAGAATTGCGAGAACGGTTTTTAACGAAATATTTAATTGTAGGTATTAATATATTTGAAGAGCAAGTGTTTGATGATACTTCTTGTACGATATGTAGTTTTCAATTTGAACGAAAGTCTCATTTATCTGACGTGTCTGCCATAAAATGTATTATTTATCCCAGTTCTAAACAAATAACCATACAACTGGATTCTACAAATAATTATACGATTGGTGGTGAGATTTATAATTTAAAACAAAATCCAAATTATAAAATAGAACGTGCTACTAAAAATAATCAAACCAGCGAATTTATTACAAATATATTAGTGAAATGCATAGATGATAATGCAAACAGTATGATAAATATGTCTATGGTTGAAAATGATAAGCGGTGTATAGATACATCTCCAAAATTATCGGCGAGATCATATGCTACATTGGTAATTGAACCTGCGATTACATTGGAACAACAAAAAAATTTGGTTAGTCAATTTAATGAATTTTTGAGGACTAAAAGAGAACAATACAACTCGCTGTTTTTAAGTAATTACCGAGAAAGCAATACAATTGCTCGTAAAAGAATATCATTTTCACTTGTTTTTGAAATAGTTAATTATTTGTTGGACCACCAAAATCGTCTATAAATTACGAATAAATGGCAGTAGTTTATTTTTTATATCAATCAAATGTATGTTAATCGTGTTTATTGAGCAATCCATTATTTCTGCAATTGCACGATTTGTACGTATCATTTCAAAATCATTTGAATATTTGAAATACATAATTCTCATTTGAAATGGTGGTAATTTTCGTATTTCTTCCCATATTTTCATTTGAAATATTAAACTATCTTCGTTATTCAACCATTTGTTTTCGTTTGAAAATACACAATTATGTATTGTGTTTTCCATCAAATAATTATCAAATCCAATGTATATTGGTTTCAAATAAATATTGTATAATTTGTTATTTTCTTGTGCGGTCTTCTTTTTTTTCAAAAACGTTTTTGGTAATGCATTGATCGGTATCAATTTCGCCATACCTTGCTGTAATTCTTGTTTAATATAAAATTCAATATAAGTTATAAATGTATTATTTCCATTGTATCTCTGTATACCTTTATATAATCCAAACAAAGCATGTGATGTCATTTCATCGTTTTTTATGTGATGGCATTTATGTTTATGTAAGCGTTTGAATTGTAATGCTTTGGTTGTAGCCCAGTCTTTGTAGCTATCAAATAATACGTTATTTACTTGTTCTCGCATTTCTGACGTAGTTCCTGGATGTTGAATAATATGTTTGATTCTTTGTTGTGAAAGTTTATTTAAATTTGCACACGAAGTTGTTCCTATAAAAAATAGAAAAAATACGATATATAAATATGACTGCATTGCTCTAATATAAATGCAGTGATTTTTTTATATAGCTTTTATAAATATACTAGCAGTAGATATAAAAATATGTTCTCAATATAATAAATAAATTTCTATTATAATGAATCGAATCCCAAAAACTGATAATAGATATTCTGTATTATTGGAAATACCCGAAAAACATCTATTATTTAACTGTGAAAGAGCGAGTGCAACATATACATATGTCCATTTTACAAAGGGTCATTTTGCTCTTTCTATAACAGAATATTATAATGTAATACTTTATATTATGTATAAGAATGGTTATCAAATGGATGAAACCAGATATTTGTGCTTTTGATAATAATTGTGCCACGTTTCTTGATTAAAAAGCCTATTATTTGTAATAAAATTGAATTAAATAGTATTTTTATTACAGTGTAGTTATAAATATTACTCACTAGAATGGTTTATATATATATACTTCAATTAGAGAAAGGTAAATATTATATTGGAAAAACAAATAATCCACAATTTCGTATAGAAAGTCATTTTAATTGCAATGGTTCAGCATGGACTAGAAAATATAAACCCATTAAATTAATAAAACTTATTCCAAATTGCGATGATTATGACGAAGATAAATATACTAGAATTTATATGGATAAATATGGAATTCAAAATGTTCGCGGTGGAACTTTTGTATCAGTTGAATTAGATAATTCTACGATTACTCATTTACAACAAATGAGTAATGGAACAAACAATAAATGTTTTATTTGTAGTAAAGAAGGACATTTTGCGAAAGATTGTCAAGAAAATGAATATTGGGAAACCGAAAGTGATGGTAGTGAAAATATATGGGGATGTGAATATTGTGAAAAAGAATTTACCGACTATAAAAAATGCGAATATCACGAAAAATATTGTAATCATCGTAATAAAAAATATAATAAATATGAGAGTGAAAGTGAAGAAGAAAATGAAATTAACGATGATTGTTGTTTTAGATGTGGCAGAGAAGGACACTTCGCATCATCTTGCTACGCATCAAGACATATAAAAGGTTATTATATTAAATAACAAGTGTTTTACACCTTTGCGCATTTCAAACTCCCAATATTTATAAAATTGATTAGTTATAAATTATATAACAATACGATATAATTTATAATGACGGAACTAAATGTCCATAGCAAATATATTGATAAACGAATAAATGATATTACAAAAAGTAATAAATGGAATTCAAAATTAATTGACACTTCTCACGAAGATTTTATAAAAGATTATGCTTCAAATGTATTTACAAATTTAGTAAGAAATACATTTACTAACTCATATATTAAGCAATTTCCTTGCGGTGAATGTAATAGTCCATCAACAGAAAGGTGTCATGGAATAGGTGAAGAAAGACCATTGTTGATAAAAAGAGCATTAGAAAAGGTTTGGAGTGATACAACAAAACCTATTATTATGAAAGAAATTATAATAGCATTTTTAGAAGAACATAAATATACAAAATTCACTTTCAAGTGTCATAGTTGTCATAAAAACGAGAAAAAATTGGGCGTTAAATGAGAAAAGGCGTAAACGCCCATTTTCTATGAATTTTTGACTTATAACCTTTTCTAATTCCAATAAAATCATCTTTTTCGTTATCGTTTAAAGGTATAGGTTTAATTCGGTGATAAGGTTTGTTTTCACATATATTAGTTATTTTAGCCCGATAAATATAAGTATTCTCGTTTATATAGCGTCTATAGTTTAATGGAATTCGTTCAGCACCCAAATCGGTTCTTTCTATAATAACGATATCATTTACTTTCAATATATTTGCCATTATATTATACTATATTGCTCAATACCTTTATGTAATTTTTTATAAATTGGGCATTTCAAATGATAAAAGGTGTAAATGAAAAATGTATAAAAAATTTGTTATCAATAAACAATAAGATTCAATCAATTAAGGTTCTCTGAAAACCGATCAATCATATATTGCTGGAACTCAACATGATTAACAACTAACAAATTATCTTTGTGGTATTTTTTCTTTAATTCATTAAACTGAGAGGTTAAATCGGTATCAATCAATACTACATATAATTCTGACTACATATAATTCTGTAGTATTCCCAAATTTACACACCCAATCACAAAATGTATGTGCTTCTTCAAAGACATTATCTTGATGACCACCATTTCCAAATACGACTTTTGCGAAAATCCAGCCTTTAACGCGACCATCGATTTTACCATCGAATGATTTGAGACAATCATTCTTCTCGTATTTTTTGCATTCTTGTTTATTCACAATTTTACCGCATTTTGTTGGTCTATATGCAGTAGCATTCAAATTTTCGATCGTTATACCGAATTTCGATGTCGTTAAATTGCATGTATTTAATTGCAACTCTTCATCCTTCGTACCTTGTCTTGAAGCCATTATTGCAATGCGACCAGCCAATGTTTTTGCAAAAACAAGGTCTGTTTTACATTTATCAAAAATTGTATCCATAGAAGTATCTAATTCAATTAGTACCCTCTCAATTTCTTTTTCATTTGAGTTTTTTTTTAATAATTCATAGTTTGATTCAATAAGTGCATTGAGAGTAGATAAATTATTTATTTTTTGTCTTTCGCTTCGTAAATTTGAACAGTCTAATACAATTGGGCTAAGGGTAGCATGTTGCATTACGATATTGATTCTAATATCAAGCGAAAAAAATGTAAATAAATTTTTTTACTAATGACTATATGGTCTCTATATTTAACTTGATCGACATCTACTTCAATTATAGCTGCAATTAACGGTGAATGTTTACTACATAGAGCATTATAAATACGATTTTGCGCTCTCCAAGACATGTTGATTTTATTACACAATAATCAAATATATATATATATATATATATATATTTACATTATTTTTTTCATACTAATAATACATAAATACAATAAAATGGAATAAAGGGACTGAAACGACATTTGAATCGAGTGCGTTAATGAATTAACCGAATAATTATACTTTTTAATAAAATACAAATTCACAAGTAATTGATTACACAATATAGGCAATATACAAGCAACTGTAGTACCATATAATTTATATAGTGCAAATGTATTCCATAATATATTGATATCAGTAATCATAAATAAAACACCCAATGTAATATCTTTACCAAATACAACCGGAATAGTATTAATACCATTCATTTTATCGCCATCGTAATCACGAATATCCAATATAATTTCATTATAAAAAGAACCAAAAAATAATAATCGTACAAATGTCATTAAATAGTCGATTTTACCCATAATATTCGCGTTTGTAGCGAGTCCAGTAAAAATAACAGAAAATGATATCAATGCGGCACAAGATATATTTTTTATGATTGGGATTTTTTTTAAAAATGGCGTATATGCAATGATATTTAATATTGCCGCATGTATTATATATTGTAGAAATCTTGGAAAATATAAAACCGACAATATTTCTGTAATAGATAATAGAGCCAATGACAATAAAATCGCCTCTTTTTTTGTAATTTCACCTGTAATTAATGGTCGTGTTGGATTGTTTATTTTGTCTACTTCAATATCAAATAAATCATTCAGAACCATACTGCATGACATAATTAATAACGTATTAATAGTAGCTACAATGAAAGACTTTGTCTGAATTAAATTAACCAATGAAGGATTCACTATCCATCCACCTGAAAAGCATAATACCGTAGTAGGTAATATATTTTGTGGTCGAATCAATCTTAAAATACTACTTATTTTATGTCGTATTTGGTGGGTTATAGTGTTTTTATTGCGGTTGCGATTGTATGTTGTAATAATGGATGTAGGGTTATACACACTATACAAACGATGATTTGGTATAATTTGTCTGGGTGCAATTTGGTTATTAACTCGATATGCGCTCGTATTATATAAAAATAGTAATAATAGAAAGGCGCAAAACATTATGACATATAATAGATGAATTACGTTAAGTCTTTAGACCATTTATTTATTGTTCAATGAAAATAGAATGAAACCCGTTTTGAATTCCAATTCTCGAATTATCTACTTCAGCAATTAATTGATATTCGACTTGTTTTGATTGCAAATCATATAGAAAGAAATAGGACCCGTTATCTATATTACAAAATCCTATAATCGATTTCGTTTTTTCATGAAACGAAAGTTGACCACAAAAACTAGATTCGTTTCCTGGAAGTTTAAAATGAACCATTACATTAAGATTTTTGTCTAATACAACAAACCCCGACATAAGTATTGTTTTGGTTTCATTCAATTCCATTGTTAATAGTAAATGTTTTTCGCCATTTGGGCCATTTAGTTTTGTAGGAAAATCACTATAAACATCGTTTAATAAACTTTTTTTATAAACAATTCCTGAACTGTTCGATTTATCTATTGCAAGTCGATAAAGTTGCGGCAAGTTATCATTTAATCTGTCCATATTAATATTATCAAATAGACATACATCTATATAAGTTATATTTTCATTACCGTTAATATTTTCATTCACGCCAACAAAATGAAAGATAAAAAATGAATAATTAAATTGAATCCATTGTGTAGTTTGAGTAGCTTTATTCCATATTCCAATTCGAGATTTCTGTTTTTTGTCAAATTTCATAGGTATTGGTGAATTTGGTTGCATTATTTTACAATAGTCTATTACAAGAGGACAATCTGGAATGTATATATTATCTTCTGTTGAAACGATATCGTGCACTATAGAATTATATTTTGTAGGTATATTATAACTTTGTTTTGGAGACAAATCATATATATCATATTGGGTAATAACTGTTCCTTTTTTACATCCAAGTAAATTATAGGTAGCCGATACGATCTCGCTTTTAGTCAAATCTTCGTATGGGTGAGCGCTAAATTTCCGATGAATACTATTACTATTTATTTTACCATAATCTAATAAATTATTGTTGTGAAAATCGATAAAAACCCCATATGGATTGTCGCGTTCATGTAAAGCTAACAATAGTCGCGCATTTTTCCAATAATATAATCCGGTATTTGCTCTTCCGTCAAAATTTGCATGTATATTCAACATATTAAACATTTTTAAAATATAAATGCATATACCAAACCAGTTATTATGTAAATACTGTGATAATAATGGATGGCTATTCATAAATTTACGGCGATCGGTTAATACGGGTTTTTTTATGAATTTTTGGACTTTCCCGTTTTCTATGAAAACACATTGAATTATACCATCACCGGAGATACTTACTTGATTTGTTTTTTCTCCACCAATTAAACCATAAAACCCATTAATATCTTTAAAATTATTGGTAGTTTTTTTATTAAGTGTTCGAATAAAGTGAAATAGTTTGAAATTATCAGTTATTGGAATACAATATAAGAACCAAAATAACCAGTAAAAATATAAGAATTTCATTTATTATTATATTTTTATATTTTTATTATATTTTTTTATTAGAGTTTTATTATACATTATCAATAAACACTCAATTATATTAAATATCGAGTGATATAACATTTTTATCTGATTTATTTTTGCGACCACCACGTCTTCTTGGCATCATAGTACCTTGCATATCTTTCAAACTGCTTATACTTACCATGGAATCGTCTTCGGTAGTTTGAGGTTGTTCGTGAATATTGATTGTTTTCGTTTTTAATCCAGACAAAATATTATCTATGTCTGTATTTTTTGGTCCAGACATTTCAGGGCGTGGAGAACGTTCTTGTTTTTCAGAAGCGTAATTTGTTGGAAGTTGATTCATATTACTTCCCATTTGATTCATATCTACACCCTGTTCTCTAAACATAGTTGTTGGAATACCGCGTCCTGCATTTAAATCTGGACGATTATCTGGCATTTGAGTAAATTGCATTCCTGGGCGCGCTGATGCCGGAGGTGGATTCATAGAACGCGTATCGACTGGTGCAGGAGGCGGACGATTCATTATATTTGGTTTATTTTGGTTTAATAAATCACTTGCAAATGCCATTCCGGGTGCGGTTTGTTTCATAGAATCAACTGTCGCATTTGTGAACATTCGCATAAGTTCAGGTGATTGTTTAATTACATCATTAAAACCAGGTGCAGCAGTGGATAATGCTTTATTGCTAAAATGAATTACACTAGCACTAAATCCAAGACGTAATAATAAACTGAGTTCTGGACTCATTTTACCACCCTTGTATTTATCATGCAATTGTTCGAAAATTTCAGAATAACTATCAATATCTTCACTGATTGATTCACCCCAGCCATCAAGTGATACGCCAAATGGATCAAACATTGCATTACCATATTCAATTGTGTTAACCATAGTAATTAGCCAATTTTGTTGAATTTTTACAGAATCGCGTTTGCGTTTATCTTCCAATGCACTTTCATATTCATCTTCAACTTCATCATAATTTGAATCCATGTTAAAATGTGAAATTTGCTTGATAATGCCCTTTTCTTGCCATTGTTCTAATGCTTTAATCATAGCACGTTTTTTGCGACGTTTTTCACGTTCATTTAATGACGTGGTTGGGCCCGTAGTCTTGGAAGGATTATATAATGGAACTTCGTTTAATTTAGTGAATCCGTCCCATGTTTTTGTATTGCCTATACTATCCATAGTAGCTTGACCTAAATGTGAATCTGTCTTTTCATCATCCATATTGATTCGAATATTTTGACTATTATTTTCGGGTTGTTTACTGAAACCAAATAAATTAGAAAACGATTTATTATCGGATGATGATGATGATCCGGATGCAGCTGGAGTAGATGTATTTGTTTTGGATAATTCATTTAATTCGTCTTCTAATCGGTCAAGTTCTCCTAAATCGATTGTTGTAGCACTAGAAGAATTCTTAACTTTATCATTCATCAAAAGTTCAATCCCTGAACCAAAATTAGTTTTAGGTTTATCATTGAAATCTATTGAAATTGGTTCTAAATCAGTTAATTCAATTACTTCCATAGTTTATTATTATTTTATAAAAATTATGTTTAAGTATTACGCAAACATAATATTATATTGTTTTACTTATTATGTAATTTATTTTGTAGAAACCACATACCTTGTAAAAAACAGTCCGCTAAATCGTCGCGTTTTTTTGTATCTAGTACGTGCATCCAATCCGTAAAATTATGTTTTTCTAATATTTGTTTGCAATGATAAACCGCGTCTTTTTTATGCTGTTGATATGTATTCTCTATATCTGCGTTCTGTTTTTCCAATCCTTTTAATTTACAAGACGAAGATACAAAATCAATCGATATCGAATCATATGACATTATATAATACTGTGCTAACATACCTTGTATCGTTTTCATCCGAGTAGCAATAGGCGATATTTGGTTTTCAATTACTACATGTGTTATATGTTTCATTGTATTCAGTTGATTCAATTCGGTTTTCATATTTTTTCCTATAGTAATTAAATCAAGTTCTCCGGCAGTTGTTTTTATCGATGAAATCGATTTTAATGTGTGTTCTTCCATGAATCTATTAATCATATTTAATAGATTGGTCTTGTTCATTCCAGGATTGAATGGTATTTTATATTTATGAATAAGTTCAATCAGCTTTTCTAATTTTAGTTTTTTTAATTGTGTTGGAGAACATTCCTTGGTTGGAATCAATAAATCACCCATTTTAGCGTGTTTTTCACAATAACAATGTTCTCCTTTTTCATATTTTGCTTTTTTATTACATATTGTAGGAGGCGTATTCTCAATAGGTGTACCTCTTTTCTTAGTTTTTTTCTTTTTTTCTAGTGGAATAGTACATAGTTTTGTTTCGGGCTCTGGATTCATTAAATTGAGAACATTCCAATCGTGGATATTAAATAGTTCGCCAGATAAATCAAAAATACAATACGCCATGTTTTTAATACCTACATCAAAACTTACAATTCTTTTCATAATCTTTTTTATTTTTTAATACAATACAAAAGATTTATATCGATTTTTATGCATTCATATATTCTTTCTTATTTTTCTCCATAATAGGAATAGTTTTTGAAATCATGTATTTTCTGTACTCTGCATTTGTGGTAATTTCATTGGTTTTTAGTAGTTTATTGTTATCTGCTGCTTCAGGTTGCCAATTCGGTGCATAATGTTTTCCAAGAAACGTGAGTTCTGGTACAGGACTTTCTTCTTTAGGTTTTACTAAATTACCGAAAAAACTAAATGGTTCTATCTGTTTATCATATGTTGCATATTGTGGTTCTCCTACAAATGACATGGTTTATATATAGTATATAATATAATACTATATATGAAATTTATTGTTCTCCGTCAATTAACATTTTGATTAATTCTGGTTTTTTCATTTTACTTGGATCGCTACATAAACCTTTTGAAATTACTAACTTTTTTAAATCGGTTAATCCCATTCGTTTATATGTTTCAGGTGAAATCATAGATTTGTTATTTTCTACAATTGGTTCTTCAATAACATCTTCTAATTTATTAACAATAATTGGTTCTATATTTGTTAATTCTACAGGTTCGCCTAACTCTTCAAAATCTAAATCCTTTTCATTTTGTTCTAAATCGGTATTTTCTAAATTGGAAATATCTAATGGTGGAATATGTTCAATATCGATTTGTTTAACAGAGTCATCTAAATTACTATCTATTCTGATTTTTTCAAATACATTTGGTTGATCAGCTTCGTCTTCGTCGTCTTCGTCGTCTTCGTCGTCTTC
>Ga0214921_10007062_pt1 | contig 15097 bp, 22 predicted proteins | sample LL1505_MetaG_FD_177992 | JGI IMG/M metagenome (GOLD analysis project Ga0214921, IMG submission 177992) | Freshwater microbial communities from Lake Lanier, Atlanta, Georgia, United States - LL-1505 | ecosystem: Environmental > Aquatic > Freshwater > Lake | place: USA: Georgia | collected... | reverse complement strand
GTGGACAATAAATTTATTTAACGCGCCGTGAACTCGGCAACAACCATGAACCAACCGATGAATCACCCCATGACAGGCACCTCAAAGCCTCGCCAAACGCCTGTGTCCACACCGACCCTGGCGCCCCAACCTTCCCCTTTGATACCGATCGATATCAACCTGGCTCATCCCTGGGTGATCCCCATGCCTGAGGGTGTGCACATGGCCCAAGACATCCAGTCAGCGATTGACTTGGGCGAGGTTTACATTGAAGTGATGTCAGGTGCAGGACACTGGCGATGGATTTTTCAAAAGGACTGCTTCGAAGGCGGTATCGCGGTAATCCTTTCGCCGGAAGTCATCACGGTGCAATTAAGTCTGCGAGCCATGGTGCGTGGCGTCAGACCGGGCGATCTCGTGCCTGATCCGAAAAACTGGAAGCTTCAAGGCATTTGCTTTGCTCATGTCTATGGCGTTACTGCCCAAGAGTTGTATCGTACTTAGTAAGCGAACAGGGTGATGGAGACAACGGCTTGAAACTGCGTGACCAAACACTTGGGACTCAAGGCCGAGCGCTCATTGCTGCGTGTGTGGGGCGTATCCCAGCCAAGGATTTGTTTGAGTACCTGGTGAAACAGCATGACTGGACCTTTAGAGGCTTTCAGCCTAAGTTTTCAAATCTCCCTCACGCAAGAAAGCGATTTTGCGACTGCATAAGAACCGATCAACTTACCGCGCCTTCTGAGCAGTTACATGACTATTTGTATAACGCAACGACGGTGTTCTTTGCTTGTGTGTTTTCCGAGCAAGCTTTACGCAATCACTGGCGTAGTTGGGCTAAGTGCCTGGGGGTAGACGTAGTCCTGGGTGGCATGCTTTTCGATCCGCGTGATGCCGTGTTTCGTATGGCCATGGATGCGCTAGAAGACGAGGCCTTTTCCATGGAGGCATTTGAAGTCACAGACGAGTCGATTGCAGAAGCCACAAGGGAACTCCAGACAGCCTTCGAGCCCTTACTGGGCTTGATTCAAAGCCTCACTCAGACACAAGCATTATTGAATGCACCAGACGCTGCTCAGAAGAGTGATTCACGCTCAATAAACCAGACATCCACGGGTCAAACGTCAAGCACCAAAGCAAGTCTAAATGCGGTGGAGGCAAAACTTAAAGCATCCGAGAAAGAACTGCGCAAGCTTAAAGGTGACTTGGTCAGTGAGCAGCAACAGTTTAACAATCTAAAAAGTAGTCATACGTCGCTTGAAGAAGCATTTGCAACCCTAAAGAGTCAGGCGATCGCAAACGAAGCGACCATCAAGGCCCTGAATGAGTCACTGGCCTCAGCAAACCATGGGGTAGATCTAAGGGTCAAGCTTGAAGTACGAGAACATCTAGCATCGAGTCTGAGGACCTGGATCAAACCCTTAGAAGCGATGGAAAACGCGCTTCAAGGCGAGCCGACAGAACTTCTCGCTCGCACCGAGCAACTGCTGGCTGAGCAAGCCCAGCAGGATCAAGCCTTTGGCAACCGAGCACTGCTTCGCTTGCGAATCGCTGAACTCGAACAAGCAAAGACAAAGCTGCGCGAGGCAAGGCTCAATGCCATCAAACCGTTATCAGCACTTGTAAACCTTGAATCCGAGATCGACAGCGAGCTTGAAAACTTGCAACGCACCCTACAAGCTGCAACCAAGCCCACCAGCAAGGACCCCGTCGTAACGAAGCTTGAAATGTCGCTCAATGCCCAGGATAGCTTTGAGGGTCTGGTTGCCTTTCGACGGTTTCTCCGTGGTTGCATCAACCAGGGACTTGTGAAAAAGGCCGATGGGGTGCGACTCGATGAGATGGCAAGGCACCACGCCATGCGGCTCAACGATCGCGTGCTGGTGAATGCTGAGTTTTATAGCGCATCAAGCGATGCTGCTGGTGACACCGATACCCTCGCGATTGCACTTGCCTTGGGTGAGCCTCATCGGATTTTGCTTGATGGCTATAACTTAATTTTCGATGCCCTCGGACCGACCATCGCTGCGACAGATCATAACGATCCAAAGTCAACACGCACTGCGATCGATGAAGGACGGCTTGCACTGATTGAGCAAGTGAAAATTTCCATTGCTGTTCACCCGGCTCTTGAAGTTCGCATCTTTCTTGACAGCCCCCGCGGCGGTGTGGAACAAGTCAATGAGCGACTTAGTCTGCACTACAGCGGTGGCACCGGTGCCAATCGCGCCGATCACGACATAGCAGGCTATCTGGCCTATCTCAGAAAGCAGAACGATTCTCTTCCCACCACAGTGATCAGCAACGATCTGGCTGTGCAGCAAAATGCTCAATCGCATCAGGCCTATTGTCTGCGGTCCGACCGCTTTTGGGCACTTTTTTAATCCACACTACAAACATCAAAACCTGTATGCACCTATTTCTTGCGCGATTCATCGGCCTGATTCTCTTCTTGCTTGGACCTGGGTTTGCACTTGCCCAGTACAAGTCGTCCTATACCGTGCTCAAAGAGCACATTCGGGTGGATGTAAAAGCCGATGGCTCAAACCGCTATCAAATGGAGCGAGTGATTCGCGTCGACACGCCCACAGGCGTTGAGAAAGAAGGCGAGCAGCGCTTTGGCTATGTGGGATCGCTTGAGACCGTTGAGATTCTTGAGGCCTACACCGAAATGCCTGATGGCACGAAGATCGTCGTGCCCGCCGATCAGATCCGCACCCAAGATGTGGCCGATGACGACGATGGCCGGATTTTTAGCGATCGCAAGCAAAAGATTGTGATCTTTCCTCAGGTTGCCATCGGCAGCAAGCTTTATGTGCGGCTCGACAATCATCACCACACGCCCTACTTTCCGGGGCACTTTTTCATCGGCGAGTTTTTCTCGCCTGCGATTCCTCAGCTTGACTATCGCTTCACGCTGGTCCACGACCCTAAGCTTCCGATCAAGGTGACGGCTAAGTCTCATCAGGGCGAGGCTTTGCTCAAAAAGCTCCAAGGCTTTCACATAAGCGGTGGACAGGTGCCTGCGCAGCCTGAAGATCCACCGGGTTCGATACGCTATGAGTTTTCAGTCGTGCAGCCTGTTACGATCGCCAGCGAGCGCGCTGAAGTCGATAGCACTGACTTCGCTGCCTGGATTGGTGCGACGAGCTTTGCCGATTGGGGCGCACTGGGCAGAGCCTATCAGGCACGCTCAAGGCCTCATAGTGAAGCCGATGAAGCGATTAGAACACTTGCTCAATCATTGACTGCCAAGGCTGGCAGTGATCGCGACAAGTTGCGCATCCTTCACGACTGGGTAGCCCAACACATTCGATACCTGGGTGTGTATGTCGGTGCGGGCGGCTTTGTGCCGCGTAAAGCCACCGAGATCTTTGCCACACGATATGGCGATTGCAAAGACCACGTTGCCTTGCTTGAAGCCATGTTGCGTGCGGTAGGCATTGAAAGTTCACCTGCCCTCATTAACTTGGGCGAGGCTTACGGGCTTCCCGAACTCGCAGTGTCCAACCCGATCAATCATGTGATTACCTATGTCCCCTCGCTTGATCTTTATGTGGATTCCACCGCGCAGTTTGCAGCCGTAGGTACCCTCCCAACTGGCGACAGTAATAAGCCGGTCATCATCACTGCCACCGGGGAACTCAAGCGAACCCCACCCCAGACACCGACCCGAGACGGGGTCCGTGTGTTTAGCCGCATGGTGATGCTTTCCGATGGTCGCATCAAAGGGGAAAGCACCATGCACTACGGTGGCACCTATGCCATTAGCTCGCGGCAGGCCTGGCATGACCGTCAACACAAGGACCCACAAAATACCGTGGACTGGATGCTTAACCGGAACAAGGAATCAGGAAAAGGAAGCTTTAAGTACGGCGACCCGCTTGATCTGAGTACCAACTGGTTTGTTAACACGTCCTACGAACTCGATGAGATCGCCAACCTGCCAGGTAAAAGCGCCTTCACCCTGCCCTACGGTTTGACGATGGCGACAATTTTCCATACCTCTGCCTATCGCCAGATCACCGATCGGGTAACACCGTTTAAGTGCGACCTCTATAACATCGATGAACACACCGAACTCACGCTACCCGAAAAGGTCAAGATCGACCAAATCCCAACGGATGTCTTTTATAACGTACCAGGTATTCACTACAGCGCAAGCTATCACCGGGCAGGTCAGGTGATTCGTGCCACGAGGCGTCTGCTCATTGACTTTAAAAGGTCAGTCTGTGATCAAGCCGATGCAATCGCCTGGGAAAAGGCAAGACTTGCCATTAGGCGCGATGTGCGAAGTCAGGTGTTTGTGCGTTAAATCACGCAATCAGCTTGTCGAAAAAACATGGACACTAGTCTAATTATCCACAAGGCGATCGCTGCCGTGCGCCCCGTATTCCGTCTTCACTGGCATCACGGTGCACATGGCATTGCGCACTGGAGTCGGGTCTGGTACCACGGCAGGCGCCTGGCAAGGTCAGTGGATGTGAATCCAGCAATTCTTGCCTGGTTTGCATATTTGCATGACAGCCAGAGACACAATGAATACAGTGATCCGTCCCACGGCAGACGGGCCGCCGATTTTGCGCTCCAACTTCATAAAGAGGGAACGCTGTCGGAGTTGAATGCGACCGAATTTGAGCAACTTTGTGAAGCCATGCGACTGCATAGCGATGGCTTGTCTGACGCTCACCCTGCCATGTGCGCTTGCTGGGACGCTGACCGATTGGATCTCGGGCGCGTGGGGATCACGCCAGACCCGAGGCTGCTTTGTACAAGTTATGCAAGACGACCTGATGTGATCAAAAGGGCCACTCGTATGGCTAGGCCCTTTTGACAGCTAACACTAAACACCCTGAACTCACGACCACCCAACAACGATCACAGGCCCAAGGATTGCCATCAACATGAAACCCGATAACGAAGCAGTGACCAATCAGTTAACGGCAAAACTTCCCCTATCAAAGGCAGACTTCATGGCGAAATGGAACAAGCTTTCGCCCCGCGCTCAGCGCGAGTTACTCGATCTCGCTAAAGAAAGGGACGAAGAGGGTTTGGATGAGGCGCAGACTAAAACTTCCGAGCCGACAAAGTAAAGAACCCGTATGCATGCTTCCCACTGTCCTGAACCTATCGCCTGAGGTTGACCATGAGTACACCAGAGCCTGACTTTAAAGCATCGCGCTTTCTGAGAAACTGCAAGTTTAAGTTTAAGTGCTACAAGTCCTGGGATGATTTGGAGCGTACCGACAATCCGGCCATTAGCTTTTGTGGCGACTGCAAAAAAAACGTCTACTACTGCGAAACGCCCGAGGAGTTGAACTTTGCTATAGCAAAGAATTTATGCGTTGCCATTCGTCATGACCACCCCAAAGCCGCACACAGGCAACTTTCATTGGGTAGTGTTATCGACCCCTGGCCGCTTGCTTCGCAGACTACCGCTACAAATGAAAGCGCTGAAACGCCATGAGCCGCGGTTAACCCGATGACAACGACGGTGTACTACCTAACCGGCATGGGGGGTCGACTGCATACCGGGCTGGGGCAGGCCCTTGCAAGTCGCGGCCTTAACGTGATGGGTCGTGAACTCGTAGGTGAATTCAGATCGATCGATTTTCAGGATCAAATTGATACGGTCGCCTCGGACTTGCAGCAACATTGCTGGTCACCGAATGGGCGGGTTATTGCAAACTCATTTGGTGCGTACTTATTTTTGCATGCGCAACTTCAACTGCCACCCTATGTTGGCCGCGTCGTGTTGCTCTCACCCATCGTTGGTGCATTTTCAAGTGATGCGACGCGCACCAACTTTATTCCGCCGAGGTCACGAAAGCTTGCTGAGTGGGCCGAGCGGGCAGCAATCCCCAAGCCACTGTATTGTGAGATTCACGTGGGTGAGCACGACTGGCAAAGTAACCCGGCTAACGTTTGTGAGCTTGGCGAAAAACTAGGTGTACCTGTCTCTGTAGTACCTGATGCCGGTCACATGCTTCCGAAGGCATATGTTGCCAGGGTGATCGATAAGTGGCTTGCCGAACTGGGCTGACTCGGTGTCAGACATTCATGGCAAGAACATCGACCATTCGCCTAGATGAACGGAAATTTAAAGTTGTGAGCGTGAAGAAACATGACAAAGACAAGAGCCTGGATGACATGGTCTTTATTTGGTGCAATAGCTACTGCGGTCTCGATACCCCTGGGTGAACGGGTCTATCAACTCTTCAGCATTTCGCAGCCTGAGGATCACGATGGGGCGAATATCGTTCGACGCATACCAAGAGGGTATGAAGACAGCACGCAAGCAGGCAGTCAGGCAGCGTTGCAAGATATAAAAAACAACGATATGAAGTTTGGCATCTATGGACTTGTAAGCGGTTCCTTGGACCAGGTCTATGCAAAGTACGGATTAACGCCCATGTTTCTTGGCTGCATGGTTGGAGGGCCAGGCTCATCCTTTTGGGAGGGCTATAACCAGACCGTTCTTGCCGAATTGCGTGAGCGAGGACTCACGATGCCTGAATCTATGCGCCAGCCTTGAGGTCGACTTCCTTCAAGATCACTTGAAAAATTTATTTGTTGCGCAAATGAGTGGCTCATGATTTGAGCCACCTGAGCCCTACCATGACTTCACCTGCTGACGAATCAAGGGGAATTTCATGGCTAAGGGTATGCATCGACTAAAGGGATTGGCCATCACGGTATTGCTCAGTCTGAGCGCCTTGTGGTCGATCTCAACCATTTCGTTTCACTACGAGAACTATATTGGATCTGTGCACCTTAATACGGCGAGGGCTGTGCCAACTCCCGTTAGGAACTCGCCTGTCGCAGGGGTTCGATGGCAGATGTCGGCAGTGGAGTGTGAGGATCCCAATGACTGCCAGTGAACGTGGATCCAGCAGCGATGCTGGGTTTGTACGAGTAGCTAAAGGGTGGGGCTCGACTTAAGGCAGATCTTAAGTGGTGATCGTCAGGTTGTACGGTTACGAAGATTTTCGGGCAACTGAATAGGGAAAGGAACGTTATGTATTTGAGCAATAAGACTAACATGGCTTCACGGATTCATCGTAACGCACTGGGCGATCTTGACCCTCCGCCCGAACTTCTCGAGGAGGTGGCGGAGCTTGTTAAGCGAATCGAAGCATGTTTGAGGGAAACCCCTTTCGACGACCTTGTTGATCGTCTGACCTACCGCGACGATGATCTGGGGTTTCCTGCTGGAGGGGGCGTCCCAATAAACGTTATCCCAGGAGCCCATAAGTTGGCTTGTACAGCGTTAACCCTTGCGTTGGCTAAAGGAATTTCACCAGGCAGCAGGCTGGGGTTTCCAAACGTGATGCGCACTGTGAGGGCGTACTTGATTGATTGTGAGCGCATCGCCAAAGCCGTTGTGCTTCTCACCGACACTTGGAGCCCGAGGCACACCGAAGAGCACTTGCGAGATATATATGCGCACGCCCGCCAGGGCAGGTACGTTATCCCTCACTTGGTCACGGGCGATCGAATCTATCGCGTTGAGTGGCCGATGCAACCACGCGTTTGATGATGAGGCTGACAACCCAATGACGTTGGTACTGCTTGCTTTTACTTCACATCTTTATATGCTTAGCGTTACTGGCTCTGACTGGAAGTATGTCAGTCCCTGCGCAGTCGCAGACAGTCATAGCGTGATGGAACGTTTCAAGATCCATGCGCCGTTGCCCAAAAAGTCTGCCAGGTGTAACCGCGAAGAGCATGTACTTAAGCTGATACGCGTCTTGATTAAGTCAGCATAATGCGGTGAATTTCATCAACCAGATTGATCTAAAACCAACCTTGGCTTCGAATGATCGGTCATGAGAAGCACTGCTCGATCGAGAAGGCAAAAATGCCATGAAAACCCTAGCTTCCCGTCGCCCGCGTAACCCGATCGCTCAAGCGGTTAGAACGCCGCTTTACAAAATGAGGGTCGTTGAGAACAAACGGAAAAAGCTGCTCAAGAAATGGTCCGAGGCCTTGCTGAAAGATGGAAGTCAGGGAAGCGGGAGTGTCTAATCGAATGGCTGGCAGTTCTGGTTTTATGGCGGTAGTTCGGAATGAAGTGCATGCGCCAGTGTTAGCTGGCAGCCAGTCAAGTCTTGATCTTCGCCATGGGCCCAAAACCATTTTGCCCAGAGCGGATTACCGCGAAAAGAACTGGGGTTGACCGATGGACTATTTTGAATCACTTTGCAAGACTTTGCTGGAAGATGATGGTTACTGGGTTAGGCAGTCCTACAAAATTGATTTGTCTAAGGATCAAAAGAAGCAACTGGGTAAACCATCGTTACCTCGCCCCGAAATTGATTTATTGGCCTTTAATCACCGTAAAAATGAACTTCTTTTCTTAGAAGTTAAGTCTTTCTTCGACTCATATGGAGTTAGGTTGAGTGACTTGAGGGAAGAGCACGAGTTCCCCGAGGGAAAATACAAGGTTGTTACCTGCCAGATGTATAGAAAAATCATAGAGTCCCAACTCAAACATCAGTTGACGGCTGAAGGGCTTGTTTCAACTGAGACTAAGACACGATTTGGACTTATTTTCGGGAAAGTTCGAACTGTCGATGACCAAGGTATCCAGTCGTTTTGCCGTGAAAAAGATTGGTTTTATTGGAATCCAGACGAAGTAAGAGCACGTGTGACAAATTTGGCACAAAAAGGCTATGAAAATGAACCGAGCGTAATTACGGCAAAAATCTTGCTGCGATGATGTAATTTCAGTCGGAATATCCGCTGTCCAAAGGAAGGAACTGGTTGATTTGCAACTGCACGTAAGATCGGTACATCCAAAAGAGGATGTACTTCATCCGCACACGACTGCCCAGCGCGCCAGCGGCGAGAATACCGCCAGCGTTGATGACGCCATCATAGCGGTGGAGATGATGGTCGTGAAGATTGAAGAAGGCTGGTCCAAGGTGAAGGTAACCGCTGGTCGCGTCTATGTTCGTTCACGCTTGCTAGCAACGGCTGAGCAAGTTCTCTTAGAAGCCTCATTATTCGATGGCAAAGCATCCAGACCATCTGTGGAGTCATGCGCATGAAAATCGTCTCGATTCGGGTTCACGTCCTGCAAAGCCCGCTCGCCCAGCCGTTTGCGTTTTCGCAGGGCTGGGTTCACCGCCGCTCGGCTACTTTGGTTGAGGTGACGACAGACAGTGGTGTAACAGGCTGGGGAGAGGCCTTCGCACAAGGCCTGGAACCCCCTCAGATCGCAGCCGCGGTTATCGAGCATGCGCTGGGTCCGTTGGTCATCGGCGAGGACGCGCTGGCCACTGAAGTGCTTTGGCATCGTATGTACCACCATAGCCGCGACTACGGGCGCAAGGGCTCGGTGATTGCCGCCATCAGCGCCGTCGATATGGCGCTTTGGGATATCGCCGGCAAACACTATGGCGTACCGGTGTATCAATTGTTGGGCGGGGCGTTTCGCAACCGCGTGCAGCCCTATGCCACGGGCTTCTACCGCATCAGCGGTCAGGGAGAAAGCGCGCGTCTGGCCGAAGAAGCGCTTGCCCACCATGCCGCTGGATTCAGGCTGATGAAGGTGAAGTTGGGCTATGGCGTAGATGACGACATAGCCGTACTGACCGCCGTTGCACGGGCGGTCGAGGGTTGTGGCGTGACCCTGATGGTTGATACCAACCATGCCTATGGTCGCGCAGAGGCGCTGCGTCTGGGCTATTTCATGGACGATCTGAATCTGCGCTGGTATGAAGAGCCGGTTGTGCCCGAAGACATTGAGGGCTACTGCGAACTGCGCTCCAAGTTGCGCACGCCCATCGCCGGCGGCGAAAACGAACACACGCTTTTCGGATTCCGCGAACTTCTCGGTCGACATGCGGTCGATATCGCTCAGCCCGACCTGGGCTCGTGCGGCGGCATTAGCGCGGCACGCCATATCGTCGCACTGGCGCAGGCCCACAGCATCGAAGTCAATCCTCATGTGTGGGGCTCGGCTATCGCTCAGGCCGCCTCGTTGCAGGTGATCGCAGCACTGCCAATCGCCCACCACTCGGTATTTGCCCGTGATCCAGTGCTTGAGTACGACCGCTCGCTGCACCCCTTCCGACGCGAGCTCGTGACGGAGCCGATTGATCTGGTCGATGGCTTTGTGCCGATCCCGACCAGGCCTGGCCTTGGCATTACGATCAGGCCTGAAACCATTAGCCGCTACCGGGTAAACTGAAGCGGTGATCCTCGTGGAATCGCTGTCCAGTTACGCGTGGAATACGCAACGGGCCTGAATCTCGACCTTGAGTACACGTTTGAGCGCGGAGAAGATCGCGGCAAGGCTGCCTACCAAGATCCTTGGAGTTCGAGATTCCGGTCATGGCTGGCCAGAGGATCGGCCAATTCCTGCGCTGGGTTCGGGCATGACTTGATTTGTTGTCTGCATGTAGCTACACTTGTGCATGCGTTTCACCTGGTCCGAGCGCAAGCGTTCCATCAACCTGAAGGAGCATGGTCTGGACTTCGTCGATGCCCCGCGCGTTTTTGAAGGCCTGACCTACACCTATGAGGATGACCGCTTCGCCTACGGAGAACAACGCTTCGTGACTCTGGGGCTGCTGGCTGGTGTGCCAGTGTCCATTGCACACACCGAGGCCGACGATGAAATCCGCGTCATCTCCTTCCGCAAGGCCACCGCTCGCGAAGCGCGCCTCTTCTTCCACCAAGTCCAAGACTGACTGGGGCCGCCTGATGTCGACCAAGAAGGGGCAGGCCACTGCTGAGCACCCGGAGTTCGATCCCAAGCATGTCGTGCGTGGGATCGTTCGGCGTGGGCTCAAGCCGATCTCGTCCAAGGAACTGATTTCCCTGCGGATCGACCAAGACGTGATCGAGTGGTTCAAGGCGCAGGGGCCTGGCTATCAGACGCGTATCAACTCAGTACTTCGGGCGTTCCGGGATGCTTCGGCAGGGTAGTCTTTGAGCAGGTAACTAGTCCCAACACCGACGCAACTCACTGGTGTTTATGCAAAGCTAAATCTCATTGAGCATGAGAAGTCTCAGTTGTATCTAAAGAGAGCCTGACAGCCGACTGATCGAGATCATGGGATTGTTCTATTGGTTTGAACTAGACTCCCGACAACACCGCGTCCAAGGCCGAAACCAGTGCGCTGGCTTGGGAACCCGTCCGATCAGCGTATCGACAGCGTCTACGTCACTGAGACCCGGGAGATGGCCCTCGAAGAATTCGACGGGTTTTCGATGAATCTGCACAAACCACGCGATTGGCTCAAAGGCAAAGGGGGTCTGTTATGCCAAGGTCATCTGTGCGTCATCGTGCATGCACCTGGTCGCCCTTACCTCTTTGTGGATGCATCTGGTGGCGATTCGGTTCAGTATTTGGCACGCCTGGGCTGATCAGTAGCATATAACCAAGCCATGTTCATAGCATACGTGCATACGCTAAGCCCCACCGTTCTTAATTTTACCGCACCAGATTGACTACGGCAGGCTCAGCCCCAGTGGCAAGCACGGCTTCAAACTGTTCGTATATTTCGGGTGCCGATCGCTTGATGAAGCGTTTGATCGGGTCGCGCTCCATGAGCTTGCCGATATAGCGCTTGGCGACCGTGAGATTAAGAACGTCCTCACCATAGGTCTGCTCAATCAGTTTGTACTGCCCCTGGACATTGGCCAATTCGCGCTCCATGCGCAGGATTTGTTCGGCCGTGATGCCCTTTTTCACTTTGGGTTTGACCTCTTGCAACATCGAATTCGGGGTGGCAAGAAGCAGTGCCTCGCAAAAGGCGACTGAAAAATTATTCGCCGATATCATGAGCTCCACACACTCGATTTGGCGCGTCTCCTTCATGCGGCGAAGCAACACGGCAACGCGGGTGGCGAAGGTTTGATCCTTTAGCAACTCGATCGCCTCACGGCATAGTCCCTCCAGTAGGGTTGCCCGTCGCTTGACCTCGTTGACCTTGATGCCTAGGGCTCGGCTGATCTTCTCAGCGGGTGCGCCCTGTTCGATCGCCTTTTTGATCATGTAGTGCTCTTGCACAGTCGAGAGCCGATTGATGCGGGCGTTGTAGGTATAAGACTCATCGTCACTTGCCAGCAAACAGGTGACCGTGCTGAATCCTAAGTCTTTGAGTGCCAGCACCCGTAGGTGTCCATCGAGTAGTGCGTAGCTCGTGGGGGTGCTATGGGCCTTTTCGGCTTTGATCACCGAGAGGGGTTCGATGAGGCCCACCTCGGCAATCGAATCCTTGATCTGCTTAAACTTCACCGAGCTCAACACACCCTTGTGAATCGCACGTGTTGGAAGCAACGCGTCAATCGGTACCTGAAGGGTCTGAAGCGAAAAGCCCGTCTTGATCGGTTCGCTCCGTGGGGTCTGGGTTGGGCTGACCGGTCCCCCTGGTGGCGCTTTTGCCTGCACCTGAGGGGTTGGTTGCAGGGATTGCTTAGGTTGTGCCACGGATGCGTTGCTCCAAAAAGCGGGGCAGGGTGTCAAGCCCCTCGGCCCGCAAGACGTTATAAAAATCCTCATCCTGCAAGAGCTGCCTTAGTGCCTCGGTGATCAGCACCAGCATGTTCTGGGAGTGCTCTGCCTTGCGCACCATCTGGCGCTGGCGCTCGACCTCCTTGTTGTAAGTCTTCACGAGCGAGCTTGCCGAGTAGGCCTTGCGGCGCAGTGCGCCACCGCCCAGATCTTTGCCAAAGTGTTTGCGCCGCTCGGCAAGGCGTTTGGCAAGCAGCAGTTGCCTGCCCCTGAGATCCTTGCGCTCGTAGGCCTCTTGCAGCACCCGACCAAGCTCCTCATCCGTTTGGCTTGCCTTGACCAGATCGATGGCCACATTAAAGGGGATCGTGCCCCGTTGCACGGCGACCAGTAAACGCTCCTCGCCGTGCTTGAGTAAAAACGCTGTACCGTCCACATACTGGATGGAAAGGCCGGTTTTTTGCACGATCTGGGAGGTGCTGTATCCCTTTTGCAATAAGGCATTGATGCGCGCCAGGATTTCAAGCGGTTGCGCATGTCGCCTTGCAATGTTTTCCACCAGACTCATCACGTACGCATCGGCATCATCCACCTCAATCACAAGCGCAGGGATGTGGGTTTGACCGGCACTGCGGTAGGCGTTCAGTCTGCCTTCGCCGCAAACAAGTCGGTAGCGGATCCGCCCGGAAGGGTCCTTGCGCGGTGTGACGGTGATGGGTTTTTTAAGTCCAATTCGGCGAATGTTGTCAACGATCTCGCGATAAATGCGCTGATTTCGATCGCGCGGATTCATTACCTCAATGTCAGCTAGGGGCACCATGGTGACCTTTTCAGGACCTGTCTGCATCATGCCGCTCTCCGTATCCGAGATCGAGCCCCAAGCCACACCAGATAATCAAGCGTATCAAAGCGAAAGGCCTCAAAGTGCGCCGCATTACTGAGGCCCAAATGCAAATGGCTTGTGGCCAGGGCCTCGGCCGGAAGCAGGTAGTAGTCCTTGATCGATGCGTTGTGCTCATCAAGGCGAACCGCCACAGTAATGTCGGGGCACAACCCTGCATCAAAGCGCAGCTTCCAGCGCCTTGCGCCTGCCGCTGTCATCTGACAGCGCGCAAGCACCAGCGAGACCGTGAACTCGCCATTGACCGTGAGAAGTTGGGTCTCGGGGTCCTGCTCCACAACCCCGCCCACTGCTTCGATCGCCTCGGTCGTCTCTTTCACAATCTTGGGGTGCATGGCGCGCAGTCGCCGATTCACGGCGAGGTAATGCAAATCGCGACCCTGTTCGTAGCCAACCAGTTGGTAGGCTCGGGTGAGGCTTCCGAAGCGATTGCGATAAGCGGCGCTCGAGGGCGTATCGGGTGCCTCATTGATCAGCAGTCCACTTAGATAGCCATGCGTTTGGTAGACCGTGCGGAGGCGATCGAGCATCTCCTCATCGCTATAGCGCTTTGAGCGTTCGATCAGCCTTGCGGCGGCGGCCTTAAACCGCGCCTCATCAACGACCGGCTCAAAGGCGTGATCGTTGCGAATCCACATGTGCGGGGGATTCACAACGCGCTGCTTTTTGAGCTTAAAGGAGCGACGGTTATAAACATTAGCCCCGACGTACTTGGGATTGCTGAGCACCTGCCGAACGGCGCTGGCGCGCCAGGCCGTACCCAGTTCGGTGCGGACTGCGGCTGCGTTCAGACGCTGGGCGATCTCGCTTTCGCTGAGCAAATCCTGCGTGAACCAGTCATAGATCTGAAGCACCTGCGCCACTTCGTCGGCTGGCCCCGGTACCAAGACCACCCGATCGGTCTGAAGGCTCTTGTGCTCGCCCCGGCTCAGTACCCCTTTGACGGTACCGCTTTGGTCAATGAGTACACGCCTGAGGCCAAAGCCCGCAGGGCCCCCCTGTCGAAACCCCATCTCGATGAGTCGGCACTGTCCGGCAAACACCTTGGCTGAGAGCTCACGGCTGTACTCGCCTGCCATGGCCCGCTTGACCCCTTTGACGATGGTTGAGACGGGCGAGCCATCATTTTCAAACTGCTCGGCCACGTACACGACCGTGATTCCGTGGCGCTTGCAGATGTATTCGTAGTAGGCCGATTCATCGGCATCTTGAAACCGTCCCCAGCGACTGACGTCATAGACCAGCACGAGGCTGAAGTCAGCCCTGCCTGATTCCACATCGCCGATAAGTTGCTGTAGCGAGGCGCGACCTTCAAGCGAGAGGCCGCTCTTGCCCTCATCGGCATAGGTGCGCACGATCTCAAGGCCGCGTCGCTTGGCATACTCGCGAATCTTATCGGCCTGGTTGTGGGTGGAGTACTGCTGGTGCTCGGTTGACATCCGAACGTACTCGGCTGCGCGCACCCGCGTTTGTTGCGCCTCGGGGGTGCTGTCAGAGACCGGATCGTTATCAGCGAGCATGGTGTGGGTGAGCCTGAAAGAGAGCGATAAAACTGAACTTACCTTCGATGCGCCGGTGATAGCAACAACTTTTTGCTATAAAGGCTATACCTTAGGAAAGTAATTGAAACTGACGCCTGGTAGATGGGCACATAGGTTGCATCCTGTCATCTTTTAAGTGACTGCAGATCAAGCCTGAATGGATCGTAATTCCAACACATCCAAGACCTTCAGCCCACCGAGTGCCGT
>Ga0214921_10007061_pt1 | contig 15098 bp, 16 predicted proteins | sample LL1505_MetaG_FD_177992 | JGI IMG/M metagenome (GOLD analysis project Ga0214921, IMG submission 177992) | Freshwater microbial communities from Lake Lanier, Atlanta, Georgia, United States - LL-1505 | ecosystem: Environmental > Aquatic > Freshwater > Lake | place: USA: Georgia | collected... | reverse complement strand
CGCAGTTGTGTACTGATACGTTGGGTGGCCTGAGCATAGTCTGCGGCCGCAGCGGCATATGCATTGCCAGCTACCAGGGCATTTAAATTGGTATTGATAGTCATGTTCAGCTCCTTAAAAAGTCATCAGGATGTCAAAGCGGCAAACTTTTGCCGCATGTCCGATGCAGTATGAAGCTGCGCAAAACACGAACTAGGAAAACTTTAGCGATCTTTACACTTTTTACACTTTTTTAGCCAAAAAGCTCAAGTTTGAGGGCGTTTGACCGAATCATGGAGGTCAAAAATAACTTTTTTAGACCTTCCTAAAGTTTTATGAGTTGGTGCCGATTTAAGGCCTAGCAGAGGTGTAATTCAACACCTCAGAACAGGAAGGTCATCATGGACACTCGAATTTCATCCGCATCCACTCCGCAACAGACTGTTGCGATGCGTGCGCCTTCGGCTGCAACTGTGCCTATGAAAGCCGCAACTGCTGAAGTAGCAGTTCCGAAGGCGGACATTCAGGTCAATATGGAGGTCATGCAGCAGAACCTAGAAGCAGCTATTAGCCATCTCAATGACATGATGCGTGATGGGGGGCGCAACTTGAGTTTTCAAATAGATCCTTCTTTCAAAGGGCAACCAGTAGTCATTGTGCGCAAAGAAGATACAGGTGAAGTGATTCGACAAATCCCTAACCCTGAGGTCTTGAAAGTTGCACACAGCATCGATGCGCTTAAAGGCTTATTAATGAATAAGAAAATTTAATTGTTTTATCTCTAAAGTTATTTTTCTAGCAGACGATTCATTGTTCATCAAGAAACTGTTCTTGAAAATTTTCGGTCAAATCACCTTTTAGGAGTTTTAACATGTCAGTACTCAACACAAACTTGAAAGCGCTCGCAGCACAAGAATCCATGCGTTCTAGCAACCTTAGCATGAGCCAAGCCATGGAGCGCTTGTCTACTGGTAAGAAAATCAACTCCGCCAAAGATGATGCGGCTGGGTTGGCTATTACTAACCGTATGACTTCGCAGATTCGCGGTTTTGCCAAAGCCATTCAAAACACGAACGACGCTATTTCTATGTCGCAAACTGCTGAAGGCGCGATTGGTAACGTTGGCGATATCTTGCAGCGCATGCGTGAATTGGCTGTGCAAGCCGCATCTGGAACCAATAGTGATTCTGATCGCGCATCAGCACAATTAGAGGTGGCGCAATTACAGCAACAAATTCAATCCATTGCCGCAACAGCTAACCATAACAATATCAAACTTTTAGATGGTTCAGCTCAAAATATCAAAATTCAAACTGGCGTTAACGCAAATGAAAATATGCAAATCGGATTTGCATCATTACAAACAAAAGATATAGGCGTAGGTCCTCGTGCGAGCTTATCTTCAGTTGGTGGAGTGTCGACCACTCGAGTCGCATTAACAGATAGCGGTTTGTATCTTAATGGTGTAGCCGTAGGTGCTTCTCTTGCGATCGATGATCCTGCAACACAATCTGCTACAAGCGCAATTGCTAAAGCGGCTGCAATCAATAAAGTTGCAAATTTAAGCGGCGTTTATGCAAAAGCAGATGCGACTGTTTTGTCTGGAAATGTCATGACGGCTGCGGCAGTTGCTGCGGGTTCTATTACTATTAACGGAGTTACTACAGATAACTTTACTACAACCACTGACGCCTCTCTGTCGCGTAAAAATGCTGTGGCAGCTATCAATGCTAAAAGCGCCGCCACAGGAGTAGTTGCGATTGATACAGGTGATGTAAATACTGGTGTGCAACTGGTTGCAAAGGACGGCCGGAATATCACTGTATCTTTTACAACGGCAACTTCTGCAGCAACTGGCGTTTTGTCTGGTACTGTTGTTGGTACGATTAATCTTTATACACTTGATGGTCGTGACATAAATGTTGACTCTCAGACAGGTTCAACTGGTACCACTGCATTAGCCGCAGTTGGTTTAAGGGCTGGTACTTACAAATCTAATATTGCTCAAACCACATCAGCGCTTAGAACCCCATCTGTTGCAGCTCCTACTTCCGCAGGGCAAGGTCTAATGTATGGCAACAGCATGATCATAAATGATGTTGCTATTGGCGCTGCACTCAATACGGATGATACAGCGTCAGACACTACTGCTGCAGGCTCGACTCGCTCATCATCTGCAATTGCTATTGCGGCTGCTATCAATCGATCATCTGCTAAGACGGGTGTAACTGCAACTGCAGCGCCAAATATTGTTAGAGGCACAGGATTTACTGCTGCTGTAACTACTGCAACTGTATACATTAACGGTGTCACTATTTCAAATGTTAATACAGGTACGCGTGATGGTGTAATTTCAGCTTTGAATACCGCATCTGCAAAAACTGGTGTAATAGCCTCTGCATACGGATCGGGTATTCAACTTACTGCCGCTGACGGTCGAAATATTGCTATAGCCGCTTCCGGTGCTTTCAGCGCTATAGGATTGACAGGAGTAACATCTGCCGCTACAGCAGCCGCAGCTAACGTATACATTTCGCAGGTCTCCCTGAGTTCCCAAAATGCATTCACCGTCCGCTCTGGCTCAAACGGTATTCCGAACTTGCAAGCATTAGGCTTTAAAGAAGGAACGTTTGGTGGATCTGATAATGGATTAAAGATAAATCAAGTTGATGTTTCAACAAGCGCTGGTGCTAACCAAGCAATTGCGGCGATTGACGCGGCAATCAATACCGTTTCAGCTGCACAAGCGTATTCAGGTGCTGTAAACAATAGGTTAGATGTGGTTGTTAATAATCTTGCAGAGTCTTCACAAAATATGCAAGCTTCTAGAAGCAGAATTCTAGATACAGACTATGCGACAGAAACAACTAACTTAGCTAAGCAGCAGATCATTTCACAGGCTGCAACTGCAATGCTTGCGCAGGCAAACCAGTCCTCGCAGTCAATTCTCTCATTACTGAAGTGATTTTGTAAACTAGAATAAAGGGGAGCGCATACCGCTCCCCTTTTTTATGAGCATCAAATTGCACCACAAACTAGTTAAAGCGCAAAATAGAATTAACGAAGGCCAATTTAGTGCCGCAATTGAGTCTTTAGATAAAATATTAAGAGATTCGCCTAATAACATTGATGGCCTAATGCTTAAAGCGGAGGCGTTGCTCAGGATGGAGTTATTCAACGAGGCTCTGCAGGAATATGCAAAAATTGTTCAATTAGCCCCTAAAAATATAACTGCACTTAATAATTTTAGTTTGGCTTTAATAAGAAATAACAAATACAACGATGCACTAGAAATCATAAATTACGTACTTGAAATAGACCCAAATAATTTTGCCGCGAGCATTAATTCTTGTTCCGTACACCAAGCATTAAGAGAGTATGAGCAAGCTTTAAAGGCCTCACTAAAAGCGATAAGTATCAGCCCAGATTCTGCAGTGGCTTATTTAAATTTAGGAACTGCGCTGGCCTTTCAAGATAGAGAAGAAGATGCGCGGCAGGCTTATCTTCTGGCATCAACTTTGGATCCTAACGATATTTTGATAAAGATAAACTTAGCTCAACTTGAAGAGAAGAGCGGCGATAGAAAGTCCGCCATAAAAATATATGAAGAAATGTTGGATTCAAACTTAACTGCTGCACAGGCAGAACTAATTAAGTTTTATTTATCTTTCAGTTATTTATATTTTGGAGAACTATCTAAAGGTTGGGATTACTACGATTATGGGTTTACCCCTATTTTGCCGAGTACTTCCATAAGATCATTAAGAAAATTTCATCAACCGAGATGGGATGGTTCTTTTGATACAAATCAGAAAATACTAATTTGGAGGGAGCAGGGGCTTGGCGATGAGATTTTATTTGCAACCTGTTTGCCAGATTTATACAGACTAAACTTGAACATAATATTAGAGTGTGAAGTTCGTCTTGTAAATATTTATAAAAGACGTTTTCCAAATTGGGCAATAAGAAGCGAGTCTGTAGACGCTGAAGGATTTTCCGCGATTAGCGATTTTGATCTACATTATCCATTGGGCTCTTTGCCTAGGATTTTTAGAAACCATAAGTCCGATTTTACTAAGCATAAAGACCCATTATTTTTTCCAAATAAATTGCTTAAAGAAAAATACTCGAAACTACTTGAGCCTTATGAAAATAAAATCAAGGTTGGAATTAGTTGGCGAGGAGGTTTTCTTAATGCAATTAGAAATAAAAATTACACAAGCCTTCGTGATTGGGGTGGGATTTTAAAGAATGATGAGTTCGTTTTTGTGAATTTACAATATGGCGAATGTGAGCAAGAAATTTGTGAAGTAGAAGATGAATTAAAAATAAAAATAATTAGATGGGATCATCTTGACCTAAAGAACGATATTGAATCCTTGCTAGCATTGATTAGCAATCTTGATCATGTGGTAACCGTTGGAACTGCTGTTAGTACTATCGCAGCTTCTGTCGGGGCGCACACTATTCTTTTGACGGCGCGATCCTGGTTACTACTAGGATCTGAAAATGATTTTCCATGGTTTCCCAATATAGTGCCATTGATTGCTGAAAAAGGTCAAATGGTAGCGTCCAGAATTATGAATGTGCCGTTGTATTTAAGAAATAAATAACCTAAACGTTAATTTTTTTTAATAGAAACCATGTTGAGTCAGTCCCAATAAAATCCCCGTCCAATTTATATTGGAAACCATAATCAATTAGTTCAACCTTAAATTTATTTATTAATTCCCCAGCAAAATCCCGTTTAAATAGCTTATCTTGATGTCCTCTATATTCAACGCTAACTGGCGTTGGATTATAGTATTCGCAAACCATAATATATTTATTTGAAATATTGTAAAGGTTTTCATAAACAGAATCCAATAATGAAGGATTTATGTGAATGAGTACTAATTTTGTGAATACAAGATCAAACTTTTTTGAGTCGTCTAACTTTTCAATGACGGAGGTCTGAATGATTTCTGAAATTTGGTGTTCTTTGGCAATTTGGGCGGCTTTTGAGTTAATCTCATATCCACGTAAATCATAATTTTTATTAATTCTATTAAGCGCAATTAAATTTAACCCTATATTGCAACCTAGCTCACAAATAGAATTTACTCCCCTAGTGCAATTAAGTATTTTAGAAAATAAATGTACATTTGAAGAAATTAATGATTCATTATTATTTCTTGAGATATAGTCATTTCCAAAATCAGTTGTCCAAAATCTCTCTTGTTCAGTTTGATAGCTCATTCCTAATCCTTAAAAAGGTACAAATCCAGGGTTAATGTTCGATTTAATTAATGATCTTATTTGTTCTACTCTCAAAAATTCTGGGTTGCTACATGACTCATAGGCAAAGCCAGTAGGTACTTGTTTAGCTTCCATGATTTTCAAGTAAGTGGACATATTTCGGAGTTGGCCAGAGCCAATAATTGCGTAATAGTCACCTAGGTCAATCGTATTGGGGCTGTCACTGCTGGTGATCATTTCTTCATGGAGTTTTTCTCCAGGTCGGATACCAATAATTTCTTGTTTACAGTTTGGACCAATCGCCTCTGCTATATCACTGATACGGTAAGAAGGAATTTTTGGGACCAAAATCTCGCCACCTAAAGCATGTTCTAAAGCCCAAAACACCATCTCCACTCCTTCTTCTAGAGAAATATTGAAGCGAGTCATGTTTGGATCTGTGATGGGTAAAACGCCTGTCTTAGCCTTATCTATGAAAAATGGAATCACTGAACCACGTGAACCCATGACATTTCCATAGCGCACCACGGAGAATCGTAAATCACGATCCCCTCTGAAGTTGTTGCCAGCAATGAACAACTTGTCACTACAAAGTTTGGTGGCACCGTATAAATTGATCGGGGCTGCTGCTTTGTCAGTTGAAAGCGCAACCACGCGACGCACTCCATTGTCCAAGCAGGCTTCAATCACATTTTGGGCACCCATTACATTAGTTTTAATGAACTCAAAAGGGTTGTATTCAGCAGCGGGTACTTGTTTTAAAGCGGCGGCATGAACCACTGTGTCAATACCCTCCATGGCGCGAGCTAAACGGTTTGGGTCACGTATATCGCCTATAAAAAACCGTAGTGCAGGGTATTTATCATGGGGGAATTCTTGCTGCATTTCAAACTGTTTTAACTCATCGCGGCTGTACACCACCAAGCGTTTGATCTTAGGACAATGGTCCAGAACTGATTTGACAAATGCCTTGCCGAAGGAGCCCGTACCCCCGGTAATCAAAATGGATTGGTCGCAAATATCAATTGACTGCTGCATGGTAAATGTGTCGGAAATCCGACACCCAATAAAAAAAGATGTTCTTGTACAGCAGAAATCGTGCCATTGTGCAGGCTTGGTACGCGTATTGCTTCATTAGCTTGAACGCAGCTAATTTGACGGGGATATTTGGTTGTGGCTTGAGTTGAGCAAAATCATTCCTTACGAATGTCACGCCCGCTTGCCAGCATACACAAGGATGTACACGTTCTGGAGGTTTGATTGATTAACTCAAGTTACGGTTGTGGTTGAGAATGAGCAAGTGGTGGCAATTTATTGCCACGTCAGGCGTTAGGTTGCCGGTTGAACTACTACGTTGGTACTTCAAATTGACTACTTAACTTAGTGGATGAGACGCTATTGCACAAAAATCAAAATTAACATATTAGCCCTTGAACATAACACTTGAAATGAAAGCTAATAAAAAAATACTGTTATTAGGGAAGTATGGTTTGTTGTCACAAGCCGTGATAAAAGTCGCCCTTCAAGAATCGTTTGAAATATTAATAATTTCAAAAACTGATGGAAATGACTTGGCGAGAATTAAAAACTGTTCAGAAGTTGAAAATTTATTTAATCGCTTTCGCCCCGATTTGGTATTTAATGCGACTGGTATTACTGATTTAAATTATTGTGAAAAGCACCCTAATCAAGCTTGGCTGCTTCATGCAAGATTGCCGGCATTAATAGCTGCTTGGTCTGATAAATTCAAAATTCCTTGGATACATGTATCAACTGATCACTATTACACAGGATTTGAAAATATCTACCATACGGAAATAGACCATGTATCCCTGTTAAACGAATACGCAGCGAGCAAATTTGCTGGCGAATGTTTGGCATTGACTAGTAGTAGAGCATTGGTATTGAGAACAAACATAATTGGTAAAAGAGGATGGCAGAACCAACCAAATTTTGCAGAATGGGTCATTAACGGCTTGAAAAATCAAACCCCACTTGATTGCTATACCAATACTTGGACCTCAAGTATTGAAGTCGGGCAATTTGCAACCATGGCGTTGAAATTGGCTCTCAATGGAGCCAATGGATTAATGAATTTAGCTTGCTCTGAATCTATTTCTAAAGCTGAGTGGATTGAGAAAATAGCTCGATTTGCAAAATTCAATACCCAAAACCTGATGAGAGTGCCAACACCTCTTGCGACGGACGGGGTTGTGAAAAGAGCAAATTCCATGGGATTGGATTGTTCAAAATCACAAATAATTCTCAATTCATTAGGCTTGGCCTTGCCAAACTCAGATGAAGTAGTAGAAGCACTTATTAATAGTTTTCAAGGTGAATTATGAATCAGCATACTGAAATTCAAATCGGTAATAAACGGATTGGGGCAGCGCATCCAAGTTATTTCATTGCAGACATTGCTGCAAATCATGATGGAAACCTTCAAAGAGCTAAGGAATTAATTCATTTAGCTAAACATGCTGGTGCTGACTGTGCAAAATTTCAGCATTTCAAAGCATCACAAATTGTGAGTGATCAGGGATTTAAAAAACTTGGTTCTGCTCAAAGTCATCAAGCCTCTTGGGGGAAAAGCGTTTATCAAGTTTATGAGCAATACGAATTAAATCGGGAGTGGAACACAGAGCTCGCTGAAACAGCGCATGAAGTCGGAATTGACTTCATGACAACCCCTTACGACACAGAAGCTGTTGATTCGATTGATTCCTTGGTTCCGGCATGGAAAATTGGGTCGGGAGATATAACTTACATTCAATTTATTGAATATGTCGCCAAAACAAATAAGCCAGTAATGATTGCGACTGGTGCTAGCTCTATGGAAGATGTCGATCGAGCAATGAAGGTTGTTCTTCCTATTAATCAGAAATTAGTGCTGATGCAGTGCAATACTAATTACACAGGCTCTCTTGAGAATTTGAGATATATCAATCTAAATGTATTAAAAAAATACAAAGAAAAATATCCAAACATTGTTTTGGGTTTGAGTGACCATTCACCTGGACATGCAAGTGTTTTAGGGGCCATCAGTCTTGGTGCAAGGGTCATAGAAAAACATTTCACTGACGATACGACTAGGGTGGGACCTGATCATGGTTTTTCAATGGATCTAACGACTTGGAAAGACATGGTTTTAAGAAGCAGAGAGCTCGAAGCTGCATTGGGCGATGGAATCAAAAGGGTAGAAGATAACGAATTGCAGACGGTAGTTTTGCAGCAAAGATGTCTTCGTGCAAAAAAACAATTAAAAATTGGCCATGTAATTACAGAGAATGATTTAGAGGCATTACGACCAGCAACAGTTGGTGCATTAAAGCCATACCATTTAAATGAGGTCATCGGTAAGAAATTGAAAATCCAATTAGAGTTTGGTGATGCATTGATGACTAATAGCTTTGGAGATTAAGGAATTAAGAATGCTCAAAGGTCGATATACAGCTTTACGCGCGATCGAAAAAGAAGATCTGTCTGATCTATTGGCTTGGCGTAACGAGCCCAAATTACGACGATATTTCAGAGAGTATCGTGAGTTAAATTTTGAGCAACAAATGCACTGGTTTGAACACATTGTGAACAATGACATTAGTACAAGAATGTTCGCTATTGTAGATTCTCAGAAAGAATTATTGGGAGCTGCTGGTCTTTGTTATATAGACTGGATTAATAGAACTGCCGATTTCTCTATATACATTGGAAAAGATGGACTTTATATTGATGAGCTCTTGGCCCCGGATGCAGCAAAAGTGATGATCGAATATGCCTTTGAAGAGCTCGGCTTAAACCGACTCTGGAGTGAGATCTATTCTTTTGACCAAGCAAAAGTAAAATTTTTTAATGCCTTAGGTTTTCAGCTAGATGGTACGCATCGGCAAACTCATTGGGCAGAGAAAAAATGGCACGATTCATTCTTTTTCAGTCTTTTAGCAACTGATATTCAACCTTAAGTAAATCATGAAAATTGCAGTGATACCCGCAAGAGGCGGCAGCAAAAGAATCCCAAGGAAAAATATCAAAATTTTTGATGGACTTCCTATGATCGGTTATGCCATCAAGGCCGCATCCAATTCAAGATTATTTGATAAAGTGATCGTAAGCACAGATGATGAAGAAATTGCAGAAGTGGCGAAATCGTGCGGCGCACAAGTGCCTTTCAAAAGGCCTGATGATTTGTCGGATGATCAAACTGTGACCGTTCCAGTAATTGGTCACGCGGTTAAGTGGGCTATTGAACAGGGAATCAAAATAGAGGCTGCTTGTTGTATTTATCCTTGCGTTCCTTTTTTAACCCCTCAAGATTTGATTGACGCACATAGGATTTTTGAGGAAAAAGATGCAGACTATGTGTATCCAGTTGTTGCATTCCATTCCTCGCCATGGCGTGCAATGACGCTACCAGATGATGGGCCTATGAGTTTTATTTTCCCGAAATATGAATTAACCCGCACTCAAGACTTGCCTGTTTGTTACCACGATACAGGAATGTTTTATTGGGGTAAGGCTTCTGCATGGATCAATGGTTTAAAAATGCACAGTAATGGCTATGGTTATGTGATGGATGGTAGAAAAATTGTAGACATTGATACACAAGACGACTGGGCTCGTGCTGAGATGATTGCTAAATTCCGATAACTTACATACAGGATTATGAAGTTCAAAGTCTTGATAATTGGTTGCGGCAACATGGCTGGAGGGTATGACCTGAGTCAACCCGATGAGGCCATGCCTCTTGGGCACGCCAAAGCTTTTCGCCAACACGGTAGCTTTGAGGTGACTGCTTGTATCGACCCGAATGCTGGGCAACGCGAAGCCTTTCAAAACCGCTGGCAAGTGCCCCAAGGCTTTGCCAGTTGGAGTGACCTGTCTCAACAAATTGGCGCGTTCGATGTGATCAGTATCTGCTCGCCCACAGGCGTACATATTGGGGATATTCAAGCCGCTTTAGCACTAAAGCCACGTCTTATTTTTTGTGAAAAACCTGTCACCTTGCATGTTGACCAAACCCAACAAGTTGTGACTGACTGTGCAAACAACAACGTGCTACTGGCCGTCAACCACAGTCGCCGATGGTCGCCTGAGGTTCTTAGTTTGAGACAACAACTAACTCAAGGAGAATGGGGTGCTGTGCGCTCAGTTTCAGCAGTTTATAACAAAGGTATGCTGAATAACGGAAGTCACATGCTCGATCTAATGATTAACTTGTTCGGATCCCTGCGAATCACCCATGTGGGCGATGCTGTGTTTGATCACTTTGATGCCGACCCGAGTGTTGACGCTTGTTTGCAAACTTCAGATGGCGTGCCCATCCAACTAAATTTAGCATATGCAAAAGACTATGCTTTGTTTGAAATGCAAATAGTCACTGAAAAAGGAGTTATCAACATGGAAGACGGGGGCGCTCGTTGGCGTTTTAGGACAGCTGCACCCAGCATCCAATTGCCAGGCTACAACTTTCTTGGCCATGGTGAATGGCTAGTGCCAAGTGATTCGCCTATGTTGCGTAACGCGGTGGCTAATTTGTTCGATGCTTTGAGTTATGGAGTAGCTTTGGCCTGTACTGGATTGCATGCCTTGCAGGCGCAAACCTTGTGCGAACAAATTCAACAAAGGGCGTTGGCCAGGTTGACTAGCCCTCGAGAAAGACGAGAAGTGGCATGAATTCCAAACTGGCATTACTGGGGGGCTCAGCCACCATTACCCAAAACTTCAAGCACTACAACCCGATAGGCGTTGAAGAGGTGCAGGCAGCCAAAGCTGTGATTGAAAGCGGTGTGTTGTCACAATTCATCGGCGCTTGGCATCCTGATTTTTTAGGAGGCCCAAAGGTCAAAGAGTTTGAAGCTTTGTGCGCAGACTACTTTGGAGTCAAGCACGCCATTACAGTGAACTCATGGACCAGTGGCTTGATTGCTGCAGTTGGTGCCATTGGCATTCAACCCGGCGATGAAGTGATCGTGCCACCTTGGACTATGTGTGCCAGTGCAACAGCCATTTTGCATTGGAATGCAATACCTGTTTTTGCAGACATTGATCCTCAAACTTTTTGTATCAGTCCTGCATCGATTGAAGCCAATATCACGCCTCATACCAAAGCCATCATGGCGGTAGATATTTTTGGTCAATCGGCAGATATGGATGCCATCATGGCGATTGCCAAACGCCATGGATTAAAAGTCATCTCGGATACAGCACAAGCTCCAGGTGCGAAGTACAAAGAAAAATACGCAGGAACTTTGGCCGATGTGGGAGGCTTCAGTCTGAACTACCACAAGCATATTCATACAGGCGAAGGGGGTATCTTGGTCACCAATGACGGCCAAATTGCCCAGCGTTTGCAACTTATTCGCAACCATGCTGAGGCTGTTGTGGAGGGTATGGGCGTTACCAATCTAACCAATATGGTGGGTTACAACTTTCGCTTGGGTGAAATTGAATGCGCTATGGGCATCAGCCAACTCAAAAAGCTAGGACATTTTGTCGATAGTCGTCAACAGGTGGCTAAGCGTTTCAACCAAGCTTTAGCTGACCTGCCCGGATTGACCACTCCCTATGTGATGCCTGAGAGTACACATGCTTATTATGTTTACCCTTTGCTGTTAGATACAGCATTGTTAGGTGTTAAACGTGAAACCGTGGTCAAAGCTTTACATGCTGAAGGTGTGACAGGGATTGGTAGTGGCTATCAAAACGTGCACCTTCTTCCTATGTTTCAAAAGAAAATTGCTTATGGCTCCAAAGGCTTTCCTTGGACTTCAGATATTTGCCAGCGTGAAGTGAGTTACGCCAAAGGTATTTGCCCCGTCGCAGAACAATTCCACGATGAAAGCTACATGGGTTTTGCCATGTGCTTGCACGACTTGAGCGAGGCGGATGTCGATTTGATTGCGCAAGCTTTTCGAAAAGTATGGAAAAACCTTTCAGAGCTTCAGAAATTTGATGCAAATGAAACTTCCATCAAGTGACTAGAAATGTCTCGATGTGTATGGCGCTAAATCGCAATCAACTCAATGAATCTTTGCCCTCGGTAATCAAAGGTGTTCGATTGCAATTGGTGCCTTTTGCAATAAAGCATATTCAAGCAAATTATGTTTCGTGGTTGAACAACGGTGAAATTGTGCGTTATAGCAATCAACGATTTAGACAACACACTCTCCAATCTTGTAGGCAATATCTTGATAGTTTTGAAGGAACAAGTAATCGCTTTTTGGCAATAGAAGATATCACGTCAGGAGAGTTGATCGGCACCTTAACCATGTATATCAATTTGTATCACAGGACTGCGGATATAGGTATTCTCATTGGGTCTTCGAGCCGTTGGGGGAAAGGATATGGTCAAGAAGCGTTTGGTTTAGCAGTAGATACTTTGCTTATATTAGCGAAATTACGAAAAATAACTGCTGGGGCAATGGCTTCCAATGTTGGAATGATTAAGGTTTTACAAAAGTGTGGAATGGCTTTGGAGGCTACGCGTAAGGGGCAAGAATTATTAGATGGAAAGCCTGTCGATATTTTATATTTTGCAAAATTTTCATCTCAATAAATCTTTTACAAATCATGACAAATATGGCCTTTCCGCCATCTACATTGAAGTCACCGGTATGCGTGGTCTGCCACGATGCTGGCGCTACCAATTTAATCTTTGCCTGGCTTCGCGCATGGGCTGAAACTGGAAAGCTAGATGAATTTGAGTTCAAGCTATGTCTAAGTGGCCCTGCAGAAAAAATCTGGCAACTTTACCCTGTGCCTTTGCCTTATATGCAATTACACACGGAATTAACTAAGGCCTTGACTGATTCGCAAACTGTGCTGACCGGTACGGGTTGGGCTAGCAGTTTGGAGCACGATGCAAGGCGGCTTGCTTCTGTGACGCAAATCCCATCCATAGCTGTGATTGATCACTGGGTCAATTACACGCAACGATTTGAACGCGATGGTGTCGTTGTGCTGTCTGATGAAATTTGGGTTTCAGACCCTTATGCGGCGGAGATGGCGAAAAAATTATTTAAAGGTATAGCAGTTGTTGAACTACCCAATACCTACTTGCAAAATTTGGTGAAAGAGATACCGCCTGTGAAGCAAGACTGTATGAATTTGCTCTATGTACTGGAGCCAATTCGAAATGACTGGAGCAAAGGAGTGCCTGGTGAATTTCAGGCCTTAGATTTCTTTGTGAAAAACTTTGAGAAAATTGTGGGCACTGAGTTTGTAAATATCACGCTGCGCCCACATCCATCGGATGCCCCTGGCAAATACGAAGCGTGGATACAGTCTCATGCCAACCTTCAGATTCATTTAGACAACCACGTAAATTTGAACGACGCGATAGCCAATGCCCGCTGGGTCGTTGGTGCTGAAACCTTTGCCATGGTGATTGCAAGCGCCACTGGCCGTGCAACTTATTCCTCATTACCACCATGGGCGAATCGATGCAGTTTGCCTATTGGCGAGATTATTCATTTGCAGGATCTTGTTTAGGTTTGCAGTGTCTGCGCATGCAACTGAATTCCAAAAGCTATTCTTTAAGGGTTTTGAGTACAAAATTGAAGCGCTCAAAGGCAGCCGGCGAGGGCAATGGAGTATTCGAATCAACGACCAATGGCGAATTTGTTTTCGTTTTGAGAGTGTTAGAGCATTAAACGTTGAAATACCGTATCGCGGGCAAGCTGAGACATTCCTTTCGCACTCGAGCTATTGCAAAGTGCCGTGGCTTCGTAGGTAAATCTCACTTTTTTTTGAGACGATTTCACATCAAAATAGTTAGAAGATTTAATTGCCAACAAGTGCTGCCCTTAGCACCCATTTTGAAACCTTTGTCCGCGAGCAAGTCGAATCCGGTCGATACGGCAAGACAAGTGAGGTTGTAAAACTGACCAATTGTTCAATCTTTAACAAAGTACCCACTCACCATATGATTTAATAGCCAAGTACATGGCATCAGGCGCTTTAAGAATTGTGGCGAAACTTGGATTGCCTTAACCATAAATTGCTTTGTAGAGGCTTTCACGACCAAGCCCCGTATCGCGTTTTTGAATAGCACTCAAACCCTTTAAAAGTAACTGTCAAAAGAACTCGAACGTAGATAAATACCATATTGATTCAGTAACTAAAACCCAACATGATGGGTTAAAATGATGGCAAGAATCAAAGAAAAAGGTATGGATTTGGTCGTTTACCCAAACGATCACTTGCCACCGCATGTTCATGTTTTGGGGCCGGGTTGGGAGATGCGCTTATCCATTGGCGGGGACTTGGGGCTGATGACGATTACAGGCAAACCGAAATTACAAGAAATTTCGCAAGCCTTGGAGGCAACGGTAAAGCACGTTGCCGAGTTAAATAAGATTTGGAGTGACCTGCATGACAGAGTTTGAAAATAATCCCAAATGGCTTGGGGAAGGATTAAAGCGAATTGCTCAAGCAAAAATTAGAGGTGAAGCAATGCTCGCTGACAGTTTGCAAGCTGTTGCAGCGAAATACGACCCGAGGAAGAAGCTAATAGTGATACAACTCACCAATGGCGCTAATTTCTCGTTTCCCCCACATCTTGCCCAAGGACTTCAAGGCGCAAAACCCGCTGAATTAAAAATTATTGAACTATCACCGCAAGGAACAGGGCTACATTGGCCAAAACTTGATGTTGACTTGGCGGTGACCGGCCTTCTGTCTGGCGTATTTGGTAGCCGTCACTGGACAAGAGAGCAGGCAGCAAGAGCCGGTAGAACAAAGTCCGAAGCCAAGACTTTAGCCGCCAGGGCGAATGGTGCAAAAGGGGGAAGACCTAAAACCCCAACTGCTGGATTGGCATCAATTAGTACGAACTGAATAACTCATATTTTCAGCCAGCAAATCCATGGTTTGAGTGTTACTTC
>Ga0214921_10007060_pt1 | contig 15098 bp, 17 predicted proteins | sample LL1505_MetaG_FD_177992 | JGI IMG/M metagenome (GOLD analysis project Ga0214921, IMG submission 177992) | Freshwater microbial communities from Lake Lanier, Atlanta, Georgia, United States - LL-1505 | ecosystem: Environmental > Aquatic > Freshwater > Lake | place: USA: Georgia | collected... | reverse complement strand
TTTCCCAGCGATGTTCCGCAAACCCAGGTGGTGATTCAATCTGCCGCATTAGTGAAATAAACCCATGTCAAACCCTCAAGTTGAATTGCATATCCAAGACCATGGCGTTATCACGCTAGAGCTTGATGCTGACAAAGCACCCAAATCTGTTGCCAATTTTTTAGCCTATGTGGAAAGCGGGCATTACGACCAAACCATTTTTCACCGGGTTATTCCTGGCTTTATGGTGCAGGGTGGTGGCATGTCGGCAGGCATGAAAGAGAAAAAGACTGGCGAAAAATTGGAAAACGAAGCCAACAACGGCCTGACCAATGATTGCTACACCGTCGCCATGGCTCGTACCAGCGACCCCCACTCTGCTACGTCACAGTTCTTCATCAATGTGAAAGATAACGACTTCCTCAACCACACAGCCCCCACTGGCAGCGGTTGGGGCTACGCGGTGTTTGGCAAAGTTGTCGCAGGCACCGAGGTGGTGGACGCTATTTGCAAAGTCAAAACAGGCCGCAAAGGTTTTCATGACGATGTGCCCAAGGAAGATGTGATCATTGACAAGGCTGTGCTGTTGTCATGACCTTGGCATTCGGGCAGGCGCTGACGACTTGATGAAGCCTGCCCACGTCGCACATTTGCCACGCGTTGAAGCCAGCGCTTGGCGTCACCTGACCTTTATTTCCGACTTGCATCTGCAAGCAAGTCAGCAAGCTACCTTTCAACTATGGCGGCAAGCCATGCAAAGTTTGCAAACCGACGCGCTGTTCATCTTGGGCGACCTGTTTGAGGTGTGGGTGGGTGACGATATATTGGATGCACCTGAAGGCGATTTCGAACGTCAATGTTGTGCTGTTTTGTGCGAAATGGCTGAGCGATGTCCTGTGTATTGGATGGTTGGCAACCGAGATTTTTTATGGGGTGCCAATGCGGCACAGCAAAGCGCAATGCAAACCCTGCAAGACCCTTGCGTTGTAGAAACCATGCAGGGGCGATGGCTCTTAAGCCATGGAGATGCCTTGTGCATCGCAGATACCGCTTACCAAGCGTTTCGTCAGCAAGTCAGGGCCAGCCAGTGGCAAAGTGATTTTTTATCAAAACCTTTGTCGCAAAGACTGCAAATAGCACGTGATCTCAGAGCGCAAAGCGAAGCCTTGAAACAAACGCAAACGGCTTGGGTCGATGTGGACAACGCAGCAGCTTTGGACAGTTTGCAAAAATATGGTGCGAGTGTGTTGATTCACGGCCACACCCATCAACCAGCGATTCACACTTTGTCTGACTATCACCAACGCTATGTATTGAGCGACTGGGATGCCAGTGCCACCCCTGCCCGCGCCGAATGGCTGACCTGGCAGATGGGGCAAGGTTTTTCGCGACAAGATATCGTCAGCGCCTAACATCCTCACCAGGCCAACTACTTTTTAAGCAAGACCTTGAGAGCTGCCTGCATACGTTTGGCGTTTTCTTCCTCATAGCTGCTGCCCAGCACTTGTGCGACATCATGCGCCCACGTTTGTGCGGGACCAGCGTCGTTACGCTTGGTCAGCAACTGCAGTTGCAGCATACGCCGAGCTTCCACATGAGAAGCAGGAGTAGGCACCTCGGCGGCAATTTCCAAGCGCAGCAAAGCTTGGTCTGGCGAACCTTGAGGTGCGGCTTGCAAAGCCTTGGCCCAGTCCTGCCGTTGCTGGGCGCTCAAACGAGCGCCTAAGTCCTTGGCAGCAGGCAATTGCTCTGACTGTCGATGCTGCCACGCACCTAACAAGTGAACCAAGGTTTCACCATGGGCTTGCATGGCCAGTTTGCGCAAAGCGGTATCTGCCAGTTCCAGCGCTTGACGTTGCGCACGAAAGGCTGCGTCCCCCAAACGGGGGCCACGTGCTTCATACGCAGGTTTGTCGCGCAGACCGCCACGACCCGCGTCGGGGCCACGGCGGTTGCCTGTTTCGCGCTCAGTTCGGCGTGCGCCAGGTTTGTCGCCAAAACGCCCCGCAGGTGCGGGTTCGGTTTTCTTTTGACCAGGTCTGTCGTCGCCACGTACAGCAACTACTTTTTTGACCACCACCGGTTTAGGTAAAGGTGCCACGGCCTCTTCGGGCTGGACAACTGGCTCAGCATCAGCTGAGTCGGAGACAGTTTGTGAATCATCTTGCTCGGGGGCAATGGCTACGCCTTCCTCGGAGGTCTGCGTGGCAGCTTCGGTCTGCACGGGTGCAGGTGCAGCAGCTTGTCCAGACGAAACCGCTTGCACATGAGCCATGGCTTGTCTAATAGCCGAAGCGTCTCCTTGGGCAATCGCTTTTTCAAGCTCTGCGACGGCAGCCATCACAGCCTTGTCATGTTCGGAGAGGTTCTGAGCCGGCGCAGATGCGCGTGACTGGGTTTTACGGCTGAAGGCTTCATCCAATGGTTGGCGAAACGCGTCCCATAACTTTTGCGCTAGCTTGCGCTCGACTGGAACGGCTTGGGATTCGATTTGCCAGCGTTGCTGCAAAGCCTTGACGGCATCAATGCGCAACTGAGGCGCTTCGCCCAAGGCCTTGGCCTCCTCGATCATGGCGCGGCGCAGTGTGATGCTTTGCGTTTGTGCCACTTCTAGACCTACATGGGCGGCTTTGATGGCTGCCTTCCACTGGGTTTGCATATCGGCAAATGCTTTTTCGCTCAGGTGTCCGCTGTTGCGCCAGCGTTCGGAAAACTGGTGCAACTCGCGAGCTTGGGTTTTCCAGTCGGTATTGCTTTGATGGGCTTCGGTCCAAGCCGCCACTTCTGCCAATAAAGCCATACGCCCTTCGCGGTGCGCTGCGCTCTCAGCCTTGGCTTTGCCAAGCCACGCTTGCACAAAGGGATAAGCGCGGTTGCAGGCTTGGTCAAAACGCTTCCACAAGCCATGGTTGGGCAAGCCACCTTGGTCTGTTTTTTTCCACTCATCTCGCAGTTGGCGCAAGGTGTCTTGTAATTTACGCCCGCCCATGGCTGGTACCCATTGGCTGTAATCAACTGGCGGTGCTGAAGCAACTCCAGGGATAACTTCTGGAGCGGCTTCAGGGGTAACTTCAAGGGTAACTTCAGGCGTGGCTTGCTCTTCGGGGTTGGCAACTTCAGAGGCTACTGGCGCAGTGGCAGGTGGTTGCAGCAGTGCCTCTGCTTTGGTGACCAGTTGCAGGCGAATTTCGTCGGCGTGCTTGCGTTGCCAACCTTCGAGCTCTGCAGCCGCGGCCAAGGTGGTTTGCACCTGCTGGGCAAGCTCGGTGTCGAGATGCAGACCTTTGGTTTTGAGAGCAGCGCGCAACAAAGAGGCTGCGCTTGACATGGCTTTGCTGTGCCCCAAGGCCACTTCTTTATCCAATTGCAACAACATGCTGGGGACTTGCAAAGCAACTTGGCTGGCTTGCGGGGCGGCGTCTGTTTTGGCTTTGCTGGCAGGGGCCGCGGGTGCTGCAGCCACGCTTTCACCTCTGGATTGACGCAATTGGTCAGCCCAAGCGGGTACCGCCGGTAATGGCAAGTTGCTGTCTTGGGCAGCGGCCTGGGTTTGGGCCAGTGCAGCAGAAAATGCGTCCCAAACCAAGGGAATGTGCTTGGTGGTTTCTGTTACCAGGGATGGGTATTTAGGGTCAACGCTTGACCAATGGGCGTCAACTTGCAAAGCCTCAAACTCATCATGCAAGCGCTTCAGATCAGTCTGTAAAGTACTTTGTTGGTCTAGCGCTTCTTGCCAAGACTTGGTCGACAACACCTCGATGCGCTGGGTCAGCAAGAGCGCTGTTTCGCGTTGTACTTGAGCGCGATGCTCGAGTTCATCCACATGCTTGATGCGCTCGGCCAGGGCTTGACGCAAACCGGCCAGCGGTTCACGCGACAAAGGGGCACCAGCTTTGGCTGCGTCACGTTGCCACGCCATGGCATCTGCCACTTTGAATGGATGGGCTTGCAGCAGACTTTGGGCTTTTTCAGCCCACTCTTGGGCCAAGCTGTCTTGGGTTTTGGTCCGCTTAAGTTCATCGAGTTTTTCTCGTAGGAGTTTGGCAGCACCCTTATCTCTCACGCTCATTTCTTTGAACACTTGTTGCATCAATTCGGGTGAAGGATCGCTTGCCAGCCAATCGCGTAAACGCGAAGATCGTTCGCCAGAGGTAGGCGCGGTCAAGGCGCCTGCGGTCAAGGCATCCAAAGTAGGTAAGTCGAGGGTGCTGTCAGAAGACGTGGTCACAGTAAGTCAAATCGGTTGGTTAAGCCCAGGAAAAGGCCAAAACGTCTATTGTGACAGGGCGCAAGGGGTGAAAGCTAAAATGCGCTTATGTCATTTTTTGAATCGTTTCGCCAAGGTGTCAAAGTTTTCGCCTCCGATGTCGGTGATGGGTTTTTCCTCATCACCCACAGCGGCTTGGCATTGCTGGGTTTGGGCGTTTTTTGCGCCATGGTGCTCTTTAGCACCCAAGCCGATTTGCGTTCGGCTGCAGAAGTTGAATTGATTGACTGGCTGCAAAACCGACATGACTTCAATTTGGGTTTTCAAAACAATGCCGATGCGGTTGACCGCGCCACCGCAGCAGACCCACGCGATTTGCCGCAAGACCAAGCCCATATCGCCATGTGGTTGAGCCGCAAATACCGCGTTGCGCCTGAACCCATCAGCGCCTTGGTTGCCGAAGCCTTCGATATTGCGCCACGCAACCGTCTTGACCCCACCCTCGTTCTCGCTGTGATGGCTATTGAATCCAGCTTCAACCCTTTCGCCCAAAGTTCGGTAGGTGCTCAAGGCCTGATGCAAGTTCGCACCAAGGTTCATACCGATAAATACGAGGACTATGGCGGTGACTTTGCGGCCTTCGACCCGATCGCCAACTTGCACGTGGGTGTGGCAGTCTTGAAAGAATCCATCTCTCGAAACGGCTCTGTGGAAGCCGGTCTGCGCCAGTACGTGGGTGCAGCCAACAGCGGAGAAGACGGCGGCTACACTGCCAAAGTGTTGGCTGAGCAACAACGTTTGCAAGAGGTTGCCTTAGGCCACACGGTACCGATGAACAGCGCCAAGCCAATTGAAGGCGACAAACAAGGTCTGCAAAAATTCTGGGACAAGGCCAAAGAGTTAGCCACCTTTGAGCCTGATCCAGTGAACTGATTTCCCCTTTTCCCTTTCCCCATTTAAGGCAACTTTTGTTTGTCTGCTCAGCTTATTTTTTTGAAAGAACTACACCATGTACCACCGAAATCATTTAGTAGAACAAGCGGACCCCGAACTCTGGGCCGCCATCCAAGCCGAAAACGCCCGCCAAGAGCACCACATCGAGTTGATTGCCAGTGAGAACTACGCATCTCCCGCTGTCATGGCGGCACAAGGCTCGCAACTGACCAACAAATACGCTGAGGGCTATCCCGGCAAGCGCTACTACGGCGGTTGTGAAAACGTCGATGTGGCTGAGCAACTCGCCATCGACCGCGTCAAGCAAATCTTTGGTGCGCAAGCCGCCAATGTGCAACCGCATTCTGGTGCGTCCGCCAATCAAGCGGTGTTCTTGGCTTTTTTGAAACCCGGCGAGACCATCTTGGGCATGAGCTTGGCAGAAGGCGGTCACTTGAGCCACGGCATGGCGCTGAACCTGTCTGGCAAATGGTTCAAGGCGGAGAGCTATGGTTTGAACGCCAAGGAGGAAATCGACTACGACGCGATGGAAGCCAAGGCACGCGCCACCAAGCCCAAGCTCATCATCGCCGGTGCATCGGCCTACAGCTTGCACATCGACTTCGCCCGATTTGCCAAGGTCGCAAAAGAGATTGGCGCCATCTTCTTGGTCGACATGGCGCACTACGCGGGTTTGATTGCTGCGGGTGTCTACCCCAACCCCGTGCCACATGCTGATGTGGTCACCTCCACCACCCACAAGAGTTTGCGCGGCCCACGTGGCGGCATCATTCTGATGAAGGCTGAGCATGAAAAAGCCATCAACAGCGCGGTCTTTCCCGGCTTGCAAGGCGGCCCACTCATGCACGTCATTGCCGCCAAAGCGGTGGCATTCAAAGAAGCCTTGCAACCCGGCTTCAAGGAATACCAGCAACAGGTCATCAAAAATGCGCAAACCGTGGCGCAAACCCTCACCGAACGCGGTCTTCGCATCGTGAGTGGTGGTACCCAAAGCCATGTGATGTTGGTCGATTTGCGCTCGAAAAACATCACCGGCAAAGCGGCTGAAGCGGCATTGGGCAACGCCCACATGACCATCAACAAAAACGCTATCCCCAACGACCCCGAAAAGCCCATGGTCACCAGTGGCGTGCGCATCGGCACCCCCGCTATGACCACGCGTGGTTTCAAGGACAAAGAAGCGCGAGCCACCGCCCACCTGATCGCCGATGTGCTTGAAAACCCCCATGATGAAGCGCATATCGCCGCGGTACGCGCCAAGGTTCACGCCCTCACCAGCCGCTTTCCGGTCTACGGGTAACACGGTATGAAGTGCCCTTTTTGCAGCCATGTGGAAACCCAAGTCATGGAAACCCGCATGTCCGAAGAGGGCGACTCGATTCGCCGCCGTCGCTCGTGCAGTCACTGCGAAAAACGCTTCACCACCTACGAACGCGCCGATGTCAGTTACCCAGCGGTGGTGAAAAAAGATGGGCGACGTATCGAATACGACCGCACCAAGTTGCGCGGATCCCTGAATCTGGCGCTGCGCAAGCGCCCTGTCAGTACCGAGCAAATCGATGCGGCCATCGAGCGTATAGAAGACAAACTGCTGACCTTGGGGCAACGCGAAGTAGCCTCCACACGCATAGGTGAGTTGGTCATGCGGGAATTAAAAAAGCTGGACAAAGTGGCCTATGTACGCTTTGCCAGCGTCTACCGCAGCTTTGAAGATGTGGACGAGTTCAAAACCTTGGTAGACGAATTCCGCCGCTAAGTCCAACGTTCATTCCTCACCTTTTCAAGGTGAACAGCGCACACCCTTTTTGGCCCATGCCGTTGCAAGATGACGGCCATGCACACTGCGTCTTCATTCGGAAAATTGCCTTTGGCTTTCCCAGGCTTCACGCTGATGGAAATGCTCACGGTCTTGGGCTTGTTGGCCACCCTTGTCAGCGTGGCAACGCCTTGGCTACAGCAGTGGGTTTGGCGGCTGCAAGTCGAAACAGTGGTGCATTCTTGGAGCGCTGACTTACAAGCTGCTCGGTTGCAAGCCCTGCGCTCGGGTCAAGCCTTGCGTCTGCAACGCTCAGGTCAGTGCCAAAGCGCCCCTCTGGCCAACGGGGACTGGCGCTGCGGTTGGCAGTTACTCAAAGCACAAGGCAATAACCCTAGTGTGCTTGTCAACACACTGCTGGCTGGCGATGTGCTGGTCAACATCAGCCCCGCGCAAAACAAATTGGATATCAACGCCTTGGGCGAGCCATTGGCGGGAGGCTTGCGTGTGGTGGTGCAAGCCAAGCGCAGCACAAACGCTTCATCGGTGCGCGCCATTTGTATTAACACGGCGGGGCGCATGCGGGTCATCAAAGGCAGCACTTGCACATGAAGGCCTCAGCCCAACACTCCCGTGGGTTCTCCACCTTTGACGCCTTGGCCGGGGTAATGGTGCTCAATATGCTTTGTTTGGGTGTACTCGCTATGCAACTGCAAGCCTTGCAAGCACAGCGCGATGCGCTCGCCATGCAAGCAGCGGTAGGCTTGGCCCAAGACCTGTGGGAGCGTATGCAACTGTTTCCGCATGCCTCCATGTCTTACCAATTGCAACTGGGTCAAGTTGCACCCAATACAGACTGTAAAAGCCAAGCTTGTACGCCAAGCCAATGGGCGCAATCAGATTTAGCCGCTTGGCAAGCAGCGGTGCAGTTGCGACTGCCCGGCGCAAAAACCCAACTGGTCACCAACGCTTCTGCCAAAGTGCAATTGCTGCTGGCATGGCCAGACAACTCAACACCAGACCCAGGCGCCTCTGTGCCAACTGCCTGCCCAAGCCGCCACCGTTGCTGGCAAACCAGTTGGTCTTTATGACACGCTGTCTTTGCACATCCCAACACGGCCACACTTTGGTTGAAAGCTTGGTCGGCATGGTGCTGTCCCTGTGGGTCATCATGGCGGCTTTTGCGGCATTTGCTTGGGTGCAAAGCAACCACCAACATATGCAAGCTCGGGCTGATATGCAAGAGCGTTTGCACACAGCGCTGTACTTGCTGCAAGAGCGGGTTGCGCGAGCAGGTGCACCTGCCCTGCAATTTGACGCGCAAAACAAAGCCAAGCTGTTATCCCCAAGCTTTAGTCTGCAAGGCGTCGGCAGCACTTTGTCATTGATGCACCACAGCAGCCTGAGCCCCTCAGACTGCCAAGGGCATCAAGCCTCAAACTTGCCTTGGATTCAAGATGAATTCAAGCGCAGCACGCGCAACGAACTCAGTTGCAAAGACAGTTTTCGCAGCAACACCACTTACCAAGCCTTGGTAGACAACATAGACCAAGTGGGTTTTCTGTATGCAGAAATCCTGCCAGGGGACGTGCCACGTATGCAATGGCGCAATGCCAACGCCGTTTCCAATTGGCAAGGGGTACGAGGTGTACAAACCTGTTTGCAAACTAGGCTGTCTGGCTTGGGCGCAGTGCCTGCCAGCCCCGCATGCAGCAGTGGGCTGCCATTGAGTTCACCAGCGCTGTCGTGGCAGGGAGTGGCGTTTTTGCGCCACGCCAAACCATGAAGACACAACGCGGCTTGGCCTTGCCCATGGTGGTGGTGCTCTCCTGTCTTTGCAGTGTGTTGCTGTTGGCGCAGTGGCGTAACTTGGCCATGGCACAAGCATTGGGGCATAGCGCGGGGCTGCGTTGGCAATTGAAACAAAGCGCTTTGGACACCTTGCGCTTGGCCGTTGACGATATTCGTCTAGACACAGGTGATACAAGACACCAGATGGGAAATTCTTCTGACAGCCATGCGTTCTTTCCAAGCACCAAGCAGGAGTGGCAGGTATTGCAATCGCGCTTGACACCCAATGAGTGCCAGACGGGCATTTGCCGCCCCCTTGGGTCAGACAACACAACGCTCGCGCCTTGGCTGAGACGCCTTGACCAAGCGCAAATTGCGCCCACGCCCTCTGGCCAAAGCGCCAGTTATTGGGTGGAGATTCTTCCCCTGCCCACTGCCAACCTAGGTGACTCCGTGTTCATTTACCGCATCACTGCCTTGGCACAAAACGGTGAGGGTGGCGCACAGTCTGGCTGGCAAGCCTTGTGGCAACCCAAACCAAACGATGCAAGCCAGCCTTTGCCTGCTCTCCCAACCGTGGACTGGGTGCGCCTGCTCCCCTTGTCGCCATGAGACGCATCCTTGGCGGTTTCACCCTCATCGAGTTGCTGTTCGTCATGGCGCTCATCGCCCTACTCAGCAGTATTGCGCTGCCCAGTTACCAACATACCCAACAAAAAAGTCAGCGCACCTTGGCCAAACTCGCCTTGACCAAAACCGCACACTGGCTCGAACGCTCGGCCAGTATCTCTGGCAGCTACCCCTCTAGCCTGCCCGACAGCGTATGGCAAAGCAGCGAATTGCGCTACCGCTTACAACTGCAAAGCCAAGCCCAATCTTTTACCTTGACCGCCATCCCTTTGGGCGCACAGGCCAAAGACGCCTGCGGCAGCCTCACACTGGGCCACTCAGGAGAGCGCGGGGTGCAAAACGCCACATTGAGTGCCACCCCATGCTGGGAAAGGTAAGACTGGCATAAGACTCCGATAATCGCCCGAATGATTTGGTCTGACACCGACACCACTCGAATGAACCACGCCTTGGCCTTGGCCAAGCAAGCGCTGTTCATCACCACGCCCAACCCCCGTGTTGGGTGTGTGATTTGCTCGTCCAGTGGTGAAGTGTTGGGCGAGGGTCATACCCAAGCCGCAGGACTCGCCCATGCCGAAATCATGGCCTTACGCGACGCGCAAGCACGAGGGCACGACATAAAAGGTGCGACGGCTTATGTCACCCTGGAGCCTTGTGCCCACCATGGTCGCACCGGCCCGTGTTGCGATGCCCTGATAGATGCCGGTATCGCCAAAGTCGTGGTCAGCGTGCAAGACCCCAACCCTAAAGTGGCGGGCTTGGGCTTGGCGCGGTTACGCGCGGCAGGTATCCAAGTTGAAGTTGGTTTGGGCGTTCAAGAAGCCTCAGAGCTGAACATTGGTTTTCTCAAACGTATGGAGCACGGCACGCCGTGGCTGCGCCTGAAATCGGCGCAATCGTTGGACGGCCAAACCGCGCTGCTCAATGGGCAAAGCCAATGGATCACCGGCGAGGCTGCTCGCTTAGATGGTCACCATTGGCGCGCTCGTGCCTGTGCGGTGCTCACGGGCATTGGCACGGTGTTGCAAGACAACCCCCAGTTGAATGTACGAGGCATCAGCACCCCACGCCAGCCCCATTTGCTGTTGGTCGATTCACGTTTGCAAACCCCGCTGAATGCACGCTTGTGGGAGACCAGCAGGCATGTGGTGATTTACCACGCCGAGCGTGATGTCACCAAGGAAGCTGCCCTCCAAGGGCAAGGTGCCGAACTGGTGTATTTGCCAGGTGCAGGCCACAAAGTGGACTTGAGCGCCATGCTTCAAGACATGGGGCAACGTACTTACAACGAGGTACATATCGAAGCGGGGCACAAGCTCAACGGCTCGTTGCTGAATGCTGGCTTGGTGGATGAACTGCTGATCTATATCGCCCCTGTTTTACTTGGGGCTGGACAGCCCTTGGCAGCCTTGCCGTTGTTTGAAAAAATCGATGACGCCACACCATGGGTATTCAACAACCACACGCTCATCGGTGCTGATTTGCGAGTGTTAGCCAGACCCCTTCGCTGATCTGCCAAAATAGCCCTATGTTCACCGGCATCATCACCGGCGTGGGGCGCATCGCCGCCTTGCACGACCTGGGTCGTTCTTTGGATCATGGCAAACGCCTTGAGATCAGCACACCTGCGCATTATTTAGATGATGTGGGCCTAGGAGACAGCATCGCACTCAATGGCGCATGCATGACAGTCACCAGCTTCAACGCCGCACAAAACATTTTCACCATCGATATTTCAGCCGAGTCGCTGGCCAAAACTGCAGGCCTAGACCATATCGGTACCGTCCTCAATTTGGAAAAAGCCTTGCGCGCCAACGACAGACTAGGTGGACATATCGTGTCTGGGCATGTAGATGGCATAGGCTCGGTAAGTCGCTTCGAAGAAATTGGGGAAAGCTGGCTGCTGCAAGTGATGGCGCCCCTGTCTCTTGCCAAGTACCTCGCCTATAAAGGCTCGGTCACCGTCAATGGCGTCAGTTTGACTGTCAACCGTGTTGAAGACAGTCCTGAGGGCTGCTTGGTGTCCATCAATCTGATTCCCCACACCATTGAAAACACCGCACTGGGGCACCTAAAGGCCGCTAGTGCTGTGAACCTCGAAATCGACACTGTGGCTCGCTATGTGGAACGCATGCTCAGCCTAGACATTTCAATGAAAGCAAACCCATGACAAGCCCAGTAAAGCCTGTTGCCATCTCCCCTTTGGCCGACATCGTGGCCGACATGAAGGCTGGCCGCATGGTCATCTTGGTGGATGAAGAAGACCGCGAAAACGAAGGGGACTTGGTGCTGGCAGCTGACCATGTCACGCCTGAAGCCATCAATTTCATGGCGCGCTTTGGTCGTGGCCTGGTTTGCCTCACCCTCACCCGCGAACGCTGCGAACACTTAAAACTGCCACCCATGGTGGAGCGCAATGGCACGGTGTACAGCACCGCCTTCACCGTCTCAATTGAAGCAGCGCAAGGTGTGACCACGGGTATTTCTGCGGCTGATCGCGCCCGTACCGTGCAAGTGGCCGTGGCCAAAACCGCCATAGCCAGCGACTTGGTGCAGCCTGGCCATATCTTCCCTTTGCAAGCAGTGGATGGCGGTGTGCTGATGCGCGCGGGTCACACCGAAGCGGGTTGCGATTTGGCTGCCATGGCCGGCTGCTCACCAGCTGCAGTGATTTGCGAAATCATGAAAGACGACGGCACCATGGCGCGCCTGCCCGACTTGATGGCGTTTGCTGCCGAACACGGCTTGAAGATTGGCACCATCGCCGATCTCATCGAATACCGCAGCCGCACAGAATCTTTGGTGACAAAAATCAGCAGCCGCCCCATGACCACTGCACACGGCGAATTCGTCGCCCATGCTTACAAAGACCTGCCCAGTGACAGCGTTCACATTGCCTTGGTACGCGGCACTTGGTCAGCAGACCATTCGGTGTTGGCACGTGTCCACGAACCTTTGTCGGTGCTGGATGCGCTAGAGCCGCAACGGGTGATGCATTCATGGACCTTAGATGCAGCTTTAGCAAGAGTTGCACACGAAGGCACGGGTGTGGTAGTCCTTCTTAACTGCGGTGAAACTGGCGAGAGACTGTTGGCGCAATTTGAAGGCGTGGCGCGATCGGCCCAAGCGCCTGAGCGTGGGCGCATGGATTTACGCACCTATGGCATAGGCGCACAAATATTGCGCGACTGCGGCGTTCAAAAAATGCGCCTCATGGGCAACCCCAGGCGCATGCCCAGCATGACCGGTTACGGGCTGGAAATCACCGGCTACCTCTCCAAGGAATGACATGCACCACCCCGATTCAAGCGCGACACGTTCAAACATGGATGGCAGCAATCTGCATATCGGTATCGTGCAAGCACGCTTTAACCCTGAGATCACCAACGCTTTGACGCTGGCCTGTTTGGCTGAATTGAAAGCGCTCAAGGTGTCTGAAACCCATATTCATCATGTGACAGTACCTGGCGCATTGGAAGTGCCTGTGGCTTTGCAAGCATTGGCACAAAGCCAGCGCTTCGATGCGCTCATCGCCTTGGGTTGCATCATTCGAGGCGAAACCTACCACTTTGAACTGGTGGCCAATGAGTCGGGTTCTGCCATCACGCAGTTGGCACTAGACCATGGCTTACCGATTGCCAATGCCATTCTCACCACCGAAGACCTGCCCCAAGCCGTGGCGCGTCAAACCGACAAGGGCCGCGATGCGGCGCGGGTTGCGGTTGAAATGGCACTGTTGATGCAAAGCCTGACATGACCGAACACAACTTACGCCGTGCCAGTGCCCGTGCAGCCCGTACCCGGGCGCGTGGTTTTGCCTTGCAAGCGCTGTACCAAGTGATGGTGGGCGGCAACCCTGCCGATGAGGTCGACATTTTTACCCGCGACCTGAGTGGTTTTAATAAAGCAGATGCAGTGCATTTTGATGCCCTGCTGCACGGCTGTGCCGAACAAGCCACTGCGCTGGATGCGCTGATTCTGCCGATGTTGGACCGCAAGTTGACCGAACTCTCCCCGATTGAACATGCGGTGCTTTGGATTGGCGCTTACGAGTTGCAGCATTGCATTGATATTCCTTGGCGTGTGGTGTTGAATGAATGCATCGATTTGGCCAAAGAGTTTGGCGGCACCGATGGCCACAAATACGTGAACGCCGTGCTCAACCAACTGGCACCTCAATTGCGTGCCGCCGAGGTAGAGGCTGACCGCAAAACACCTATCACCGACTTACCCACTGCAGCCACCGAATAAACATGCGCATCACGCAACGCGCCCAACGCATCGAGCCTTTCTATGTGATGGAAATGGCCAAAGCGGCGCAACGTATCGCGGCTGAAGTCAAGCACACCGATCAACCCATGGTGTTCCTCAATATTGGCGAACCCGATTTCACCGCCCCTCCCTTGGTGCAAGCGGCTGCTGAACGCGTTGTGCGCGATGGCCAAACCCAATACACCAACGCCTTAGGCCTGGATGCCCTGCGCGAGCGAATCAGCGCTTGGTATGGATCGCGCTTTGGGGTGCAAGTGCCTGAGCGTCGTATCGTGGTCACAGCAGGTGCATCGGGGGCGTTGCTGCTGGCCTGCATGGCCTTGATTGAAGATGGCGACGAGGTGCTGATGCCCGACCCCAGCTACCCGTGTAACCGACACTTCGTCAGTGTAGCCCAGGGACGTGCCGTGCTTTTGCCCACCGATGCGTCGCAACGCTTTCAGCTGAGTGCGGCGCAAGTTCAAGCTAACTGGCGCCAGCAGACCCGCGGGGTGTTGCTGGCTTCGCCCTCAAACCCGACGGGCACATCGGTGGCTGCCGCAGAGCTCAAAGCCATCCATGGCGTGGTGCAACAACACGGCGGTATCACCATGGTGGATGAAATTTATTTGGGGCTGAGCTATGACGACGCCTTCGCGCAAACCGCTTTGGCCGTCGACGACCAGATCATCAGCATCAACAGCTTTTCAAAGTACTTCAATATGACCGGTTGGCGCTTGGGTTGGTTGGTGGTGCCCGATGCCTTGGTGCCCGTCATGGAGCGCTTGGCGCAAAACCTGTTTATTTGCCCCAACTCTGTGTCACAACACGCGGCCTTGGCTTGCTTTGAACCCGAGAGCCTGAGCGTCTATGAAGACCGACGTAAAGCCTTCAAAGCCAGACGAGACAGTTTTATTCCCCAACTCAACGCCATGGGTTTGACGGTGCCTGTGGTGCCCGATGGCGCGTTTTACGCTTGGGCCGATTGCCGCAACGCTTGCCGCCGCCTTGGCTTGCCAGACAGTTGGGCCTTTGCCGAGCACCTGATGCAACACGCCCATGTGGCGGTCACCCCTGGGCGAGACTTTGGCACACATGCCCCTGGTGACTATGTGCGCTTTTCTACCGCGTCGTCTTTGCAAGACTTAAACACGGCCGCTAAGCGCATACAAAGTCTTTTGGAGGCTGCATGAGTTTTGAATTTCCTGTGCGTGTTTACTGGGAAGACACCGATGCGGGTGGCATCGTTTTTTATGCCAACCATTTAAAGTTTTTTGAACGCGCCCGTACCGAGTGGCTGCGCCATTTAGGCATCGAACAACAAGCCTTGCGCGAAGCCACGGGCGGCATGTTTGTGGTGGTTGAAACCCAGTTGAAGTACCACAAACCCGCTCAGCTTGATGACTTATTGACCGTCAACGCCAGCATGCTGAGAAAAGGCCGCTCTAGCTTGGTCATCGCCCAACAAGCTTGGCGACAAGCCACCGAACCCGTGCTGCTGTGCGAAGGTACGATTCGCATTGGCTGGGT
>Ga0214921_10007059_pt1 | contig 15099 bp, 11 predicted proteins | sample LL1505_MetaG_FD_177992 | JGI IMG/M metagenome (GOLD analysis project Ga0214921, IMG submission 177992) | Freshwater microbial communities from Lake Lanier, Atlanta, Georgia, United States - LL-1505 | ecosystem: Environmental > Aquatic > Freshwater > Lake | place: USA: Georgia | collected... | reverse complement strand
AAATAAAGAACCAATCTTTTGTTTATTCTCCAAATAATAGCTACCCAAAGTTATAAAACAATGTTTAAACAACGAAATAAATCATTATAGCTATTTTTCAATCTATTTTCCCCTCATAATCTGACGTTTATGAATTATCTTTGCCAAAATTTCAGATTATGAACCTGCATGAATATCAAGCAAAAGAGTTGCTTAAAAAGTACAATGTTCCTGTTCAAGAAGGTGTAGCCGTTGATAACGTTAAGGATGCTGTGGCTGCCTACCAAAAGATTGCAAAAGACACCAATAACAAATTTGCGGTAGTGAAAGCTCAAATTCACGCAGGTGGTCGTGGTAAGGGTAAAATAAATGGTTCAGAACAAAGAGGTGTCGCTGTTGGTAAATCAGCAGAAGACATCGAAAACTTTGCAAAAAATATTCTTGGTGGTACTTTGGTGACCATTCAAACTGGCCCTGCTGGAAAAGTAGTAAGCAAAATTTTAGTGGCGCAAGACGTGTATTATGAAGGTCCTCAACCAACTAAGGAATTATACTTGTCTATCTTATTAGATCGTGCTAAAGGCATGAATGTAGTTATGTATAGCACTGAAGGTGGTATGGATATCGAAGAGGTAGCACACAATACCCCAGAAAAAATATTCAAAGAATGGGTGCACCCTGGTGGTGGTTTACAAGGTTTCCAGGCAAGAAAAATCGCATTTAACTTAGGTTTAAGTGGAGATGCATTTAAAAGCTGCGTGAAATTTGTAACTAATTTATACAATGCATACGTAGGTTTAGACTGCGGTATGTTAGAGATCAATCCACTTTTCAAAACGGCTGATGACAAAATCATTGCGGTAGATTGTAAAATGAATATTGACGATAGCGCATTAATGCGTCATCCAGATTTACAAGCAATGAGAGATGTCACTGAAGAAGATCCTACAGAAATTGAAGCTGGTGAATTCAATTTAAACTTTGTTAAATTAGATGGTAACGTTGGCTGTATGGTAAACGGAGCTGGTTTAGCAATGGCAACAATGGATATGATTAAGTTAAGTGGTGGTGAGCCAGCTAATTTTTTAGACGTTGGAGGTTCTGCGAATGCACAAACAGTGGAAGCAGGATTCAGAATAATCATGAAAGATCCTAATGTAAAAGCGATTTTGATCAATATTTTCGGCGGTATCGTACGTTGTGATCGTGTTGCTGCTGGTGTCATTGAAGCATTCAATAAATTAGGCAATATAGATATTCCTATCATTGTACGTTTACAAGGTACCAATGCAGTAGAAGCAAAAAAATTGATTGATGAGAGTGGATTGAAAGTTCAATCTGCTATACAATTGAGTGAAGCGGCAGATTTGGTGAAGCAAGCTGTAGCTTAGATTTTACAAGTTTTTTAAAAAATAAACCGCTTGTAAAAACACACTGATGATTTTCAAAAAACCCAACGTTTCGTTGGGTTTTTTATTCCACTATCCTTACTTCAGTTAATCCACTAAATGAATAGATATGCCCTGTCGCTAATTCTACACATTCAATACGTATACGGCGCTTCTTTATTTTTTTGAATCGCTTGCCTTTCTCTGTTTCAAATAAGGCACCATCAGGTAAGTGTGCTACAAATGCCATCCCTTCTTTTTTGACGACATCATATTTTCTTAAAACCAATAATAATGCCGTTTCCCCGTTGGCTGTTGCCGCAGGATTTAGGATTGTTTTTTTAAGTAATTTTTTGATATCTATCGGGAAAATATCTCTTTGAATAAAATCGGCTAATAATAAGCCGTATAGATATTTCCACTCTTTACCATGGGCATCTACCCTATTTTTAAATTGCTCATAACATAGCAAATGGCCCAGTTCATGTAAGAGTGTAATTAAAAATTCATACTGATTTAAATTTCCATTGACCGAGATTTTATGGTTGGCGCCCATTCTAGGATGTCTATAATCTCCCAATACAGATTTCCTAGCCTTGGTCACTGTCAAGTGTAATTTATATTGATGAATCAAGGCTAAGACAGGCTCAAAAGCACCTTCCGGCAAATAGGCTTTTAGTGCGTGCAGTGGATGTTCAACTTTTGACAATTGATTTTATTTAAGCGTCTTTTTTTATTTTAGTCCAGCCTATTTCAATCCAAGTATACCAAAGATATAAGCCCATTGCGATCAATAAATTATAAATACCAATGGGTGCTTTCTTTTGTGTAGCATACCATAAAGCTGCCCCACCAAAAACAATAAATTTAAGCATTGTACCCATCATTACAGATCTTACCATTCTATTTGGGTTGCTAAGGTCTACTTGACTTAATCTTTTATAATTAATTAGAGCTATTATAAATAAAATATTGTTGACTGTAATGATGAAAATGCTATTGATTGCACTGTGAATAGGTATCTTAAGCTGTATTAATGTCAAGGATAATACAGCAAAAAACAAAGCGAATATGGGACGAAAATTTTTCTGAAAATATAAACTCATTTATTTTTTAGATTTAAGTTGCGTGTCTCTAACAATTTTGAAAAGTGAAAATACAATAAATAATGAAGGTAGTATCCATAAAAAAAGCGGGACTACCCTTGCCATTTTTTGATCTATGTATTTACCTAAAAAGATCAAAAGGGTTAATACAATTGCCCATTGGCTAGCAAGTCCAGCAAACTTACCCCATTGTATATGTTTGGTATTGCTTTTCATCTAGAAAGAATTAGTCTAAAGAAGGTAAACTTTCTGGAAGTTCAAGTGGGATGGTATCTAATTGTTTTGGATTACCTTCTGATAAAACTTTTTTTATACCCTCAATGTATTGTTCTTTAAAATGAACTGCTTGTTCCAAAGAATCAGTTCGAATTTTGAGTAATTCTAATGCAGATCGGCTTTCCTTTGTACCATACCCTGGAATATAATACTTCAATGGTGTAAAAGCAATTAATGCAATGGTCAATCCAACTAAAAACATGAATGCAATACTTAATCCCATATATACTGATTTTCTAGATAACCTAAAAGCAATCACCTCGTCATACGTATCGTCGTTCGTCACTACTAAACGATAAGTACTGCTACGTCTTTTAAAAGTATTGTTAATATCTAAGTTTGCCATAATCTTTAATCTGTATAAAGGTACAACCTTTGCTTTATTTAAAAGGAATATGCTGTATTTTTAAGGTGTTTATAACCCTATGGCACAAGAAAATAGTTATCCTCAGTTAAAACGCTTTATTTGCTTGATAGCAATAGCATCGCTTTCCCTATGGGTAAGCCCAAGCTATGCCCAGGATACCACAAAAACGCTCTTGGATATAAATAATTCAAAAATTTTAAAAAAAGCAAACAAATTTCTAGATACCACCCAAAAAAAGATCAATAATTTCATCAATAAAAAAATTGAAAAAGTTAGAGATAGTTTGAATAAAAAAACAAATCGACTTCTGGATAAAACTGGATTGAATGAAATTGACAAACAACTTCCTTATGAGCGCTTGTTAAATAAAAAATATACCCTAGGAAGACGTGCCTACCAAAACACGGTATCACAATTTAATTATTTGTTCCATGCAGAAATTGGATTAGACGAGATCATTCAAAAAGCACGAGACCAGCATGAGGATGATTACACAGAACTACTGCCCTTCTATGATTATGATTTAAGTATTACTGCAAAGGAGTCTATTGACTCAATAATTTACAGATGCAACGCCAATATTGTTTTACATGATTTAAGAAGCAACTATGTAGATGATGCTTATTTGGTATTGGCAAAAGCTTACTTATTTCATAAAAATTTTGATACTGCTGCAAGTATCTTACAATTTATTAATTACTCTTTTTTTGAAAAAGAAGATGGTGCTGACCTGCCAATTGGAAGTAATTTAAATAAACCCGGTAAATTCAGCATTGCATCTCCAGAAAACAATCGTGTTTGGGAGAATAAAAACGTAAGGAATGAAAGTATGATTTGGCAAGCTAGAACTTATTTTGAAGCAGGTGAAATCAACGAAGGTATTAGTTTGTTACAATTATTGAAAACAGACCTTGGCTTTCCAAAACGCTTGCAACCTTTTTTATATGAACAACTGGCTTATGGTTATTATTTATCTGGCATGTATGATAGTGCAGCAAACTACCTCGTTAAGGGCTTAGACAATGCAAAAGATCCATTAACCAAAGCAAGATGGTCTTTTTTGATTGCACAATTGTATGAAAAAGAACAAAAAATTGACCTTGCCTACAACTGGTTCAAAAAAGCTGGGGCAATAGTGTCCAATCCTGTCATTGCAGTTTATGCAAGTATTTATATGGCTAGCATTGATGCAAATCGTGGTGAAAAATCTTGGGAAAGTTTAGCCAATGCTTTAGAGCGAATGATCAAGAAAGAAAAATATGCTGCTTTTGCAGATATTATATATTATGAAATGGCGCAACTTGCTCTTCGTAATCAATCAATAACAAAAGCAAATCAATGGCTTATTGCTTCGATTCAGAAAAATGAAAAAAATACCAAATTAAAACAAAAAACTTTAGTTCAATTAGGTGCAATAAATTATAAAATAGACCAATTTTCGGTTGCTAAAATAGCTTACGAAAATTTAAATGACTTATTAAAAACATTTCCTAATTATGATGAAATCATAGTAAGAAAAAAATGGATGGGCAAAATAGCTGAATTAAACGAATTGATTGCAAACGAAGATAGCTTACAAATGATTTATGCTGCACCAAAAATAGCGCAGGAAAGTATGGCTAAACAGTGGCAAAAAAGAATCATATTTATTAAGTCCCAAGAAAAGGACTTATTCACTGACCCAAATAAAAAAACTCTAGCATCTGACAATAATAATAAAAGCAACCAAAATAATAACCCTGGCTATTCATTTGCTAATGCGTTTGGAAATTCGACATCAAAACAAGATGCAAAATCGGATTTCTATTTTGACAATCCTCAAAATGTAAGTATGGGTATTACGAACTTCATCAAAAAATGGGGTGATCGTCCAAATGTGGACAACTGGCGTAGAAAAACAACAATACAATTAGCAAGAGCAAGTCAAGCAAATATAGATAGCACTCAAGCTTTTATGCAGTTGAATACTGGGCAAGTAGTGAATAATAGTACTAAGTCAATATCTCAAGAGAAAGATAGTGCTGTGCAGCTGAACATCCAATTGATACAAACTGATACAGATTTAAAACAATCCAAAATTAATTGGAATAATAATAGCTTATCCATTGCAAAAATATTTTTATACGAATTGAATGATTTTGAAAAAGCATTGCCAAGATACCAAGCGGTAATTCAAAGTAATATTGAACCAACTACGACTGAAAGTGCTTTACTCGATTTGGCAAGTCATTACCTGCATATTGGAAATGTAACTTCTTCTGATAGCCTTATAGCACTCATCACAAAACAATTTCCAGAGGGTATCTATGCACAAAAGAAGAAGGCTAAAGAAAATCTAGATCGTATAGATAAAAACAGTGCTGAAGCTTATAAAGCTGCTTATTTTTTAGCGCAAATTGGAGATTGGGATCAATTTGGTACTCAAATGGAAGAAGCACAAAAGCAATTCAAAGGCACAAAATGGAATACCCCCTATCAGTTTTTAAAAGTTAAGATGTATGCTCAATTAGGAAAAGACAGCCTAGCAATTGAATATTGTAACGAAATTATTGCACAAAATAAAAGCGAGTCCATAAAAGCAAGGGCTAAAAATATTATTACGGAGATCAATAATAGAAAAGTAACCGAAGCCTATCTAGCAGCATTAATTATTGTTAAACCATCTAAATTAATCAATACAAAGGAAGAAGCCATTGTGCAAAGTAAAGCAAATGCTATCAACTCAAAGAATGATAGTAATTTGAATGGCGCTCCAAATTTAAAAATGGCAGTCAATCCAAAAAATGACAGCACCTTTTCTAAAAATCTAACCAATCAAATTACATTTACCAATGATAGCTTGGAACAACACTATATAGCTTTACAAACTATGAATGTTTCTACTATATTTGTGAAAGAGATTCAAAATGCAATCAAAGACTATAATACAGAAACATTCAAACCACTTAACCTTGCAGTGACTTATGTTCAGTTTACAGACCAAAGTCATATTGTATGGATTGGACCATTCGAAAAAGCATCCGATGGTCTTACCTATATAAATAAAGTAAAGCCTAGATTAAGTACAGAAATTATTTCATTCATTGCTAAAAAACAATACGACTTAACTTTAATAGGTAAATCAAATATTGTTTTAATTAACAATCAAGAGCAATTAGAACAATATAAGCGTGATAAATCAAATTATTATTTTAAACCTTAAATGGTAAAAAGTGAATTCAGAAAATAAAACAACAGCAAAAGAGTTTAAGAAAGGACCAAAGAATTGGGTAAGACTATTCTGGAAATATTACTTGATTGCAGCAGGTATCTTTTTGCTATTTATACTCATGCTCAATTTTGGGTGGATTGGAGATATGCCCGATCTAGATGATATTGAAAATCCAACAGCTTCCTTGGCTAGTCAAGTTTATGCGCAAGATGGTACGCCAATGGGTAAGTTTTATTTAGAAGATAGAATTAGTGTGAAGTACAGAGATATTAGCCCCTATTTATTGCAAGCCCTTGTTGCGACTGAAGATAAAAGATTTTATGACCACTACGGTATTGATGGAGAAGGCTTATTAAGAGCAGTTGCTTTTCTTGGAAGTCAAGGTGGTGCGTCTACCATTACGATGCAAACTGCAAAGAATTTATTTACCGATAACTGGGGTACCAAAAATAAACTCTTAAGAGTCATTCAAAAAATCAAAGAAAGTATAATTGCCATCAAACTAGAGCGCAATTTCACGAAGCAAGAAATCATCACCTTATATTTAAACACAGTGCCTTTTAGTGAGAATCTTTTTGGTGTAAGCAATGCCTCAAGGTCTTTTTTCCAAAAGGAACCAGATCGCTTAACCATCGAAGAAGCTGCATTATTGATTGGTATGATCAATGCGCCTACTAAATACAATCCCAACAGGAATCCTAAATTAGCTATTGATAGAAGAAACTTGGTATTGAATAGAATGGCCGGGGAAAAATACATCACGGAGGATCAAGCTACAGCATTAAAAGCTTTGCCCTTAGTCACTAATTTCAAGAAACTAGATGAAAACAATGGCCTAGGCCCCTACTTTAGAAGTTACCTTGGCGAGTACATGAAAAAGTGGTGCAAAGAACACAAGAAGAATAATGGGGATGCATACAATTTATACAGAGATGGACTGAAAATATATACCACCATTAACCCTCGTATGCAATTGTACGCAGAGGAGGCGGTTGCTAGACATATGGCTTACTTGCAAAGAGAGTTTAATAAACAATCCAATATTAAAACAGGTTCTGTTTGGAAAGACTTTAGTAGTCAATTGGAATTAGCAGTTAAACAAACAGATCGTTGGAGGAATTTGAAACGCGAGGATATGGAGGAAACAGATATCAGAAAAACATTTGATGAGGTTTTGCCGATGCGTGTTTTTGCATGGAATAAAAATAGGTTCATTGATACCATCATGACGCCAATGGACTCCTTAAAGTACCATAAGCAAATGCTACAAACTGGATTTTTAGCAGTAGACCCTTTCACGGGTGAAGTGAAAGCTTGGGTAGGTGGTATTGACTTTAAGACATTTAAATATGACCATGTCAATATCAATACAAGAAGACAGGTTGGTTCGACCATGAAACCTTTATTATATTCTTTAGCAATAGAAAAAGCAGGCTTTACACCATTTAGTATTGTACAGGATCAACAACAAAATTTTGAAGGATATGGTATGGTACCAAATACACCAAAATCTTGTACAGGTCAATCTATGCCTATGGCACAAGCTTTGGCCGAATCTAGAAATTGTGCCACTGCCTATATCATGAAACAAATTAATGGTGATGGCAACGAAGCAGCAAAAGAATTGGTTGACTATTTAAAAAAATCCAATATTCAAGCTGATATCCCTGCTTATCCTTCAATTGCTTTAGGTGCTTGTGAAGTATCCTTATTTGAAATGGTACAAGCTTATACCATGTTCCCAGGCGGTGGATACAATGCCCAACCATTTTTCATCAATCGTATCGAAGATAAAAATGGAAATGTACTAGAAAGTTTCTCTCCACAAAGAAGGAAAGTAATTAGTGAATTAACGGCCTACTCAATGGTAAGTATGATGGAGGGGGTGATTTCAAAAGGCACTGGTAGAAGTATGTATTCATATGATATTGGAACACAAGCTGTAGCTGGAAAAACAGGTACCACCAATGATAATAGTGACTTATGGTTTATGGGTTACACCCCACAAATTCTTGCTGGTGCTTGGGTAGGTGCAGATGACCGATATATTCGTTTTACAGATAATTATTTTGGACAGGGTGCACATGGCTCCTTACCTATTTGGGCCTATTTTATGAATAAAGTAGCCAACGATCCTGCAAGTAATTTAGATAGAAACGCAAGTTTTTTAAGACCTGATAATTTAAGTACAGACTTTAATGTCAATTTTGTTGGTAAGGATTCAAGTATAGATTTAACGGTGCCAGATACAGATGCAGAGGGCATTGCAGCAGAATCAGATTACAGTTTAATTTCAAATAATGAGCCAGCTATTGAAGTTCCTGCAACAAATAATCCTTCTGCTAATAAATCTACAGTGCCTAAAAAGCCAACAACAGAACCTAAACAAGCAACTACACCTGCTAATAAACCAAAAGCAGTGATGCCTAAAAAACAGCAATAAATACCATTGGAGCATTATAACAAATCATTTTAATTCAAACATCTAAATGATTAATCAACTGAATTCAATAAATTCTACTCTTTTGGTCGCAATGCATACTGCAATGTGAAATGATGGTAATTATTTCTTTGAAAAAAGCCTGTACCATATTGAAACTGCACTCTTTTATAAGGAAAACTAAAACCAGCACTTATTCCATTTAAACTATTGGGCTGATTAGGTAGGTTCAATTCGAACCTTCGTGCAAAATGATAGCCAAGATCTATTTCAAAGCTTTGTCCGATATACAATTGCGACCCTAGAATAAGGTGGTTAAAAACATTTTGAAGTGAACCAGGCTTTTGATATCCTTCTGCATTGTAAAAATCAATATCATAATAGTTGTCATTCCAAACAGATAATCGCTCTGCTGTAACCGAAAATTGTAAAGGGGCATTGGCTAATTTTTTGGACCAGCCTAGGACTAAATTCAATGGTAGTTCTTCCTTTACTTGAAAATATTTTAATTGCGTTCCAACATTTTGTAATAAAATACTCCATTGTGACAATCCATTTGGTGAAAGATAACGCACCCCAACATCCATTGCAATGGCATTGGATCTAAATTGGCCATAGTTGGATTGTATGAATTTTATTTGTGTACCAAAATTAAAATATTCCCGATAAGTTTTTGCAATACCCACCTGAATCGAATATTCATTCGGATTGATAAATCCATATTCATTACCTATGTTATCCGTTTGTAGAATATCTCCATAGTCCATAAAGTGAACACCCCATCCTACCACCCAATCTGATTTTAATTTATTGGCCCCGTTTAAATCATATTGCTGAATACCTGCAAAATAGGGCTTCACACTTACTTGTAATTCCCTATCTAAATTGGTTGATAATAACGCAGGTTGTGTCATTGCTAAACCGAGGTCATTTCCAATGGAGCTAATATTAAGTCCGCCTAAACTTGTTGCTTTAGCAGAGTTAGGCAATTTTAAGAATTGATATACTGCATTCCCAGCAGTGGTTTGTGCAAAAATAGGATTGCCCCCAATAAACCATCCGCTATTAAAATAGCAGGCAATAAAAAACCCTAGCCTGAAGATGAATTGAATCGAACGCATGCAACAAAGCTAGGGTTTGAAAATTAAAAATCAATTAAACAAGGGCTAAATCTAGCACCTGTTGCATATTTTTTACGTAATAGAACTTCACCCCTTTAATAAAAGCTTGGTCAATTTCATTCACATCTTTTTCATTTTGCCAACAAAGAATAATTTCTTTCATGCCCGCTCTTTTAGCTGCTAATATTTTTTCTTTAATACCCCCTACTGGCAAGACCTGACCTCTAAGTGTAATCTCTCCAGTCATTGCTAAGAATGGTTTTACTTTCCTACCAGTATAAGCAGAACTTAAAGCAGTTAAAATAGTGATACCCGCACTTGGGCCATCTTTTGGCACAGCTCCTTCTGGAACATGCATATGAACAGACTTAGTATTAAATAGTGCAGGATCCACCCCAATTTTTTTGGCGTTGGCTTGTAAATAAGTCAATGCAGTTGTTGCACTTTCTTTCATTACATTGCCTAAATTGCCAGTTAATTTTAATTCACCTTTACCGTCAGAAAGCAAGGTTTCAATAAATAGGATATCTCCGCCTACATAAGTCCAAGCAAGTCCAACTGCTACCCCTGGCATATTTACAGTCTTATAAATTTCATTGCTATACCTAGGCTGCCCTAAAATTTTTAATAGGTCTAATTTACTTACAGTGGGTTTAATCTTGTGTTTATAGGCAATTTGTTTTGCTTGATAGCGCATAATCGAAGCCAATTGACGATCCAATTCACGCACACCACTTTCTCTTGTATAGTCCTCTATCACTTTTTCGAATACATTGTCTTGAATTTTGAAATTGTATTTCTCTAAACCATGCAATGATTTTTGCTTAGGAAATAAATGCCTTTTAGCAATTTCAACTTTCTCTTCTACTGCATAACCACTTAAATCAATAATTTCTAAACGATCTCTTAATGCCGGCTGAATCTGACTGATATCATTCGCAGTAGCAATAAATAAAGTCTTGCTTAAATCGTATTCAGACTCTAAGTAATTATCATAAAAGCTATGATTTTGTTCCGGATCCAACACTTCTAATAAAGCAGAGGATGGATCTCCCCTTTGGTCTTTCCCTATTTTATCTATCTCGTCTAAAATCATGACAGGATTAGATGTTTTAACTTTACGAATGCTTTGAATAATTCTTCCAGGCATCGCACCAATATATGTTTTACGATGTCCTCTAATTTCACTTTCATCATGAAGACCACCTAAACTAACGCGGGTATATTTTCTGCCAATCGCATGTGCAATGGACCTGCCTAAAGATGTTTTACCAATCCCTGGAGGGCCCAAGAAACAAAGGATCGGGCTCTTCATATCTCCCTTCAATTTCAACACCGCTAAGTATTCTAAAATACGATTTTTGATTTTACCCATACCATAGTGATCATCATCTAACACTTTTTTTGCATGCTTCAAATCATAGTTGTCGTCTGTATATTCATCCCAAGGAAGGTCTAATAATAAATCAAGGTGGTTGTACACCACAGAATAATCAGGCGTGCTTGGATGCATACGCTCCAATTTTTCTAACCCATTCTGAAATAGTTTCTTTGCAGCTTCAGGCCATTTCTTTCCTTCTGACTTCTTTTTCATTTCAGCCACTTCACGCTCATTTGGATCACCCCCTAACTCATCCTTGATACTCTTTAACTGTTGCTGCAAAAAATAATCTCTTTGTTGTTTGTCAATTTCTGTTCTAGTCTTATTGGCAACTTTATTTTTAAGCTCAACAAATTGAAGTTCTTTTTGCAAGTACTCTATTAATTTTTCGGCTTTTTCCTTGACACCATTGATTTCTAATAAGCCTTGCTTTTCTTGTAAATCAATATTTAGATTACTCCCAACAAAATTGACTAAGAAAATTGGACTTTCTATATTTTTTAAAATCATAGTCGCCTCTGAAGGAAAATTTGGAGACAATTGAATAATCTGTGCTGCTAAATCTTTAATTGTAGACAACAAAGCTTCAAAATGTTTATCTTCTTTTTGTACAGGTGTATCTTGTATTAATTTTACTTTTCCTTTAAAAAATGGATCTTCCTCTACCATCTCCAATAACTCAAAACGCTTTTTACCTTGAATGATAATGGTGGTACCTCCATCTTGCATCTTGATCATTTTTATGATCTTTGCCACTGTACCAATTGCACATAAATCTGCCGGATTAGGATCTTCAATGTTTCCATCTTTTTGTGCCAATACACCAACTAATTTGTCTTTAGCATAAGCGGCCTTTACTGCTTGAATACTTTTATCTCTTCCGACAGTAATAGGAATGACAACCCCAGGAAACAATACGGTGTTTCTTAATGGTAGGATTGGGATCATTTCTTCTATAACAAGTGCAGGTTCATTCTCCATGTCCTGCTCATTAAATGTAAATAAGGGAATGAATTCGTTGTCTTCTTCTGTTTTAAATAAAAATTGTTTGTCCAATGTCTTAAGTTTTATAATTCTAGTCAAAATGACATAAGCACTTGTTTGCGCATAGGCTTTATCTGTCTGTTTATATGTAGACAATATTGATGCCAAAAGGAATCAAATGTAAGAAACCGCCTTGAGTTAGGCATAAAAAAAATCCTTTCCGAAATTTCGGAAAGGACCTTCTTGCAAGAAGTTATATAAAAACTTCTAGGACTACTTTGTAGCAGCAGAATCAGTAGCAGTTGAATCAGTTGCAACAGCAGCAGAATCAACAGCAACAGCAGCTGTATCAACAGTTGCAGCAGCAGAATCAGTTGTAGCTTCAGTAGAAGCACCACCACATGCAGTTAAAGCAGCGATAGCGAAGATTGCGAATACTTTTTTCATTTTTAATGTTTTAAGTTTAGTATAAAAAATACGAGAGCGAAGATAGGTTTTAACGAAACATTCACCAAATTTTAACTAATTAATTTCTCATTTTTTGAAATAATAGCTCAAATCCATAGTTTTAGCCTTCATAACTACTTCTTTCTGAAGTAAATACGAACCGGGACCCCTGTAAAATTGAAATTTGCCCTCACTTGATTTTCGAGGTAATTTCTATATGGTGTCTTTACGTCATCTGGGAAATTGGTAAAAAAGGCAAAACTTGGAACACGCGTTGGTAATTGCTGTACAAACTTGATTTTGATCACATGTCCCCTCACCACTGGAGCCTGGTATTTCTCTATCGCCTTTAGCATAATGTCGTTCAGCTTAGAAGTTGGTATTTTACGATGTTTATTTTCATATACATCCAATGCCATTTCAATTGCTTTGAAAATACGGGTTTTTTCAACAGCCGATATAAACAAAATTGGAACATCTGTAAAAGGTGCCAGTTTGTCTTTTAGTCTTTTCTCATAGTCTCTAGCCGTATTGGTTTCCTTAGGTACTAAATCCCATTTGTTGACTAAAAATACGATCCCCTTACCCTTTTTAGCGGCAAGGCTAAAGATGCTTAAATCCTGCGCTGTGATGCCCTTTACTGCATCAATGACCATTAAACATACATCTGCCTCATCCATTGCTTTAATGGCACGGATTACAGAATAAAATTCTAAATCGTCCTTTTCCTTATTCTTTCTTCTAATTCCAGCCGTATCAATTAAGATAAACTCCTTTTGGAACATATTATAGTGCGTATGGATGGTATCCCTAGTTGTTCCTGCGATATCACTAACAATAGTTCTATCCTGACCAATGAATGCATTCAGTAAGGATGACTTTCCTACATTTGGTTGGCCTATAATTGCAATTTTAGGCACATTATCTGCCGCTTCTAATTCCTCGTCAGTAGGTTGAACTTCAGTAATAAAAGTAGTCACTGCATCCAATAACTCACCAGTGCCACTTCCAGAAATTGAACTCACAAAATAATTGTGCTCAAAACCCATACTATAAAACTCAGTGGCGTCCAATGCCCTATTGGAATTGTCTACTTTATTTGCAACCACTAAAACTGGCTTAGTTGTCCTTCTTAGCATATCTGCCATGGATGCATCTAAATCGGTCATGCCCACAGCTGCATCCACCATAAATATGATACAATTAGCCTCGTCTATCGCAATGCGCACCTGCTTTCTGATTTCTGTCTCAAACATATCACTTGAATCAGGTACAAATCCGCCTGTATCAATCACGTTGAAGTTTTTACCATTCCATTCAGTTACGCCGTATTGACGATCTCTGGTCACACCACTTACATCATCCACAATGGCCTTACGCTCTTCTAATAAGCGATTGAACAGCGTGCTTTTTCCCACATTGGGCCTCCCTACTATAGCGACTGTAAAACTCATAAAACTTAAATTTAATAATCAAATAAACTATCTTAAAATATTATATATCAATAACATATGTTATAAATAAAATAATATTACTGGTATCCAAATTCTTTTAACTTCAATTCATTGTCTCTCCACTTAGGCTTCACTTTTACAAGTAATTCAAGGTAGACCTTAGACCCAATAAATTCCTCAATATCCTTTCTTGCCAAAGTGCCAATCTCCTTGATCAACTTACCCTTCTCCCCAATAATGATCGCCTTTTGAGATTCTCGATTCACCACAATATCTGCCTGGATCTTCACTAAAAGGGGTTGCTCCTTAAATGAGTTCACTAATACAGCTGTATGGTATGGAATTTCCTCTCCAAATAACTGATAAATCTTCTCCCTTATAATTTCACTCACAAAGAACTTAGTAGGCATGTCACTCAGGTCTTCCTGGTCAAAAAATGGATGACCACCTTCTGGAATTAATTCCAATATAACTTTCAATAATCTATCTATATCACTGATATTTAATGCACTAATAGAAATTATTTTTGAACAATAGGGCTTAGTTTTAAAAAAGGCATTCGCCTCTTTCACCCTGCCGCCTTCTGCCAAATCAGACTTATTAATCACCACAATGCAAGGCACTTTAAGCCTTAATGAAGTAAACATGGCGTCAATTTCGTCAAAATCATCACGAACATCTACCATTAAAAGGCCTAAATCAGCATCTTCCAAGGCCGATTTAACCGCGCCCATCATTTTCTCATGAAGCTTATACTTAGGATCAATGATGCCCGGTGTGTCAGAAAAGATGATTTGATACTCGTCTTGCTTATTTAAAAAGGCCTTGATTCTATGTCTGGTCGTTTGAACCTTAGAGGATACAATAGCCATCTTCTCGCCCATAATGGCGTTCAGTAAAGTGCTTTTACCCGCGTTTGGCTTCCCAAATATGTTAACAAACCCA
>Ga0214921_10007058_pt1 | contig 15099 bp, 15 predicted proteins | sample LL1505_MetaG_FD_177992 | JGI IMG/M metagenome (GOLD analysis project Ga0214921, IMG submission 177992) | Freshwater microbial communities from Lake Lanier, Atlanta, Georgia, United States - LL-1505 | ecosystem: Environmental > Aquatic > Freshwater > Lake | place: USA: Georgia | collected... | reverse complement strand
GTCTTCTTCAACTTGTTGCTTATGGTGCTCAGGATGTTTATTTAACTGGTAATCCTCAAATTACTTTTTTCAAAGTTGCTTATCGCCGTCATACTAATTTTGCCATAGAAGCAATTGAACAAACTTTCAATGGTTCTGCATCTTTTGGTTCTCGAGTGACTTGCCAAGTTACTCGAAATGGTGATTTAATTAATCGTATTTATTTCACTGGTACTATCACTAATAATAATACTGCAGCTGCAGCGGCCGGGGCTGTTGCGATGGTTCCATTCTTTGGACTAAAATTATTAAAAACAATTGAATTAGAAATCGGCGGTCAGCGTATTGATAAGCATTATTCAGAATGGTTATACATCTGGAATGAATTATCACTTCCAATCGGAAAACGCGACGGTTATAAACTAATGGTTGGTGGAGATAAATACAATCGTTCTATTTATTTAGGCACAGGTGATAGCTATTCTTTATATGTCCCACTAGAATTTTGGTTTTGCCGAAATGTTGGTTTAGCACTTCCACTAATTGCTCTTCAATATCACGAAGTTAAAGTTAATATTGAATTAGAAACTGTAACTGCTATGATTGATACTAATAAGAATATGTCAGGATCACGACCAGCTGCTTCAGCAACTGATGATAATACCAAATTTGGTGGAGCTGCTTCAAATGTATCTTTATCTGCTGCTTCTCTATGGGTTGATTACATCTTCTTAGACACTGACGAACGCCGCCGTTTTGCTCAACTATCTCACGAATATCTAATTGAACAATTACAATTTACTGGAGCTGATACAGTTTCAGGAAACAGTTCAAACTCAATGAAGAGCATCCGAATGAATTTTAATCATCCTTGCAAGGAATTAGTATGGGTAATAAAACCAGATGTTTCTTCAGTTACTGCTGATGTTGTTGCCGCTCCATATTGGAATAATTTTACTGATCGCAATAAGGATAACCAATATGTTTTAAGCAAAAATCCAGTAACTAAGGCTAAAATACAATTAAATGGCAATGACCGTTTCGCTGAACGCAACGGAACTTATTTCACTCTTGTTCAACCTTATCAACATCACGAAAATACCCCCAATGTTTTTAATAACGGTATAAATGTTTATTCATTTGCCATCAAACCAGAAGAGCATCAACCATCAGGCACTCTCAATATGTCTCGTATAGACACTGCTGTTTTATCACTTGCTTCTTCAGTCAATGGCACTATTTATATCTATACTGTTAATTATAATGTTCTTCGCATATTATCAGGAATGGGTGGTTTAGCTTATTCAAATTAAAAACATCCTGGTTTATTTTTATTAGGTTTATTTTCATATAAAAACTTATTTTGAGTTGATTCGATTGTCAATTTCAAGAATTCTAATTCTCTCTTATTAGTTAATCGTTTTAATTCTATATCGTGTTGCACTTTAATTCTATTGAATTTAATAATATCTTTAATTCGTACATTTTCGAAGATATTGATATCTTTAATTTCTTTATTTATATTTTCAACATTTTCAACCAATTTATCAAATAGTTCAGGTGTTAAATTATTCGACATAGTAAAATAATCAATCATATCCTTTTGTTTGTTATACATCAATTTATAATTAAATAATATATCGTGTATGTTTTTAAGTTTTTCCATATTTTCCCTATAATTTCTAAATTTGACAATTGAACTTAATATTGTCAATAATGTTCCCATAAATAATGATATCATATTTACAATCAAAGAAATCGTTTCTTTTGATATTATTAATCCCATCTGTGAATTTTGATTATCATTTTGATAATTTATTAATGTCAATCTTATAGCCTCAATAAATGTTGTCAACGTTGATATTATTAATATTAATAATGAAATTCTATTATATCTGAAATAAATTAAATCATATTTAGCCGATATTATATATAATGATGTTGATATTTTTTTCTTATTTTCTTTGATCGATTTATATAATCGTTCTTTTTTATCGTTAATATCATTTGCTGTTTCGCTTGTTTGGCTTTCTGTAGTTTTTTTATCTGTAAATTCATATAAAGTTAATAATTTATTGTCGTCTCTTGAAGTAGGTGTTGAAGCTGATATATTAACTAATTCTGCTTTAAGTTTATTAGAGTGATTATCATCAATTAATACGATTACATCGTCTTCTTTGCTATCTCTTCTTCTATCAACCATTAATATTTAATATTATTATAATAATAATAATCAAAATAATTATAATTATCATAAGATCTTTAACAGTAAATGGGCGCTTAATTTGGTAATTTGTATTATAAATAACATTTACCAAATGTATAGCATTAGTTACAGCACTTTCTAAGGTCGTATAATGAATTTTAGCGTTTCCTGTGTGTGTTCCTATGATATAAATATTATCACTTATTTTATTATTTCTGATATAATCATAATTAACTGTTCTAATAAAAGCTGTTTCGTTTGATTGCCATTTTCCATTGGCATAATAGTTATTCATAAATGCTAATGTCGGAACAGGTAAATTATGATATATTTCTTTTAGTTGTCTGTAAATTTCATAAATAACTTCATTCTTATCTGAACATTCATTCGCAGTTTTATTTATATATTTGCTTTTTTTATCTAAATAAGAAATACAACAACTAATAACTGTTTTTGAATTTCTTTCTTTGAATTTCATATAATCAGTCAAAACGATTTTAATTATACCCCAATCAGTATTATTAAAAAAAGTATAATTTTTAGGTAAATCGTTTAATTCATAATTCCAATGAAATGTAACAGATATATATTCATTATATTCGGTTTTTTCTGAATATTCGGCTAAATCATTAATAGTTCTTAAGTTTTCTGGTGAATTTTTAAGAATTTTATATAAATTTACAGGTGGAATAGCTATTATTACTTTTTTAGCATAATAAGTATCATTATTTGATGTTGTTAATTTGATTATTTCTTTTTCTTTCTCTATTTTATTTACTTCTCTATTGAATTTAAAATCTACATTAGTTAAATTATTCTTCCATATATTAAATAATCCTTCATCGTTCGGAAGTTTTGGTTGATACGCATTATATAATAATGTCTCATTCAATATACTTAAATAACTATTTAAGGAAATCTTATGAATATCGCCACCATCGGCTATTCTAGCATTGCGATCAATATAATTGACGGCACTTTCTCTGAAATTATTAATTTTCATAAATTCATATAAAGACATATTTTTTGCATAATTAGGATCTAACATTAATTTAAAAAAACTAATTATTAAAGCTTTAGTTTCGTTGAAATTAAAAATATTAGGTTTAATAACATCTTCGTATAATGATTGAATCATACCCATTTTATATTTAACGAATACATCATTGAATTTTAATCCTATTTTATTTAAAATCATCTTAAAATTCAAATAATTGCTAAAATACATTCTAGGACCGTGTTCGCAGAAATAATATTCATTTTCGTATTTTTGTCTATTGACTTTATGACAACCACCAATAAATTTATCTTTTTCTATTATCATTATTTTTTCTTTCTTATCTGCCAAAGTCGCAAAAGCTAAACCTGCAGGACCTGAACCGATAATGATACAATCGTATATATACATTATATAATAATTATATTTTTTTAATGGAATAAAAATAAATAAAATTAATAATTATGACAATTTATAATTTGATTTCCTGAACTGTGAAATTCTTTTAATACTTGACAATCAACTGCGGCTTCTTTCATCGCTTGATATAAAGTTAATATGTTTTGCATTTTGCTTATAGCATTATTATAAATAAATTGATCTATGTTTTCTATTCCTGTCATATCTATTTTCTTTTTCTTTGAAGTTCCTTTTTCTGCTTTCTCTAACTTCTTAATTGCTGCTTTTACTTTTTTAATTTCTTGTTTATTTTTATCAACATCTGCTTTTATTCCTTCTAATAGATTTGTATAATCTTCTAATTGATATTCTAATTCTGCAATAGATTGTTTTGCCTTTTTGGCTTTTGTTATTGACTTCTTAATTTCCTTAATTGCATCCTTATTTTCTTTTACTATTTCTTTTATTTCTTCTTCTTGTCTTTCTAATAATCCTAATTGTTCTACTAATTGTGATAAATCTAATATTCCAGCCGCATCCATTTTAACTTCTTTTGTTGGAAAAGTACTTATATATCTATGAATTGTAACATCCCAATCTTTCTTGTCTAAATCACTATGAGAACATAAACGAGCTGCTCTACCTATTGTTTGTTTATCACTAGCCCAGGTTATCAAAGGTTCAAATATATGAATATGTCGAACCGCTTTAAGATCTATTCCCTCGTTATATGATTGTGATGCCAAAAATAAATGCACATATTCACCATTTTTATTAAAAGGAGCATTATATAAAGCTCTTAGTTTATCAAGATCTGCACCTTTATCAGTGCCTAATTGTGTGCTTATAGCTAAAATATAACGAGGTCGTTTATCTTCTTCTTTAGGATTTTGCATAATTCTCATTGCTTCTGATGGTGTCAATTTAGTATATCCGCGTTCATTTAATTGCTTAGCTATTGCTAAAACGCCGTGCCCACCATAACCTTTATTTTCATAAAAGGCTGAATAAATATATTGTTTTTGATCTTTGTATTGTAAAACATTTAATAATAATTCTTCTAATTTGGCACTAAATTCTCTAAGTGTTAGTCCTTTCTCAAAATTATAAAGAGTATTTGAATAACGACGAGCAGCAGCCCAATATTTATTTAAAGTATTGGCTTTAGCTAGAGCTTTAAAATCTTTAGCACTATCTTTGACTTCATTATATTTGATTATATATTCTTCAAATTGTTTTTGAGACATATCGACATAAATAGGATCCTTATTTATAACAACTGGGAATTTGCTAGTATCATTTGACATATCAAAAAATGATATTAAACCTCTGATTTTTAATTTAAATTGGTCAATGTCATCTAAATCACTTTCTTTAAATTCTGGTGTTCCATTATCTCTGACAATATTCAATAATTTTAAAATTTCAACTGGGTTATCTCCTAATGTAGCAGTTAAAATGAAAATTTTCATTTTCGGAAATCTAGAACCAGACAATAATAAATTTTCTACTTTTTGATGTTGTTTTCGCTGATTCGATAAAGGTCTAAATAAATTGTGAACTTCATCAATGATTAAAATACATTTATTTAAATCAAGATTTTTATTTTCTATTCTATTTGATAATTGAGCAAATGATAAGTGGTTAAATCCTATACTTTTAAATTCTTTTTCAATTTTATTCAATTCCTTTCCTGCAAATCTTGGAAATAAATCTGCAGCACATTTATAAAAATTACTAGGTGGATTACTTACCAATGCTTCTCTACTACTACAATAAATAATTTGTTGTTTAGTTCCCCAAAAACCTTCAATAATAGAAGTTGCAGTACAAGTTTTACCACTTCCAGTAGAATGCCAAATTAACATTCCTCGTTTAGTCAATTTATTTGAATGTATAGTTTTACAGATATTATTTATAATAGATTGTGGTGTTGTTGGTAATTTTGGATTCGTTGGCATTTCAATCGGAGATGAATATTGAGACACACTAAAATATTCTGAAGAAGATGAATATAAAGGTCCATATGATTTGATAGAAGAAGAAACAGATGATGATAAAGATTTATATGAATCGTCATAATAAACTGAAAAAAATTTTTTATATAATTTATCTAAATTATATTCGTAATTATCAGGATTTTTATCAATCAAATTATATAATCTCTTAAATTCGTTAATATCTTTTTTTTTGTCAATATATTTATTTAATTCTATTAAATCTTCTCTGATATTGGGATCAAGTTGTTGCAATTTAGTTTTAATAAAACTATAATATTGATATATATCATTATATGTAAAATAATTAGGAAAATATTTTTTATAAACATTGAAATATTCTGTAACATCTGCTATTTTCTTGTTTTGTAATAGTAAATTATATTCATAAAGAAATTCAGAAAATCTATCTAAATAATTAGTCTTGTTGTGAGTAAGTTCTATGTGTTGTAAGAAAAAATTAACATTCTTATCGTCTCTAGGATCTGTTAAGGATAATAAATATCTAACATATCTAATATAAATTTTATTGTAACCTCCTATTTCTTTATGTATATTACTTGTAAAATATTCGCTAAATAAATCAACATAATATTCAGTCAATTGGTTTCTTAAAACAATTATGTTATTATACAAATCAGGGTTTGCTGTTCTTTCATATTCTTGTGTTAAAGATACTAAGTTCGGATATATTGATTCATAATTTGATCTAAATTGTATAAATTTTTCTTGTGATTTAACTGTCATATAACTCATTATTATGGGAACATCTCTCTCAACAATTGGACTTAAGGACCTTATAAAAGATAATACAAATAATTCTTGGATATATTCATAATTGGCTTCAATTGCTATTTTTGAATTTGTAGCTTTATTCAAAAAATATCGTGTAAAATATTTTTCATAAATTGGAGCTACAAATGGTATTTCAGAATGCCAATAACTATTTCTAAAATCTTCTATATATTCATCTAATTCTGCTTTAAAATTTTCAATACTGGTTAATGAACCATCATTAATGTATAATTTAAATATTTCTATATCTGTTTTTATAGTCAAATCAAGACTGATAAGAATAAAATAAATATATCTCAAATAATTATAATAATTATAAGTCAAATAATTTTTCATTGATATAATGTTTTTATCAATTTCTAATTTTGCCAATGGTGGTTTTTCATCTTCGTTTATTTTTACAATCATTGCTTGATCTAATTCGTCTAATTGAACTTCTTCTTCTTCAGTCTCATTAGTGCAACGATTTCCTTTACCTATTAATTTTAATGTTTTAGGAGCTTTTTTAGAGTTATATAAATCATATAACGATTTTTCTATATTATTAAAATCAATTTCAAAATTATCACTACTACTATAACTTTCATAGTTACTGTTAGTGCTGCTGCTTTTTTTCTCAGATTTAATTTTTTCTTCGATTTTGTCTTTTGAAACACAATCTATTGAATATTTTCCAAGTCGTTTTAAATGACAATCATTATCAGTTTGGCATAATTTTTGAGATTCCTTAATATCTTGTTTAGTTATGTTGCCATTTTTAAAATCTTTTTCACGCAATAACTTAAAATCGCTTAAAAGAGCACCACATTTTCTGTCATTTTCATCTACCCAACAATTGCCCATATCATAATTATTATTTCTATTTATTGTTTTCTTGTCCCATTTGCCTTGAGCACTAAAACATCGTGCTTTTGTATAAACATTTTTATAATATCTGTTATATTTATCTGGCTTAGGTTTTTCGTCATCAGTCAAAACTTTGCAACTTCTATCAATATCAAAAGGTTCTTTAGAAACAAAATCTTGTAAATCATCATAAGTTTCGTAAGGATTCAAATTCGGTCTGTCATATTCATAAACAACTTTTCTATTACAACTTTTTTCTCTTTTTGATAATTCTTTACTGATGTCTTTATATTTTTGATTAATTGATAAAGAACTATTCATATCAATACTAATTTATATAAATATTAAAATTATTAAAGCTATGGTATATAAAATTATTGGCAATGTCGGTGGTATATGAATTTGAATATAATTTGAAATATCGAAAACATAATCTGCTAATTCATCCATTCCTATGTCAATAATTAAATGTTTGTTTTTAATTACCCATTGCAAAACTTTTTTTTGTAATGAAAAGGTTCTCGTTTTAAAATATGTGGTTTAAGTTTTGTCGTTTTTGTTAATAAATATACTGCTATAGAAGCTGTAGCAGGTTCGATCATCTTTACATTCGTAATAAACATTGTTTATTTAATTATTATTACAAATAATTTTTTTAATCAAATTTTTTTTTAATTATTATAAAAATCTCCTATATAAAATTTATCAACCAAATATTCACTTATGCTATCTTTCTTGGGTTTTTCTGAAAGAAGGCTAGTAAATATATGATTAATGAAAAAAGAAAAAAACAATGACAATTTTCTTAAAACATAAATATAATTATCATTTTTCTTTCTAATGCAATTGCCTATGTTTGTTTTATTAATACCTATTAAATGTTTTAATTTAATCAAATCATCTTTATGACAAATTTTTCGTTGAATAGCTAATCTATCATTGCCAAAGTCGTTTATTGCACCTGCGTGAACTATATCACAATTGAATAAAATTGATGTTTTGGGATTTCCATAAATAATACAAGGTGGCTGAAATAAAAACGGTGTTGTTGTATGACTTTCAGGACATAATGTTAATAAAGGTCCGCTATTATAATAACTAATAAGAGTATAAACCGGATATTTAGTTTTAAAAATAAAACTACTCGAAGTAACATCTCTGTGAAATGTTGAAATAGTACAACCTTTTATAGTATATAAATAATCTATAAAACATAATCTTTTGAAAGATTAGTCTTAACAATCTCTTCGATATTATCGTGATCAAATATCTTAAAGCCATCTGTACTTAAAGAAAGTTTTTTATTGTGATTATAATAAGGTTTTTCTTTTAATTGATAACTAACAATAACAACAACAAGAATTAAATACAAAACAAAAATAATAAACACTAACATTTATTATGTTAATAAAAAAAATTAAATAAATTCTGCAGAAATTTCTGCACTTGTTTTTGTGCTTTTCATTTGCTTATTATAAAATTCAACAAGATCTTTTTCAGTTGTTGGCAACCATTTTGCATTTATTCTAGTTCTATAAAACCAATTATCATTTTCAAATTTAATTAATTTATGAATTCTACTTTTATTATCGATTTCTAGTTTTTTACCTTTATTTGTCATTACATATCCTATTATGCCTATATTACCATTATGTTCTTTTTTATGACATTCATCACAAATAGATATTAAATTATGTTGAATATTTTTGTTGAAATTATCGAATTTGCCATATTCATCTGCATTAACTTGATAATTAATATGATGTGTTTCTTTACTCTTATTTTTTTTACAAACTTCGCAAATATCAATAAAAACAGATGAATTATAATTCGATGTTTTGGTATTTATAATAGTTGTATTTAATCCCATTATTTCTTTTTTAATTAATTCGGCATTTTTCATAAAATTTAATGGCATATCCAATGATTTGCAAACATCTATGCCATAAATATTAGATCCCTGACCTTCTTTTAATTTTCTTTCATAAATGATTAGATCTCCATCAATTTCTATATGCATATGAAATATTTTTAATTTGTCTTCTGTTATTTTTTCTTTAATTATTGAAATATCTGTCAATTCGTGTAAATGACTTGTAAATATAAATGATGCTTTTTTATTAACCAATTCATTAATTGCTGCTGATACTATAGAAATACCGGAAATAGCTTCTGTGCCACAGCAAATTTCATCACCTATAATTAAACTTGATTTATCAGCCCGTTGAAGTATATTTCTTAATTCAGTCATTTCTACTACAAAACTACTCATTCCTCTATAAATATTATCATTTCCACAAATTCTTGTCATTATATGATTGTAAGGATAATATTCAAATAATGTTGATGGCACAAACATACCAGATTGAGCCATAATTATTGCCAATCCTATCGCCTTCATAAATGAACTTTTTCCTGATGCATTTATTCCGTATAATAAAATACCATTCTGATTTAAGGAGATATCATTACCTGTATATTCAACTTCGTTGTAAATGCGTTCTATAATTGGATGGCGTAAATTTTCAGATTTTATAAAAGAATTTGATGAATTTTGAATTATTTGAGGTTTATAATAACAATAATCAAATGCATTCTTAGCGTTACAAGTATTTATATCAAGTTCTGTGAGTTCATTAATAATAATCTCTAAATTTGTTTTGTTATCAATCAAAAAATTTGTTAAAAAATTTAAATATTCTTTTATAACAATTGATTGAATTTTCTGTTCTAATGTTTCAATAATAGATGATGCTTCATTAATTTCAGCTGAAACTAATTTTAAATTATTGTTATTTGAACTAATAATCTTTTTTTCAAATTTAATCATATAATTCTTATTTTTATTTAAGGCGGTTTCATATCTCTTTTTTGTAATTAAGATATAATATCCTTCTTTGTCATTATTTTCAAGTTTGCAAGCAGTATCGTCAATATTATTGATCGTTTCACAAATAGTATTTAGCAATTTGATTTTAGATTCTCGTAAAATCGTTAATTCGTCTATTTCTGGTAAATAACCTGTATTAAAAACATTTGTTTTAATATCAGTAATATTATATTTATTGCATTCATCTAAATTTAAGATTTTTAAATAATTTAAAAGTTTTTCAATTGTCTTATTAACATCTTTATTAATTACTTTGAAAGCTTCAATTGCATTTTCAAGAGAATTAATCAAATAATTCCATTCAGAAGGATTGAATTTTTTTAATAAAATTTTTCGTTTACTTCTTTCCAAATCGTTAATGTTATTTAAATATTTTGTTATAAGTTTGAATTTCTTATCTTCTAATAATTCATCGATTTTCCCATATCGTCTGTTTAATTCATCTATGTTATTTATAGGATTTAATAACCTCTCCTTAAATCCCCTTGATCCAAAAGCGGTGCAGCATCTATTTAAAATTTCTAATAAAGGGCGTTCGTTATCATTATGACTAATAATATTTAATTGTATACAACTGTTATATTCGATGGTAAGAATTTTAGATTGTTCTAAAATTTCTGGAATGTTCAATTCTTTTATTATTTCTGTATTGTGTTCATAAGCAAATTGTAAGAGACAACAAAAACTAATTCTAGCATAATTAATTCGTTCTAAATTTAAATATTCACAAATAGATAACATAGAATCATTTTCAAAAGATTTTTCTAGAATTTTATTTTGATATTCAAGTTTTTTAATAATTGGAAACAAATCATAATTATTCCATTTATAATGAACCAATGAATTTATAGATTTTGTAATTTCAATTATCTGATTTTTATTTTTAATTTCATTTTCTGCTAATATTAATACCTCACTTGGATTATATATAGTTAATAATCTATAACATTCGTCTAAGGTTGACTGAGGATCTGTCTTAATCGCTCCAGTCTCATAAACAAAACATTTGCCAGTAGTCAAATCAACTCCACTAATACCAACTGTTAATAAATTGTCTTTCATTTCTTCAAAATAAAGAACCATAATATAATTACTTTTTTTCGTATTAGCATTGATATTAGTTGAAGGACTTATAATTTCTGTTATTTTTCTTTCAGGATTTGGCGGAGGAGTTATTTGTTCTATTAAAACTATTGTAAAATTGTTTTCAGTTAAAATTTGAATAAATTTATTAACAACATAAAGTGGAAAGCCTGCCATTAAAGGATTAGATTTAGACACCTCTTTAACTGTCTTATTTTTCTTTGATATCTGAATATTACAAATATCACCTATTTTTGTCATAAAACTACAATTTTCAGTTATAGAATACAATTCGAAAAACGATCCAACTTGCATTAAAATAATTGTATTGTCTCCATATTTATTTCTATACTCATTTTGATAATTAAGATAGTCATCGATAATCATTTTCAATTAAATAAATTTGTTATGTGTTTATATATGTGTTGTAAAAAAAATGATTTACTTTTAATTAGAAGACTAAATGTCGAAGATGAAAGAAATTATTGAATTTATCATTTCGAACTTTGAATGTGATAGCGAATATATTTATGACGAATTCCACAAATATTTGACATATACCTTTGCTGTCAAATATCCCAAAAAGACGAAGAAATTATATCATCATTATTTTCCAAACGAATCTTCTGTTAATATCGACGATTTGTATGAGAATATAAAAGATGATGTAATTCAAGAAATACTGAAGAGGAATGAAAATACAGAAGAATACTTTTGAATTGATTTTATAAAAAAAAATAAAAAACTGAACAAAGTTTTTTATTTTTATTATTGTCATCATTAGAAATGAACGAATCAAAGTTTATCGAGGAATTTATGACCTATTACAACGATTGTGGCGAATATGATATCACCATTGCCTTTGAGTTGTTTTACGATCAGGAGCTTGTTAATAAAGATAGAATCGAAGAATTGTTTGAGATCTGTTTTCCGGATAAAAACATTGAAACTGATGAACAGTTATTATATGACAAGTTGTATAATATTGTTGAGGCAGCAGTTGTCAATGATTGTGAAAGTGAAGCAGAAACAGACGAAGAAGGATAAATATTTATTGATTTGAAAGAAATAATGACAAAAAATGATAAGTTTTTTGTCATTTTTAAAATTATCAATATGATTGTCCAAAGTATGTTATTGCTATTGATGTCAAAATTTATTTTCGATATCAATATAATCGAAAATATTCATAATAATTTTCGAAAAGGAGATTATTTAGTAGTAGTAATAGAATTGCTGATATTGAGGTTTTTCTATTGAGTTTTTTTAAAAAAATGATAATCCATTTTTGGATTTTTATGATATGCTAAAAATAGTAATTGTTCTTATTTGTTTGAAATTTCTATTTGATATTGATTTGATGGAAGATATTTTTATAAATATACAACAATATCAAATAATAAAAGTCTTCATTGATTTATTATTTCTTTACAGTATTTTAAATGTAATATAAAAGATAGCTATTAATTAAGGTTATGTCGTTTGACGAAAAAGTTTTTTTAAATACTATTATACAAAATTGTAAAAATATAAAAGATATAAATGAATTAAATATAAATTTTGATAAAATATTTAATGAAACTATCACTAAAGCTAATATAGATATTGTTTTTGATATCTATAATAAAAATAATGATGATATAGAAGACGCTAAAATGCGTTATGGCAAGAATTACAAAGAAATCAAATTAAATCTCATCCTCTACAACATTCTCTTAAAATATTTAAGGATTGTATAAACAAATCCTTAAATATGTTTATAATTGAATATACATCTTAATATAGTCGGTTATAGTATTGCGACAATTCAAACACTTAGTAACTCGCGAATTGTGGAATCGTATACTTTGTGCGATACATTCACTACAACAAGTGTGACCACAAGGGATTGAACACATATTAATTTCATTTTCAAAACATATAGGACATATATTTTTATGTGTTTTTTCTGTTTTTATTATTTCTGTAGTAGTATTTATAAATAATTTTCTAAATGCTGCTAATTCATCTTCTTGAATTGTAATTTCATTGTCTAAAGATTCTTTTTTTTGATTATAATAATTATTAATCCAATCATCAACATAAGTTTTTAATAATTCTATATATTTTCTTAATGTATCATTTAATTCTTCGATTGATTTATCATTATATAATTTAATCATAATATCTTGATGGTTAACATAGACATTAGATTTATATTTTAATATGTCTTGTTTTTTTTGTTCTAAATATTTAATATCATTTAAATTATTTTTCAATTTCTCAGTTAAAGTATTATAATCATTTAATAATTTTTCTGCTGTAAAATTATCTTGATTTTCTTTAGGTTCTAATGATAAAAAATTTCCAGGTTCGTCTAATTTATAAGCGTCGTCAAATGAACTGTAATTCATTATAATTATACTATATATTAATAAAGATGAATTTTTCGCTGCAATTTAAAGGAAAAGAAATATTTAATTTAAAACATTTAAATTTGACAACTGTTGGTTTTATAATATTAAACGATTTGACTTTTAATATTATAATTGGTATTTGGTATTTTTTATATAGTTATGGATTTATCAATTCGCCAAATGTATTTTTCGCATTGACAGTTTCTTTGATTCAAAATATTTTTACTTTTATATATTTAATTTCAAAAAATTTATCTACTGAATATGTTGTTAAATATTTTATTATATTGATAATTCTTAAAATATTACCGTTGATATCATTATATTTAGATAACAAGTTTTATGTCGATTATATTGATGTTTACTTAACATTTTATTTGTATATTATTTATATTTTAATATTTTTTGTAATATATGATATCATATTACAAAAAAACGCCGGTATTGGAACAATAATTAAAAAAGACTTCAAAACTTATCAGAACGAAAATAATATTATGAACTCAATTTATGACACTACCTATAATGATATTATCAAGCGTATTATCTAAAATACCAAAAAATCTATTTAAAGGTTTTGGTATTTTATCTTTAAATCACTTTGAATTGATTTAAATATTCGTTTTTGTCATCGTTTATTAAGATATTATTATAAATATTATCATCGGCCTTGTGAAAGTTATTTATGAAATAGATATGACTATTTATTTCATTTTTTACTTTTTTGTATAAATAACTATATAAAGAAATCGTAGTATTATAACAAGGTAATGATTTATCAAGATTTGGAAAATATCTTTCAAATACTTCACTGAATTCCTTTGAAATAATTCGATTGATATCTTTGTTTTTATTACTATATAATACTAATCCAACTACTTCGTTGATATACCATTCTTCATCAAAAATAGGCATTTTGTGATTGTTTTATAAAAAAATAAAAATATTCATTTTTATTTTCAATTATTTTACAAAAAGAACAAAAATTTCTTTTTGCTCTTTTTTCTTTTCCAACAACTTTCTACTCTACTTGGGTATCTGTTGACCTTCAGCAACCAGATATTCAATTATCCGCCCATTGATCGTCGCACATTTATCTAATATGTCTAACTTTTTCTCACGCACCTTTGCATTCAGTTCCGCAATTGTTACCTGCGCAACCGCTTCTTCAAATCGTTTGTTCTGTTCTGCCATCTTTGCTTTCATAGCCTCGATTTCTGCATTGATTTTGTCATAATCAACTTTTTCTTTGTTTGAAGTCTTCTCAACATAAATAATATTGTCTTGAAACCCATCTGATTTTTTGAAAATCACATAGAGACAATACGAGATAGCGAGAATGGCAACAACATAGATCAGCATCTGGACAAGGAAAGCAATCATATTGAAAATAAAGCTCATCATTTTGGTGATATACACAATAATTTGAGTTAATTATTTAATCATTTTTTATTATTTTGTTTAAAAATTAATACAAATTTATTTTTATTTTCAAAAAGAACAAAAAATTC
>Ga0214921_10007056_pt1 | contig 15103 bp, 16 predicted proteins | sample LL1505_MetaG_FD_177992 | JGI IMG/M metagenome (GOLD analysis project Ga0214921, IMG submission 177992) | Freshwater microbial communities from Lake Lanier, Atlanta, Georgia, United States - LL-1505 | ecosystem: Environmental > Aquatic > Freshwater > Lake | place: USA: Georgia | collected... | reverse complement strand
ATGCTCGCGTGCGATATCGACAATGGTGGTTAGATCTTCTTCGGTCTGCGGGACAACAACCCCAATCGGCCTGATCTGATAAATCGACGCATCGGTCGAGTAGCGCGCCCGACTGAACGCATCGAAGTGCACTTCGCCTGCGAGTTCCCGCTTGAGATGCTTGGCCAGATCGCCGCGCGCCATCGAGCGGTCGACCACGGACGACAAAAAAACTCGGCGAGGTGGAGGAGCGTTCATGGGCATCAATCGGTTAGGCTGACGACATATTGTGCCCGTGCAGGGTTGGTGGTCCCGATTTGACACCTCGTTGGCCGCGATATGATTTTTTGTTTGGCTTTGTTTTCGGAGTAATTGAATGTCCAAGCGTCACCCGGTTGGTCGGCATTTTTTGCAGATCCCAGGCCCATCTCCCATTCCTGATCGAATTTTGCGCGCGGTCAACCGCCAGGTGATCGACCATCGGGGCCCCGAATTTGCCACCCTCGGTTTGACGGTTCTGGCCGGTATGCAGCGGATCTTCCAGACCAACCATCCGGTCATCATTTATCCCTCATCAGGAACCGGTGCCTGGGAAGCGGCTTTGGTGAACACGTGTTCACCAGGCGATCGGGTGCTGATGGCCGAGACCGGTCATTTTGCGATCCTCTGGAAGAAGATCGCTGAACGTTTAGGGCTGCTGCCCGAGTTCATTCCCGGGGACTGGCGTCACGCGATCGACCCCGCGCAGATCGCGCAATATCTCGCGGCCGACAGCGCGCACGAGATCCGCGCTGTTGCCTGCGTTCATAACGAAACTGCGACTGGAATCACCAGTGATATCCGGGCAATTCGAGCGGCGATTGATTCCGTGGGCCATCCCGCCTTACTGATGGTCGATACGATTTCGGGCTTGGGGGCGATGCCTTATCAGCACGACGCGTGGGGCGTGGACGTGAGCATCGCGGGATCGCAAAAGGGACTCATGATGCCGTCGGGCCTCGCGTTTCATGCGCTAAGTCCAAAGGCGATCGAAGCGTCCGAGTCGGCCCGGTTGCCCCGTGGTTATTGGGCCTGGGATGAGATTCTGACGGCCAACGAGCGTGGGTTTTGGCCCTCAACGCCATCGACGAACCTGTTTTTCGGGCTCGTCGAGGCGATTCAGATGCTGGAAGAAGAGGGCTTAGAACAGGTGTTCGCCCGCCACGCCCGTCATGCGGCTGCGACCCGCGCTGCGGTGGCCCGATGGCACCTCGAAGTGCTTTGTCAGGATCCTGCTTGCTACAGCCCGGTAGTGACTGCGGTTTTGATGCCGGAGGCTCATGACGCGGATCGTTTACGCCAGGTTGCGCTCGAGCATTTTGATCTCTCGCTCGGGATGGGCTTGTCAAAAATGGCCGGTCGCGTTTTCCGGATCGGTCACCTGGGCGATATCAACGACCTGACCTTGATTGGCGCACTGGCTGGGGTTGAGATGGCGCTTGGTTTGGCCGGTGTGCCGCATGAACGCGGCGGTGTGCAGGTGGCGATGGATTACCTGAGGGAGACCGCTTAGCAGCCCGCAGGGTTGACAACCCCTCTTGTCTAGCAGACCCGTTGCCCCTGGCGCCAAACGGCTCGAACCGCCGGTTGCAAATCAAGCCGATGGACTCGTACCAGGTCGGCGCGCATGCCCTGCGAGATCATGCCCCGGTCGTTCAGGCCGAGCGCTTGCGCGGGCTGACGGCTGACGGTGGAGAGGGCTTGGGGGAGGCTCCAGCCCGCCTCCTCGACCAGTCGCAGCGCGCCGAGCATCAGGCTGCCGGGCACGTAGTCTGATGACAAGGCATCGAGAAGTTGGGCTCGCGCAAGATCGGCTGCGGCGACATTGCCCGAATGGGACCCCCCACGAACCATGTTGGGTCCGCCCATCACAATCAACATGCTCGCTGAGCGTGCCGCTTGGGCGGCAGCCATGGTCGTCGGAAATTCCGAAATCCGAATTCCATCCGCCACGGCCTCGGCGACGTGCTCGGGCGTGGTGTCGTCGTGGCTTGCGACTGGTACAGCGTGCTCTCGGGCCCATGCAATGAAATGACTCCGATGCGGGCGGGCGAAGCGGTGCTGTGCTTCCGGCGCCTCCGCCACATGGCGATCAAATTTCTCGAGGCTCCAGCCCTTTTTGCCGGTGAAATAGGTTCGCGCGTGCGAGATCTCTGACCACTGGCGTTGACCTGGCGTGTGATCCATCAAGGAGATTAGGCCAACCCGGATGGAGGGATTGGATTCATGGCTCGCTATTGTCTGATTGAGCTTTGCAAATGGCTGGAACAATTCCAGTGTGTTCGGGGCTGGGAGTTCGCAGCGGATGTGCAGGTGATGATCGGCACGCAAGACCCGATGTTGTTGTGACTGGTTGAGCGCACCGAGGATTTCGTCCAGGCCCCCGCCTCGTAACCCGTCGGTATCCCCATCTCCAATCCCCAGGGCATCAAACACCGTCGTAATGCCGGCAGCCGCGATCTCGGCATCATGGCTAAGAAGGGCGGCCATCGCGGGCCAACGAACTTTGGGGCGCGGCATCAGGTGCCGTTCCAGATTGTCGGTATGGATCTCCACCAGGCCCGGGATCAACAGATCGCTTTCAAAGTCCTCGCCTACATTCGAGGGGCCGCTGGCGATATCGACGATCAGGCCATCCCTGACCTGTACGCTCCCGTGAATTATTTCATCTTCGAGAACGATCTGAGCATTTCGGAGCGTCAAGAAATTGGTCATAAAGAAACCAGTGGTAGCACTTCAAGACAATGGTCGGCGACCGCATCGCGAACGACGGGGTCGTGAAAAATTCCGATCACAGCGGACCCCGCCACTTTGGCGGCCTGAATCAAGGTGATCACCCGGTCGCGGTTCTCAAGGTCCAGCGATGCCGTGGGTTCATCGAGCAAAAGCAGGGGGCGTGGGCAAATCAGCCCCCTGGCCAGATTAACCCGTTGTTGTTCGCCACCTGAAAAAGTGGCTGGTGGCAGATTCCAGAGGCGCGGAGGTAGGTTCAGCCTCGCCAGCAGGACTTCGGCGCGATGACGGGCCTCCTCGGCATGTACACCCTCGGCGAGGAGGGGTTCGGTGACGATGTCGATGGTCGCTATCCGGGGAATCGCGCGCAAAAACTGACTGACCCAGCCAATCGCTTCACGTCGGGCCCGCAGAAGCGTCCGTTCGTTTGCATGTGCAATATCCACGCGGCCGTTGCCGGTAGTGAGCCAAATGTGTCCCGAATCGGCTCGAGCGTTGCCGACCAGGCACCGCAGCAACGTGCTCTTGCCCGCCCCGGACGGTCCCGTGATGGCCATACACTGCCCCGCGTTGAGTCGGAGCGAGATGTCGCGCAGAACCTCGATTACAAGTCCGCCCTGAAGATGCAATTGATATGACTTACCGAGTCCAAGGACCTCGAGAATGGGGACTTTTGAGTGAAAGATTGCGTCACTCATCCTTGCGGCACCGAGGCGACTAACAATTGCGTATACGGATGTTGAGGGTCGTCCAGTACCTGATCGGTCAATCCGGTTTCGACCACCTTGCCGTCTTTCATCACCATCATCCGTTGCGCCAACAAGCGGGCGACCGCAAGATCATGGGTGACGATGACGGTCGCCAGACCAAGACTTCGGGTTAGGCCGCGCAATAGATCAAGCAGACGGGCCTGCACCGACACATCCAGCGCTGAAGTTGGCTCGTCAAGCAATGCGAGTCGCGGTCCGGAGATCAGGTTGCGGGCGATTTGCAGACGCTGCTGCATGCCACCCGAAAACGTGGCGGGTGATTCATCAATTCGAGTAGTCTCCAACTCGACCCGATCCATCCATTGCCGGGTGCTCGCGCGGATTGCGCCCCAGTGACGGACGCCGTTCGCCATCAGTCGCTCCCCGGCATTGGCGCCAGCACTCACGGCCATCCGCAATCCGTCGCGCGGATTTTGATGCACGTAGGCCCACTCGGTGCGCTCCAGTCGCCGGCGCGCTGCATCGGGTAGTGCGAAAACATCGTGCTCCTGATGCGTGGCATCCCGGTAGTGCAGCGTCCCGATCTGCGGCGCAAGACGACCCGCCAACACCCGCAAGAGCGTGGTCTTTCCGGAGCCCGATTCGCCAACCACCGCCAGTACTTCGCCCGGCCAAAGCGTCATGCTGACGTCCTGACAGCCGTACCGATCGCCATAACGAACAGTGAGCCCAGTCGCTCGAAGGATGGGTGGATCGGTGTCGCTCATCGGGCGCCGCACCAGTCCGTATCGGAGCAAATGAACTGGCGCGTTCCGGCGTCGTCCATGATCATTTCATCGAGAAAACTCTCGCGGGAGCCACACAGCGCGCAGGCACTGTCCCAGCGCTGACGCTCGAACGGGAAGTCGTCGAAATCAAGGGGTTCGACGCGGGTGTAGGGCGGCAGGGCATGAATCCGTTTTTCGCGTCCCGCGCCAAATAGCATCAGCGCTGGACTCTGATTGAGTTTGGGGACATCAAACTTTGGAATCGGCGAGGGCGACATCAGGTATCGATCCTCGACCATTACCGGATAGTCATAGGTCGTCGCGACCCGACCATGACGGGCGATATCCTCATACAGTCGGACTTGCATCAGACCGTAATCAGCCATCGCATGCATCCGTCGGCGCTCGGTTTCGCGTGGTTCCAGGCGGAACATCGGCTCGGGCTGGGGCACCTGAAAGACCATGATTTGACCCGCCTTGAGTGGCGTTTCCGGGATTCTGTGTCGCGTCTGAATCAGGGTGGCCTCAGTCGTATGCGTCGTGGTCTGCACGCCTGTTGTACGGGCAATGAAGCGACGAATATTGACTGCATTCGTGGTGTCATCAGCACCCTGATCGATGACCTTCAACACATCGTCAGGCCCAATGATCGCGCAGGTCAACTGCAGTCCTCCGGTCCCCCATCCATAGGGCAAGGGCATCTCGCGGCTTGCAAAAGGTACTTGATAACCAGGGATCGCGACCGCCTTCAGGATCGATCGGCGAATCATGCGCTTGGTCTGTTCGTCTAGATACGCAAAATTAAACGCGGACTCACTCATAACTCGCGGGCGCCGTGGTCCGCGCGCAATCGACGTAACAGCTCAAGTTCGGATTGAAAATCCACGTGGTGCGGTAGTTTCAAATGTTGTACGAATCCAGAGGCTTCAAGGTTGTCGCAATGGCTGAGGACGAATTCCTGGTCCTGGGCCGGTGCGGTTTCGGGCTCGCCGAGTTCGGCCGCTCGCAACGCGCGATCGACCAGTGCCATTGCAATCGATTTGCGCTCGCCTTGGCCGAATACGAGGCCATAGCCGCGGGTGAACATTGGGGGCGCTTCGTCGCTGCCGGCGAACTGATTAATCATTTGACATTCGGTTAATTCGATCTCTCCAAGGACGACCGGAAAACCGAGTTCCGGTGCAATAACACTGACTTCAACCCGACCCACTCGCAGCTCGCCAACAAATGGGTGGGTGTGGGCGTAGCCGCGCTGCGTCGAATAACCGAGTCCAAGGAGATAGCCTTCGTCGCCGCGCGCAAGGGCCTGAAGTCGAAGCGGGCGGGCCGCTGGAAACCGCAAGGGTTCCCGGGTCAAATCCGCCGGCGCTGGGTCGCCTACCGGGGCCTGTTCGGATTCGAGCAAGCCATCGCGGCCCATCAATTCGGTGACGCGCGGAGGCGTGGAGACACGACCGGTGGCGGCAACTGGCGAGGAGGCCACCGCTCCGATTGGCCGATGGACGGACTCGCGAGGATCGGGGAGGGCATTCTCATCAAGCAGCGAAAAATCCAGCAGGCGCTGGCCATAGTCGGTCGTGGGCCCCAGGATTTGACCGCCCGGAACCTCTTTGAAGGTGGCCGAGATTCTGCGCTCGATCCGCATCCCGCCGGTATCGACTGGCAGACTATCGGCCAACCGGGGCAGGGTGGTTCGGTAGGCACGCAACAGGAACGCGGCTTCCACCAGGTCGCCTGCGGCCTGCTTGATCGCGAGCGCAGCGAGCTGGGGGTCATAGAGCGCGCCCTCGGCCATCACGCGGGCTACCGATCGATGCAGCTGCTCCTGAATCTGTGCGACCGTCAGTTCGGCAAGTGTCCGATCACCGCGCCGGCGCGTGCGGACCCATTGATCAGCGGAATCGATCGCGCGCTCTCCACCCTTGACGGCGACATACATGGTGTCTTGACCTTCTGATTCGCTAATTCGTCACGATGCGCGTGCTTCGGGGGAGGGCGCACACGAGATCGAGCCAGACCAGAAGAAGATCCACACCCAATGGAAACTGCGCCCGATTGGCGACCAGTGCGAGGCGCAACTGTTCTGGCCAATGATCTTCAGGTTCGTGTTGCAGTCGGATCAAGCGCGTATGCTCAATCCCCGGGCCCCGCAGTTCCCAGGTGCTGGACGGGGCAACATTCGGGGCAACATTCGGAGCGCTGGGCTCGACCACTTCAATTCCCGGAACTTGCAAAATCACCGTCGCCGACAGGTCCGGAAACTCCGCTTCGCCATGACGTAAGCTTGACCAGTCCGGTTGTTCGTTCACGTTACCCACAAAGATAAAATCTGCCTCACCAGGATCGTGGGTAATCGGGCAACTGGTATGAAACTGCAGCGAAGCGTGTGCGACCGCCGTTGCGAGCGAGGGCGAGAGCCAGACCCGGGTGTCCCCGTCGAGAAGCGTCATGGCTAAGGCCCAAGCGGCTTCGGTCCACTTCTCAGGGGCATGGCCCAAGGGAATCACGTCCAAGTGCCCCACCGTACCCGGCTGCGATAAGGCATTCAGAATGGTCCTGAAACTGCTTTGCGAGTCCTTGACAGGCTCGTCAAAACCCTTGCACACCAGACTCAGGTCAACCCCCATCGCTTGCCTCTCATGATTCGTCTCCAATCACTCGCCTCGCGTCATCGTGAAGAACTCGACACGGGTGCTGGCGGCGAGGGCCGCAGCCGCTTCCAAAGCAGCTTGCCGGATTTTGATCAGGGGCTCGATCACCTTTGCGCGAACCTCTTCGCAGTGCGCGGGTGATTGCAGCAATGCATCCGCGAGTGCGATGAGTTCGGCGTGCTTCGCACTGCGCCCTGACACCCATCCAACTCCGGTCGAACCACATGCGGTCAGACGGATCGTGCAACGGGTTGCGCTCATTTCACCAAGGTTAAAACGGGTGCCGGTACCACCGGTGCGCCCCTGCACCATCACCAAACCGGTCTCGGGCCGGCGCAACCAAGTCTGCTCAGTCTCGGCCCACGGTATCAGCAACTGAGCCAGAATTTTCGGGTCTGAACAGGCCAGCAACGCCAGCCGGTCGCCTCGGATTGTGCCGGGGTTGGCGGCCTTCGGGTTGGATCCCTCTTGACTGGATCCCGACTGATGGGCGCATGCATCGGGCAAATTCATCGGCCAAATTCTGGATTGAAAAGCGGGTTGTGTGTAAGGATTGGATCGTGTTAAACACCGACCCCCCTACGATCTTCCTTCCCGATGACAATGCGATGACGGTTTGTCTAGCGGATGTGCCTACGGTGCAATTGAACCCGTCTTCACGCTGGGCCCTGTATTTTTCACCCGGCACTGAACTTGGGCAGTTGGGCCGTCAGTGGTTGAGTGACGTTTTTGAGCCAGCCGCGGCCTGGACGTCTACACCCCGCCGCTATGGATTTCACGCAACCTTGAAGGCGCCTTTTCGACTGGTGCCCGGGTCTGATTCAAAGACGCTCATTTCGGCGGTGGCCGAATGGGCCGCAGAGCAACGTCCCATTGAGGTGCCACTCAGTGTCCAGTGGCTGGGTGATTTCCTCGCATTGCGGCCGCGCCCGGGGGTGTGCGTTGACATGTTGAACCGCCTGGCTGCGTCGGCAGTGGAGCGACTGGATGGTTTTCGGGCCGAGATGTCGGCCGCCGAAAGAGAGCGTCGCGTGGCCTCGCCGAAGCCGCCGCTTACTGCGCGTGAACACGAACTCCTGGACCGCTGGGGATACCCCTATGTGTTTGAGGCGTTTCGGTTTCACTGCACGCTCACCGAGTTTTTGCCTTCGGACAGAAAAGTCGAACTGTTCTCGCTGGCAGAAAGGACCTTCAATCGCGTACTGTCTGAACCGGTGCCTATAGACCAGGTTGTGCTCGTAAAAGAACCCGCGCCCGGAGCCAATTTTGTGCGAGTGCGAAGCTTCCCGCTGGGGATGCCTTTGCCGGGTGCCATTGATTTCGATTGTTCTCTGGAACCCGACGCATGATCATTACTTCGCTCCTCGATACGGATCTGTACAAGTTCACGATGATGCAGGTGGTGTTGCATCATTTTCCGGGGGCCCAGGTCGAGTATCGATTCAAGTGCCGGACGCCCGACGTCCCGTTGGCGACCATCATCGAATCGATCCGTGAAGAAATTACGCAGCTCTGCACCTTGCGGTTCCGCCCGCGTGAACTCGACTATCTTCGCACCCTGCGCTTTATCAAGAGCGACTTCGTCGATTTTCTCGCGCTCTTCCAGCTCAACGCGAAGTACGTCTCACTCGAACCTGTGCGGGCCGATGATTTGAACTCCGGGGCGCGCGAAGGCGAACTTGAGCTGGTGGTTCGGGGTCCCTGGCTGCACACGATTTTGTTCGAAATCCCCGTGCTGGCCATCATCAATGAACTCTGGTTCCAGCAAACCCAACGACTGCCGGACTATGAGGAGGGGCGGGATCGCCTCAGGACCAAGATCAGTCTGATCACCCAGGACCCCGCACTGGCCGGGATGCGGGTGGCTGACTATGGCACTCGGCGTCGCTTTTCCAGGCTCTGGCAGGACGAGGTCCTACTCACGCTGCGGTCGACCTTGGGGGAACATTTCGCCGGAACAAGCAACGTTTTTTATGCCATGAAGCATGGCTTATTGCCGCTGGGTACGATGGCGCACGAGTACCTGCAGGCTTGCCAGGCCCTTGGTCCGCGCCTGCGCGATTCGCAGATTTTTGGGTTTGAAACCTGGGCCCGTGAATACCGGGGTGATCTGGGTATTGCGCTCTCCGATGTCTTCGGCTTGGACGCGTTCTTGCGTGACTTCGATCTTTACTTCTGCAAGCTCTTTGATGGCGCGCGTCACGACAGTGGCGACCCTTTTGATTGGGGTGATCGTCTTCTTGATCATTATGAAAAGAACCGGATAGATCCAAAAACAAAGACCATGATTTTTTCTGATAGCCTGACCGTTCCGCTGGCGATTCAGTTGTTCCGCCGCTTTGGTCATCGGTCCAGGATGTCGTTCGGAATCGGTACCAACCTTACGAATGACCTGGGATATCAGCCGTTGCAGATTGTCCTGAAGATGGTTCGGTGCAACGGTCAGCCCGTCGCTAAACTTTCGGATGCGCCCGAGAAGACCATGTGCGACGATCCGGCCTACTTGAACTACCTGCGACAGGTCTTCGAGATTAAGGTGCCTGTTTGATAGCAAGGCCTCGGGCTCGTCGCCGAACTTCGCTTGGTTCCCCCCCCTTTACCTTTGCTTGAATTTTCCCCATGAATCAACCCAATTTGCTGATCGCACGTAAGGTGTTTCCGAGCACCATGGAGCGACTGAAGCCGCATTTTCAGATCCACGCCAATGAAGCGGATGTCATTCGGCCCCGCGACGAATTCATCGCGTTAGCCAGCCAGGCGGATGCCCTGTTCATTTCAGGCGGCGAGCGAATCGACCGAGCGCTGCTCGAGCAATGTCCCCGTTTGCGGATAGTTGCGACCGGGACCGTGGGCTTCAATCACATCGATCTTGCAGCCTGCGCCGAGCGCGGCATCATCGTGTCCAATACCCCCGATGTTCTCGATGATGCGACCGCTGATATGGCGTGGGCGCTATTGATGTCGGCTGCTCGGCGGATCTCTGAAGTCGAGCGCTGGTTGCGCGACGGCAAATGGGACCGGTGGGCGTTTGATCAGTTCTTGGGACGCGAAGTGTTTGGCGCGACCCTCGGCGTGATCGGGATGGGCCGCATCGGTAGTGCCGTTGCTCGACGGGCACGTGGCTTCGAGATGCCCGTGATTTATCACAACCGCAATCGTGCGACCGACGAAGGCGGTGCCACCTGGCGCCCTCTGAATGATCTGCTGGCCGAGGCTGATTTTGTCGTTCTGCTAACGCCTTACAGCCCAGCGACGCACCACTTGATTGGTGCCGAGCAGTTGGCGCGTATGAAGCGCACAGCGGTGCTCGTGAACATCGCCCGGGGTGGTGTCGTCGATGACGCGGCACTGGTTCAGGCCTTGCGCGACGGCGTGATTTTCTCGGCTGGCCTGGATGTTTACGAGAACGAGCCGGCGCTCAATCCAGGTTTGCTCGAACTCTCCAACGTCGTGTTGGCGCCGCATCTTGGCAGTGCCACGTTGTCAGCTCGTCAGGGGATGGCCAACCTCGCCGCCGACAATCTCGTGGCTTGGGCCACAGGCGCCCCCTTACCTTCGCCCGTCAAGACTTGAACGATGCTGCGGTTTGATCTGGTTTTGATCCAATTCTGATCCCGTGTAAGATTGCGGGTTTTCCTGCTGCACGGGCCACGCAACCCGGTAGCCAAAACGCCATCCGGCGGGTGTTTGATCGAACGTCTTTCAACACCACGATCAAAGGAAAACTGACCGAGCCTGCGGGGCTCACTAGGAGTAAACATGCGTCATTACGAGGTGGTATTCATCGTCCACCCCGATCAGAGCGAGCAAGTGCCCGCGATGATCGAGCGGTATAAAGCGATGATTGAAGGAACCGAGATCGGGACGGCCGGTCAAATTCATCGGATTGAGGACTGGGGTCGGCGCCAGCTCGCCTACCCAATCGCGAAGGTGTCGAAGGCGCATTACGTCCTCGTCAACATCGAATGCGATCAACCCACTCTCGATGAACTCGAGCATGCGTTCAAGTTCAATGATGCAGTGCTGCGCCACCTCATTCTCAAGATGGACAAGGCTGAAACGGGGCAGTCGCCCATGATCCGCACGATCCAGCGCGAGGAAGCCCGCAAGGCTGCACCGGATTACGCGCCACAGATGATGGGGTGATTCCGTTGGAGCGTGGTAACACGGTCCACTTGATCGCCGATTTTCTTGCTCGCGACGCCTTACGCTGGAGCCCAGCCGGCATTCCGATCCTTGGTGCAACGGTCCATCACCGTTCAACGCAGATCGAGGCTGGTATTCCGCGGGACGTCACCTTGGAGCTTTCGATCCGAGCCGCCGGCCCCCTGGCTGAGCGACTCGATCGGGTGGCCCTCGGAGCGAGTCTGGCGATTCAGGGGTTCCTGGCACCGCGCTCGCGCAGTGGCAAAGGCCTGACTCTGCACCTCACCCAATTTGAAATCGCACCTTCGGCACCCACCGAACCTTAGAGAGAAATTTCATGTCATTCGCCCGTCGCAATATGAAAGACCGCAACAAGCTGAAAAAGCCCGTCCAGAGCGCACTTTTCAAGCGCAAGCGGGTTTGCCGGTTTACCGTTGAGAAGGTCGTCACGATCGATTACAAAGACATTGACGTCTTACGTGACTACCTGACTGAAAACGCCAAAATCATGCCGGCCCGTGTCACCGGGACCCGAGCCCGTTACCAGCGTCAGTTGGGCGTGGCCATCGAGCGGGCGCGCTTTCTGGCGCTCCTTCCTTATACCGATCGCCACTGATCGCGCTGATCCGTTTCGGAGTTCAATACCATGCAGATCATACTGCTCGAAAAAGTAGTCAACCTCGGCCAGCTCGGCGAGGTTATTAAAGTCAAAGACGGCTATGCCCGGAATTTTCTGATTCCACAGGGCAAAGCGCGTCGGGCAACTCAGTCGGCCTTGGCTGAGTTCGCAGCACGTCGTGCTGAGATTGAAAAGGTCGAGGCGGATCGCCTCGCCGCCGCGACTGCGGCTGGCGAGAAACTGGGCGGCCACCTTGTCACGATCCTCGAGAAGGCAGGGGTCGACGGGCGTCTGTTTGGTTCAGTCGGTTCGGCCGATATCGCCGCAGCGCTTGGCCGGGAAGGCTTCAAGGTCGAAAAGACCATGGTGCGTCTGGCCGATGGTCCTCTAAAGGCCCTGGGCGAGCATGCGGTGCGCGTCGCGCTGCATACCGATGTCATCGTGGATGTGAGAGTGGCCGTCAAAGCGGCCTGAATTTCAGCGACGCCATGTCAACGCTTGGCGTCGGCCTGACGGCAGCCGGCGACCCCGAGGTCGCCGCGCTGAGGCTTCCGCCACATTCTGTTGAGGCTGAGCAATCCGTTCTGGGCGCGCTGCTGATTGATAACCCGGCCTGGGATTCCGTGGCCGGTATCCTTCGGGCTGATGATTTTTATCGATATGATCACCGCCTGATTTTTCAGGCGATTGCGCGCCTGATCGATGCGACCCGACCGGCTGACGTGGTCACAGTATTTGATGTGCTCAAGAACGCAGGGCACGCAGACGAAGCCGGTGGCCTGTCCTATCTCAATTCACTTGCGACCGAGACACCCTCGGCCGCAAACGTGCGGCGTTATGCCGAGATCGTCCGAGACCGATCGACCTTGCGTCGATTGATTTCGTCTGCGGACAAAATTGCGACGGATGCACTCAATCCGCAGGGTCGCGAGACGCGGCAACTGCTCGATGAAGCCGAGTCGACGATTTTTCGGATTTCGGAAGAAAGCGCTCGCGGCAAAGCGGGTTTCACCGACATCACGAGTCTCGTGGGCGAGGTGTTGACGCGGGTCAGTGAGCTCTATGACGCGGGTGGTGGTAGTGACGTCACCGGCGTACCGACGGGTTATGCCGATCTCGACCGCATGACCTCGGGTTTGCAGGGTGGTGATCTGATCATCGTCGCGGGGCGCCCATCGATGGGTAAGACTGCGTTTAGTTTGAATCTCGGTGAACACGTCGCGCTCGAGGCCGGCTTGCCGGTCGCGGTGTTCTCCATGGAGATGGGGGCAAGCCAGTTGGCGACGCGGATGCTCTGTTCGATCGGTCGGATCGACAGCAACAGATTGCGTACGGGGCGCCTCAACGATGACGACTGGTCGCGGCTGACCGGCGCGATTGGCCGGATGCAGGACATGCCGATGTTCATCGATGAAACCCCAGCCCTGTCGGTGATCGACCTGCGTGGCCGGGCCCGACGGCTCGCGCGCCAACAGGGTCGCCTTGGGCTCGTCGTGATCGATTACTTGCAGCTGATGTCGGGTAGTGGGGGCAACGAAAACCGGGCCACCGAAATTTCCGAAATGACCCGCTCGCTGAAGTCCTTAGCGAAAGAATTGAATTGCCCGGTGATCGCGTTGTCCCAGCTCAACCGCTCGCTCGAGCAGCGGCCCAACAAGCGCCCAGTCATGAGCGATCTTCGCGAATCCGGCGGTATTGAACAGGATGCCGACGTGATTCTGTTCATTTATCGGGACGAGGTCTACAACCCCGACTCACCCGAAAAAGGCACTGCCGAGGTCATCATCGGCAAACAGCGAAACGGCCCGATCGGTACCATACGGCTCACGTTCGCCGGTCAGTTCACGCGGTTCGAGAACTACACGCCCGGCGCGACTTTTTGAGAGTGCGCCGGCGCCCTTCGATGACCGGCGCCGTCGAATCAATTACAGGGCGTCTGCCGCGTAGTCAGCCAGTCGCGAGCGCTCGCCACGCTGCAGGGTGATATGCCCGGCGTGGCCCCAGCCCTTGAAACGATCGACCACGTAGGTCAGGCCCGAAGATCCCTCTGTCAGGTAAGGCGTATCGATCTGAGCAATGTTACCCAGACAGATGACTTTCGTCCCCGGACCAGCGCGGGTCACCAGCGTTTTCATCTGTTTGGGGGTCAGGTTCTGCGCTTCATCGATGATCAGGTACTTACCCAAAAAAGTACGGCCGCGCATGAAGCTCATGGACTTCACCTTGACCCGGGACTTGATCAGATCGTTCGCAGCGGAACGTCCCCAGTCGCCACCGCTTTCGCCCTTATTGAGCACCTCAAGGTTGTCTTCGAGCGCGCCCATCCAGGGCTGCATTTTTTCTTCTTCTGTACCTGGCAAGTAACCAATGTCTTCGCCGACGGGGACCGTTGCGCGCGTCATGATGATTTCGCTGTAGCGCTTGCTCTCGAGCACCTGCGATAGCCCGGCCGCTAGCGCCAACAGGGTCTTTCCGGTGCCCGCCTGACCCAGTAGGCTGACAAAATCCACATCTGGATTCGTGAGCAAGTTCAGCGCAAAGTTTTGCTCGCGGTTCCGTGCACTGATGCCCCAAACCGAATTCTTGTGGTGCCCGAAATCGCGCAGTGTCTGCAGGACGGCGGTACTGCCGTTCAGTTCGCGAACTTGAGCGGCCAGTGGCAGTTGACCTTCGAACCAGACAAACTGATTGAGCAAAAACTGGCGTACCAGCGGCCCGGTGATTCGGTAATAGGTGACGCCGCCTTGCTGCCAGCTTTCCATCCCCTTGCCATGCCGATCCCAAAAGTCGGCCGGTAGCTGCAGGACGCCCGAATAGAGCAGGTCCGTGTCCTCAACGACCTGGTCGTTGAAATAGTCCTCGGCCCGAAGACCCAGGGCACGGGCCTTGATGCGCATGTTGATGTCTTTAGACACCAGAACGACATCGCTGTTCGGCCAGCGCTCCTGCAGTGCGTGGACAACACCAAGGATCTGGTTGTCAGCCTTGGTCGATGCAAGGCTCGAGGGCAAGGTGGTCGAAGGCAGGGCGGTCGTCTGTAGCCGCAGGCGCCCGGTCGCTTCGCGGTTACCCAATTTGTCGAGGCGAACACCCTCTTCAATCAGGTGTGCCAGCGGTGCTGCCGCGTCAGCGGCTGAACCTGTGGGCGCGTCCGCGCGCATGGGAGACAGGCTGATGCTCAGATCACCAATCAATCCCTCGATTGAACGGCTCGCCTGCCGAGCATTCCGAGCAACCTCGGTCATCCCCTTTTTGTTGTTGTCCAACTCCTCGAGCGTCACCATCGGCAGGAAGATGTCGTGTTCTTCGAAGCGGAATAACGAGGTTGGATCGTGCATCAGCACATTGGTGTCCAGCACAAACAGGCGGGGCCGCAAGGCTTTGCCACCAGGCTCGAGCGATGTGGCGCGGACCCGGCCCGAGCGCGATTTGGCTTGTGTGTCCGGTGGTACCGCTTTT
>Ga0214921_10007055_pt1 | contig 15103 bp, 16 predicted proteins | sample LL1505_MetaG_FD_177992 | JGI IMG/M metagenome (GOLD analysis project Ga0214921, IMG submission 177992) | Freshwater microbial communities from Lake Lanier, Atlanta, Georgia, United States - LL-1505 | ecosystem: Environmental > Aquatic > Freshwater > Lake | place: USA: Georgia | collected... | reverse complement strand
CTCTGGATGGTATTAAGCAATACTTTGTAGGGTTGGAGCGTGAGGAATGGAAGCTACCTGTTCTACTTGATCTATATCAACAAATTGCGGTTAATCAGGCTCTTATTTACGTGAATAAGCGCCAAAAGGCGGAGTGGCTGGCAAAACAGCTAGCTGCACAGGGATTTACGCTTGAGTATATTCATGGCGAAATGGAGGTGGCAGATCGTAAGAAGCGTATGGAGGATTTCCGCTCTGGACAGGTTCGTGTACTTATTAGTACTGATCTTCTAGCACGAGGTATTGATGTTCAGCAAGTATCTCTTGTAGTAAATTATGAACTACCTGTTCAACGTGAAAATTATATTCATAGAATTGGTCGTTCTGGACGTTATGGTAAGAAGGGTGTGGCAATTAATCTCATTTATGGAGGGGAAATGAATTCTCTAAAGGAAATTGAAAAACATTATAGTACTACTGTTCATGAACTTCCTGATGATTTAGCTTCCCTTAGCATTGCTTAATAAAATACTTGATAATAAATTCTCTAATAAAATACTTTATAAAAATAATAAAATAATATTTTTGCTATACTATTTTATTATTAATAAATTACATACCTAATCTTCTCTCTCTACAATTCGAATATCATGACGACATGTAGGACAATGAACATTGCGCTGAAACCAAGTATCAATACATATTTGATGAAAGTGATGATTACAATATGTTAGACATCGAACAGATTGATTGGATTCTATTACATCTTGACAAATCGCACAATTATCATCTTGTTGTTCGGTTGTTATAAAAGTTGTTGAAGCATTATCAATTTCTCTGCCAGTAGGATAAACTGGAACAGATTGATCTAGAAATGCCTGAAGTTGTTGCTCAGCCGCTTGTTCATTCATTGTCATTATTCCACCATTCGCTCCTCCTAAAATAATAGAAAGCCCGCCCAGAAAGCTGTCCATTACATCAGCTCTACCAGTATTTATTCTAATACGAGCTGGTACTGCGCCATCACTTCGTAGACTCGAAGCCATCGTACTTTGCGTAGAAGTACTTGGAATTACTGTACTAGTTCCTGGAATAATAGGATTGGATATATTAGCATATCTATTCACAGGCATTACACCTTGTCTTGCTCTTTGACGCGCTCTATATTGTTGTAACCCTCGTTCATAAGGACTTATTTCAGATACTGCGCGAATATAACCTAATACATCTTGAACATTTTGAAATCGTCTAAAATTATATAAGAGTTCTGGAAAATGAGTATGAAGATCATTTAGAAGTTGTACTGAATATATATTTTGATTAGCCATCTTCAATAACTCTATATATACACGAACAACTTAAGCCCTTATCGCGTCAAAATTATATGGAGGAAAGACCCGTCTCAGAACCTCAGCCACAAACAGATGTATCATTAAAAGGTGTTGTAGGAATTCAAAATATGGGGAATACATGTTATTGTAATTCCACACTTCAATTAATTCGCGCATGTCCAGAATGGAATGCGTTTTGTCTCACTCAAAACTTTACAGAACAACTTATAAATATACCAGATGATAATGCTTCTAAAAGAATTTTGTTAGCATATCAAGATATTATTAAATCAGTGTGGTCCGCATATAAGCCCGCGTATGTTCGTCCATTGGGATTTATTTCAGAAGTGCGCAAAGCAGTAAGAGGAACTGTATATGAAATGTTTGGCGTACCTGTACCAAATGATAGTCATGAATATCTTGTATATCTTCTTGATAAATTTCACGAAGCAATAAAAACGGAGTCAGTATATACAGAAATAATCATCGATGATTCAACAAATAATATTGAAAAAATGCGCATCATGGCTGAAAATGGTTGGAATAAGTTTGTAAGTAAAAATAAAAGCGAAATAGTTGATCGATTTTTTGGTATGATGCGTAAAACAATTCATTGTACTGAATGTAAGAACAATACATACCAATGGGAGGTTTTCAATTCACTCAAAATTCCTTGTGATGGTCAAAGTTTTAAGGAGTGGATAAAGAATGAGGTAAAGGATTCTGAAATCGAGGGATATGATTGTGAGAATTGTACCAAACTATCGCCTAATGTAAAAACTCGTCATAATGCTAAGATTTACACACACATCTGGAAACTACCGCATAGTTTATTTATAACTCTGCGCAGGTTTAATTATGATGGGCGTAAAAATATGTCAGTATGTCCTTATACTGGTGAGCATATGAACTTTACAGAGTTTTTCGCAGAGGAATCCGCAGATTCTAGTCGTGATTGGACATATGAATTAAGGGGTGTATCGGATCATCATGGTTCGCATATGGGTGGACATTATACCGCGCAATTTAAGCATCCAATTTCAAATGAATGGTGGATAATGGACGATGAGACCGCACATAAACAGGTTGGACCGATAGCAGGCGCATCAAATTATATCTTTTATTTTCGCCGTAAATAATTAATATATACTAGCAGTCGTATATAATTAATATATACTAGCAGAAGTGTCAGCTAAATTTACAATTTTATAGATCTTATTTGTCTTATTTTGTTCAAACCGAGAAAACCCCTCAACCGTATTTTTATTTAGCGTCACCGTATTAATTCTGCCCATCCAACCTGCTTGTGCTTCGCTACCACATACTCTATAATGTACATGTGGTGCTAATTCACCCTTAAAGGGTACTTTGTATCTCTGAGGTTCTCTTATTTTAAGCACCGCTTCCCCATTACCATTTGATATAGCGACGCCCGCATTTTGGTAATCAAGATACGCATTTTTCCAAGAATTGAGTTTTTCACCAGTGCTTGGTTCAGCTGCCCAATATACAATTTTAGCATTGGGACCAACATTTATTTTAACTTCCCTTGTGGCACCGGGAGGATCACGTGTTTCTAATACAGAGCAAGGGACAACCATAGGACCTAAAAATGGTAAGTATGTATCTCTATCAAACATTATTGCTAGCGCACTAACTCCCACTAAAAGATATACGCATGTAGCAAGAACGCTTTTACCAAAAATGCGTGATACAACATTTACATTAAAAAGACCAACTAAAAGCCAGTTAAGACCGCCTATAATAAGAAGAGATATAGCGATTTTAAACACTAATTTTTTTAAATATGTTTCATTAAAAACACCAACAAATCTATTCTCATAAAAATCATTCATTTCTAATTTAGTCTAAAGAAATAATTATTATTTAATAACATACATAACATATGTTATTAAATATTAAAGATATAACAGTATATATAATTTCACCAGGCACAAATAATTATCGTAATAAACTTATAACAGTATTTGAACGAGTAATTGATGAAGGATTTAAAAATGTTGTATTTTTTAAGAGTGTGCCCAATCCTAATAAAACCGCAAGTTTGACAAATACAGTCCTAGAAATATTCAAACAGGAATTAACTAATGACAAACCTTTTATAATTCTAGAAGATGATTGTGCTTTCTTTACAAAGTATGATCAAATAGAGATTCCTGATACAGCAGATGTATTATATTTAGGTGTATCTTTATGGTCATATCCATATAGCCCTGATACACTTTATTCAATGTATCGTCCAAATATTATTCATAATTCAATAGATACAAATGAATCGTATAATAATACTTTGGTTAGAATTAAAGGAATGACAGGTGGGCATGCTATTTTATATATTTCAAGAGAATTTATTAGGATATTTATAGATAAAATGATCGATATTTCAAAAAATATACCAGATTTAGCCCATGATTTATTATTTTCATCACTTCATCAATCATTTAATGTTTTTGGATTAAAACAACCAATGTTCTATCAAGATGCCAGCTTAGGAGGTCAAGAAGATGTTACTAAATTAACATTTAATACAGAATGTTATAGGTAAATACAATCTAAAGTATATCAATACTTACATATATATTAATATGCCCACTTCAAAAAATGTATGTTTTATTCATAGTACAAATATTAATATTACTGGAACATTTATATTAGATATGCTAGTTAATTATATTAATGAACATAGTATTATTGATAAATTAGAATTTTTAGTAATTAATAATATTGGTGAACCCCTAGATGAAGAAAAATATAAAAATATTAATGAAAAAATTATTGTTATAAATTACTCAAATGATGCATCTTTATTTGAGAATGCGACTATGAAACAAATTATAACTTTTTCAAAATTACACGATAATTATAATATTTTATATCTACATACAAAAGGTGTTTCATACAAACATGATCATTATTTTTATAAAGGAATTTTGTCTTGGATTAATTATATGTTATATTCTTTAGTTGATCATTCAGAGAACTGTATTAAATTATTGAATGTTTATGATACAATTGGAGTAAATATTAAAGAACATGATTCTAATCCACTACATTATAGTGGTAATTTTTGGTGGGGAAAATCATCATATTTAAAAAAATTAACGCCTAGTATTTTTAAGGATAAATATGATTGTGAATTCTTAACATTATCTAAAACTCCAAAATATTTTAATATATTTACCTTACACCATATGTATCAAAATGTATACCAGTTAGAATCATACAAGAATAATATAATAGATTCATTTAATACTGAGATTGCCAAATATATTATATAATAATCTATTTATTTCATCATATATTGATTCATCCATATTATTAATAATAGTATAATCACTTACTCTATTAAGTAAATGGTATTCTGATATATCATCTACTGGACTCTGTAGCTGTCCTTGACGAACAATATGAACAGGTGTAACAGTATATTCTGGAAACATATCTATTAGGATTTGTAATTCATTTGGATATCTCCAATCTGTTATAACAATTTTATTTGGTATAGAATCTAATCCATATATTTCCTGACAACAATGTTTGGCAAATATACCAGTGTCTATTTTTCTTAAACGCAGCGCCTCATCTATAAGAATTTGTCGATATGTTCTTCCACTTGAATCAGTTGCGCATAGTTGTAGTTTACCCTCTTGTGTATGAAGTTGTTCAAGAGCGCAGTTAAAATCTTTTGCTACAAACTTTTTAAGAGAATCTGCGAAGGCGAAACGTTTATAATTATATTTATCACAAAGAATCTGCCCGACATAATCCTTTCCCGAATTTGAAAATCCCCTTAGCACAATAATTGACATTTCCTATACTCTAAAGATTTTTAGAGAATACTCCTTATATTGATCTAAAGCCTAAAAAAATAACTATATATATTATATAATATGAATAGTTATTTTGATTATATTAATCTAAAATCTATACATATTATATTTGATATAAAAGATAAAAAACGTATTATCTTAGACCCAAGATCTCCGAATCAACGATCTAGAAACACAAGAAGGCAGTCTCCGCCTAATCTATCATTAGAACCTGCTGGTGAATGGGAAAAAGAATATAATCATTCTCTTATTAACAATTCTAATACGCAATACATGCTCAATTCTATTATAGGTAGAAGCAGTGTTCCTATTTTATCCTACACCTAAAGACTCTGTAATTTATATTTAAAGAATGCTTGAAAAGGCTTCCAAAATATATGTGGCAGGTCATAAAGGATTAGTTGGTAGCGCGATTGTAAGAAAACTTACAAGCGAGGGATATACAAACTTGGTTCTTAAAACATCACAAGATTTGGATTTAACTATTCAAGCCGATGTAGATACATTCTTTAAATCCGAAAACGTTGAATATGTATTTTTAGCTGCGGCCAAAGTTGGCGGTATTTGGTCGAATAATATATACAGGGCCGATTTTATTTACAAAAACTTGATGATACAGAGCAATATTCTTAACGCGGCCTATAAATATGGTGTTAAAAAACTAGTATTTCTAGGTTCAAGCTGTATATATCCTAAAGAGTCCACCATTCCAATAAAGGAAGAAAGTTTATTAACGGGTCCTCTGGAATATACTAATAAACCATATGCCATTGCCAAGATCGCAGGTATTGAGATGTGTCAATCATATAGAAAACAATATGGATGTAATTTTATCTCATTAATGCCGACTAATATGTACGGACCAAATGATAATTATGATTTGGAGAATTCACATGTTATGCCTGGATTATTGCGTAAATTTATAGAGGCGACTAAAAATGATACATCGCATATTAATTTATGGGGAACAGGCAACCCTATGCGAGAATTCCTACATGTAGATGATTTCGCAGAAGCGTGTCTATATTTCATGAAGACTTATAATGATGAAGATATTATAAATATAGGAACGGGTCAAGATATAACTATAAGAGACTTGGCATATATGATTAAAGAGATTACGGGTTACAATGGAGAAATCCGATTTGATACAGATAAACCCGATGGAACTTTAAGAAAAGTATTGGATACATCTAAAGCTACTCAATTGGGCTGGACATACAAGATTAAATTAGAAGATGGTATTCAACAGACGTACAAATTAATTAAAGATATATTTTAGATGTTTTAGATTTATATAAAATATACACATTTTTAATATTGAGTAAATAGTAGAAATGAGTAAACCAAAAATCGGCTCTAAATGGACTGGTAAAACTGCAGCTAGTGCCATAGGTACTGTAGGAATAGTTGATAATTCTGATGATAAAATACTACTAACAAATACAAAGGGATCATATAAAGTTAAAGACATACTTAGTAAGGAAGATTTTGATGAGCTTGTGGAAGAAAAAACAGGAAAGAAGGTAAAAGGTAAAAAACTAACAAATAGAAATATGGCTAGAGCACTTCAAAATCAATATAATAAGCAATCTAAATCTCAAGCAAAAGCAACACCAAAGGCACCTGCTAGAAGCCCATCACCTGCTAGAAGCCCATCACCAAATAGGGCTGCCGCTAGCAACTCATCAATAACTACTACTAGACGCCGTCGCCCACAAGTAGCCCCTGTAAAAGTAAATAATAAGACTAGACGTCAACGACCAAAGGTAGCACCCCGTGAAACTAGCTTAGAGCGTAATTTAAGATTAATTGCTGAAGCAGAAGCAAAAGAGACAGAAAACTTAGCTTCTGCTCTTAATACGATTAAATTAGCAAATAATAATACAAGTATAGCTAGAAAACTTCAAGAAGAAGAAAATGAAAAATTTGCTAGACAATTAGAAAATCAAGAAAAGAAAAGAAAATCTGTACGCCGAACAAAATAAAAATAAAAATATTATAGACTAATACACATTACACATACAATCCAGGAGGTGGCTCATCAGAATTCTCCTTTTTCTTAATGAATAGTTTAATATGATCCGTTTTTACAATAAATGGTAATGAGAAGTCCTTAATGTGAAACGGGAGATCAGGAGAATTAAACATGCGCAACATATTAATCTTTTGAGTAATTTGCTCAATACTGCGCTTTAATTCACGAACACCCTTTTCATCATTCGCGTATTCTTTAATAATATAGGTTAGAATCTCCTTTGAAATGGAAATCCTCTCAGTCAAATTAACATCCTTTAGAGCAACGGGTAGAAGATATTGCTCGGCAATTGCTGTCTTTTGCTTTAGATCATATCCCTTCAAATCAATTACCATCATTCGATCAAGCAGAATCTTATCAATCTTATTAATATCATTCGCGCTAAATACAAACATAACCTTACTAAGGTCAATTGGCACTCCTGCGAGGTATTTATCCTCAAAATCCGCATTTTGTACAGGGTCCGTCAAATGGATGAGTAGATTCATAATCTCTTCACCCTTTGGTGTCTGAGAAATCTTGTCAATCTCATCAAACATGAGCACAGTACTCATTGACTTTGACGCAATAAGAGAATTTACAATCTTACCACAATGTGATGACTCATATACCAGTTGATGACCAGTATACGTGCTAGCATCCGAATCACCACCGAGCGAAATAAACTGGAAAGGCCATCCAAGAGCTTTGGCAATTCCATTCTTAATCAAAGAAGTCTTACCAATACCCGCAGGTCCCACAAGTAGTAGTGATAGACCGCGGTGTTCAGGATTCACAATCTTTGTACTAATAAACTGCATAATCTGAAGTTTAGATTCCTCCTGGCCATATACTGCGTCATCCAGACACTTCTTAGCATTCTTCATAAATTCAGCACATTTATCGCTGCCATCTTCCAACCGTACATTAATATCTTTACATACTCCAAATGGAATGCTGACAACCTTATCTAGCCAGGCACGTAGTTTGAAGTATTCATTACTTGATTTTTCAAGACTCTGGAGACTATTATACTTTGAAAGAATCATGGCTTGTACATCGGGGGGCAATTTCAGAGTTAGAATCTTAAGCATTAGATTAACACCCGAATCACTTACAGCGGGGCGATTTTCAAGAGCAGTGATAAGCTCTTTCTGCTTGTTATCAGCAAGTCCCTTAAATTGTGCAATTTGCTCATCAATTGTATTCTCCTCAATTGGGGTTGTAAGAAGCTTTACAAACTTCTTAACATTTTCAGGCTCTTTTTTCATGTTGTATTTTTTTGGTTTCATTATTGAGTCTCTTGGTCCACCGCCTCCTAGAGCAAGAAGGATTCCCCCAAAATCTGTATTGACAGCTTCATCATCCTCGTCCTCGTCATCCTCATCATCATCATCTGTATCAGTCTCGCTGATATCTTCACTTTCATCAGCATCCTCACAATCGCACTCATCATCGCACTCATCATCTTCATAATCGTCCTCATCTTCGCACTCATCATCTGACTCATTCTCGCTTTCAGATGAATTTTTAGATTGTGGGCTCCTACGTTTATAATTGCGTTTCTTGTCTAATCCGCTAAAGGGGAATTTACGCTTAGGTGATATATTAGCAGAAGGCTTTTTATAAATAATTTGATTCTTTTTTGATTCTTTCCCTAAGATCTTACTTACTTTTTTGCTGGCGATGATTGCTGCTTTTCTAGGTGGGGAACGTTGTCTAACTACCATATCTTTATCAGATTCAGTATCAGTTTCAGATGTATAATCTGGTTCTAATTCAGATTCAGATCTATCTTCAGATTCATCATTGTAATCAATTAAGTCACGAATATTTCCCTTTGAATCAATACTACTAGTATCGTCATCATCGTTATCATTACTATTACCACCATTACGTTTAAGGACTTTCTTTGAAAACTTCTTCTTCTTGGATTTTTTATTATCAGATTTCGGCATTCTATTTAGACTATTAATTTTAAACATCGTTTAAATCACGTTTTCGTAATATAAACGATATTATAATTAAATCAAATTTTACCTATATAATCTATTTACGACTACGTCTCTTAGTAAGAGAACGTATTGCTTTAGATGTTGTTCTATCAATAGATTTCGTTGTATTCTTTACTGTTTTTACTGTTTTAGTTAGTAAAAAATTAATCTTTTTAATAGCATTAGATGCGACAGCTTTAGTCGCTTTGATTGTTTTAGGTGCGAGAGCCGTATATTTCTTTATTGATAATCTAAACTTGTTTGATTTTCTTTTCATTTCTAATATAGAATAATATTCTAAAATTTCTAAAATTTTTGAATGCTTTCATATACATCCAAGAAAGTAAATCGCGCTTTATTGCTTAATCCCAAATATTCAGTATTACGCATAGTAAGATGATGAATACGATGTATGATATCAGTTTTAAGACTTTGACGAATAGTCTCAATCATATTTCTTTTGGCCAAATCAGTATCATCTCCTCCATAACTATCTTCCTGAATTGCCTTCATAATCTTCATTAGACAATCACCATATTCCTCATTTATTTTTAAAGCTTCTAGGATCTTAATATTATTCTCAATTTGTGTAATAATCTTTGTAACAGTTTTCATAAATATATCAGTATCGATTACATTATACTTTATTAACTCAGCCAGAAATTGTGAATAGCCACGACGATACTTCTTTTCAACATTTCTTAAACATACTTCATTATAATTTTCAGCTTTAGTATCTATTACTTCCTCAAAGATAGCCATATATACAGAATATAGATTAGCCATTTCTGATAGAAGAACTGGATATCGTAAACTAAGTTCACTTAATAGTTTCGCATAAAGGGGGCAAAATATTTCTTCACTTGCTGCCTTCTCAAATACCAGCTTCATAAAACACTTAATCATATCAGTTTGGCCACTATCAATAATATGAGTAATAAACTCCTTAATTTCATCATAATTTAGTTCACTAAATTTATTAAGTTTTCCAAGAATAATTTTATTAAGAATAGTATCTTCTACTTTATCTGAGTTCTTCTTAAACTTGCTCACATATTTTGGATGTACTGTTCGAAATCCGTCTTGTGATGTTGCTAATGGTGTAGCTACTATTGATGTTGCTGCTAATGGTACTACTGATAATGGCATTAATATCGCATTAGTTTCAGTAACTGATGTTATAATGGTATTTGTGAGAGGTATGCTAGTAGGTGGTTCAGATATATGACATTCTCTAAATCCACCTTTAGCTCTATTGTTAAAAGCATAATGTCCTCCGCTATGATTATTACCGCTATGATTATTACCGCTATGATTATTTTTTACCGAAGTTTGATCACTAGAGTGACGATTATTAAAGAAACTATTACCACTATGAACTGAATATGGTACAGACCCAGAAGTAGTCCTATATGCTTGAGTAGCACTCTTAGAAGTAGTAGCTCCACCCGTTGGTCCACGACCACTATCACGCCAATCTACTTTCTTCCAACCATTAAGATCTGTACCACTCTTAATACAATTGTGAATTGTTTCAATTGAGTTAAGAATGTTAGGTGGGAGCTTCATTTCTCTCCCTACGGCCGTCCTTAGGCCACGGACAACCTGAATATCTTGGACTGTCGTCGCCATTTAATGTTTAAGGTTAATTAAGTTTTAAGCTGTCTAGGAATCTTCATAATATCATTTCTAGTCAGAGAGATCAATTTTTGATTAAAGCCGTGTTTTATATTAAATTAAAATTAATTAATTTGACATAAGATGAGTTCAGCCGAGTCTATTATTAATACTGATAAGTTTTCTGATTGGATAGAACTTCAAACCAAGGCAAGTATAAAATGCTTGAATAAGCAAGTAGATGAATGGAATTCAGATCCTAAAAAGTTAAATTCGCTAAGTAATCGCTTTAAGAGATTTAAAGATGCTTTTAAACAGAATCCAGAGTTCTATGCTGAATGTAATGCCATATTTAAGGAAATTTCAGAGAATGAAGAAAAACTTAATAATCTAATAACAAACAATTCTGAGCTTGAAAAGGAATCATATAATGAGATTCTCTTTTTTAGACCTATCCTAAGACCTCTCAATTTTATTCCCTTTATTTTATCAGGCTGGTCGTTTATTCGCGTTTATTTCATACCTGGTCTATCTTTTGTCATTCCATTTTTAACACTTTTAGCGCCTTATATTGTCCTAAAATTCGCATTTAATATACCGATTACATTTAATAATTATGTAAATATTCTTCATTCAATGGTTTCGGGAAAATTAGTGAATCCCAATTCCACAGATCCATCCGTTTTAGGATCTTATCCATCTCCTGTTAATTTTTTGAAACAATTTGGTGTTGTAATTGTTACATTTATACAAGGAATTATTCAGCCATATTGGTCCTATAAACATCTAAAATCAATTGATGATATTATTACCGATAATGGCAGATTAGTATTAAGATTTAAGACATTATATTTGCGTTTACAAATAATACTTAATAAGCACGGATTTACTTTCTTTAAGTGCCCCCTACCTGAAATTCGCGGAGAGCGTGATGCTACTGCGGCGGCTATTCTCAATTCTTCTTATTTCAAGTTGGCACTTAAATATATTGGATCACTTGAGGTAATTATGGCTTTGGCAAATAAGGAGGAGATAAATCCAGTTGTATGGGTAAAATCGAAAACACCCATCTTTAGAGTCAGTAACACGTTCGACTTTCAGGTTCAATATAATAGCCGCAAAGTTATCAGTGCCAACTTTAGTAAAAATACACATGCTCTACTTACTGGACCCAATAAGGGTGGTAAATCAACTGTTCTAAGGGCATTATCCATATCTGCGCTATTAGCGCATACTTATGGATGCGCACCAGGTATTATAACGGCTACGCCATTTACAAAGATGTTTGTTTGTTTGAAACCAGACGATCTTCCTGGCTCAAAATCCCGCTTTGAACGTGAAATTGAATTTACCGCTAATACTCTACAATTTACGGAACCTATCCTAGTTTTCATTGATGAGCTATATCACTCCACGAACCCTCCTGATGCCTTACGTAGTTGCCAGATATACTGTGATCAATTATGGAAAAAGGGAAACATTGTTAGTGTAATAAGCACACATCTCTTTGAATTAGTGGAGAAATGCGATAAAAATATCCAGAAGCTGTGCTGTCCTGCTACTGTAAATGAGGATGGTGATATTCAGTTTGAGTATTCATTGAAAAAGGGAATTTGTAAGGTTAGTAGTGTTGATGAGCTATTGAAGAATAATGGACTACTTTTATCTAACTAATATTTTAATAAAAGTACCGTCATTTTGAAAAAGACATTGTTAAATTAGTTGCGACGTTTCTTTCTGCTCCCCCCTTGCGGTGCCGGCTGGTTCCGTCGTGCCGACTGGTTCCGTCGTGTCCAGGGTCGCCAGCTTGGTAGTTTTAGCCGCAGCTTTGGCAGCTTTGGCAATTTTGGCCATCTTCTTCGCGGTCTAGGATCCTGTTGTGATAGTGGCAATACTAACCCTGGTGGTGCTAACGGTTCGGCGTTCATAATTGGCACCGCGGGTAGTATTACCGACTCCTCTACTATCTCCCCCTCTACTATCTCCCCCTCATCTCTAGATGGTATATTCTCTACCATACCTGATATAGGCTCATTTCTTGTCGATATATTAAAAAGGGTGTTCCATATTATGAAGATAAAGAGAAGACATAAAAGTTGAGGGAATCGCACAAGTAAGGGTATAAGGCGTCGTGAAGCACGGAGAATCTTTACAGCAGGTGGGGGCGGATGACTGTAGTATGTCCCCCCTCGTTTATTAAGCTTAGTACCTGATTTAGGATCTGTATCACTTATACTCGCTGAACAAGCTGTTGCTAATATTGCTAATAATAGTACTGTTCTAGGAATTTGTATATCCCCTTTTATACTGTATTGATTGTTAATAACTAATTTATCATTGCTAATAGATAATTTATTAATTTTACCCTCTAAATCACCTGATAATATATTTGATATTTGTATTTTATTTAATATATTATTAATATTTTCATATGTTAATTCATTTATAAATAATAAATTTAAGAATTTTGCGTTTATACATGAAATTGTATTTAAGAGTGAATTATAGTATTCTTTATCATTTATCTTTGTTTTTATTTTTATTTTTTTATCTATATCATTTAAGAAGTGTGTTATATTTTCATTAACTTTTATACCACTTATATCAAATATATTAAAAGCGCTAGGCTTTTCAACTTCACTTATTATAATTTGTAGTAGATTATCAATATCCGTACGTGTCATTTCCAATTTATTTTGTAATATTATTACTTCTTTTATACTAATATTAGAATTTGATCCATTTGAGAACGCGTCTCTTTTATTATTACGACGTGTCTTATTTAATGAGATTCTTGTATTAATAAATGCAGACATTTATATCTATTATAATATTTTATTAAAAATTATATAATTATATCTATTATACACTTAAATATTCTATAATAATTATTAGCCAGATAAAATATGTAGCGTATTACTTATAAATAAACTGTGCGTAAAGGGTTGATTGAAAATTCCTTAGAACACGGCAGAATGACATCTCTAAGTGATACCCTTACAGTGGGATTAGTACTTGTATTATTATTTGGCTCGATTGCCTTATATTTATACACTCGTCTTCAGCAAGCTGAGCAGAAGATTAGTCTTTTAGAGTCTATATTGCTTGATCTCAAGATGAGTGCTGAAATTAAATCCTATTCAGAACTACCGGCATCTGATCATCAAGAAGATAGCCACCCCACTCAAGGTGGATACGCAGTTTTTAATGATGATGAAGGAGCCAATGAAGATGTTAGTGCCAATCAAAATGTGGGTGAAAGTGGTTGCCCAGTATTAGGAGCCGCTATTAGTGCTATAAGTTCTAGCTCACAGAGTGCCTTACAAACTGCCAATCCTGAGATTAAAAATACGGAGTATGTTCCACTAGATGACGCAGTACAGTTAGAACCAGAATCCAAAGATGCCAAGGATACAACTGTACGAATGTCCGCCAATTATGAATCAATGACTCTAAAGGAGCTACAGACACTTGCTAAAAATCGTGGAATTAGTGGAGCTGGTACTATGAAAAAAGGGTCAATTATTGAAGCTCTTAAAACATCGGATCGTTCTTCCACTGTTGAACCCGGTTCAACGCTATTAGGCGGGAGTGGTTCCAGCTCTTTTCTTGAAACTAGCGGGTCTTTTTCTAACACAGCTGAATCTTCTTAATTTAATAAGCAAAACCATAGGTAAAGATAGATGGCGCAGCTTAATGAATCTGGATTTAGTAGAAGTAGAATGCCGCATAGCCCAAATTTATACCCAAATCCGCCATTTGGTACAGAATACAAGGCTGCCCAAAAGGCTTATGTTCCACCTGTCAAAGATGTTTATCCCGCGAGAGATAACCGTTATCCAGCCTACGCAGGGCCGTTACAGGATGCGCGCCTGGTAACCGACTATAGACCTCAATGTACGAAAAATATTCGTCCTGACGCCCAGTATAACACTAAACTATGGCTAATTCATCACGGTGAGGAAGTTATGGATGAATCGCGTAGACGACAAGTGGAATGGACTGGTGCGTCACTTGTGATGGCCAATACAGTCCCTCCACCGGCTGGAATTGTACATTCTAATCCTTTCTATTCCGAGATTAATCCGACTGGATTTAAAAATGGTATTGGCATTGAACGTGCCAATGTACCATGCCCTGGACTTTTTGGAACCTTTACTTATGATCCAACAATGGCCGAAATTCGTAGTAATCGTAAGAATATTGGATTAACCTCTTACTATGAAGGTGGACGAAACTCCCAGCGTGGTAAATTCCCTACAAAATAACTTAAAGACTCATCATTATAACTATAATAGGAAGAAATTCCTCAAA
>Ga0214921_10007054_pt1 | contig 15104 bp, 11 predicted proteins | sample LL1505_MetaG_FD_177992 | JGI IMG/M metagenome (GOLD analysis project Ga0214921, IMG submission 177992) | Freshwater microbial communities from Lake Lanier, Atlanta, Georgia, United States - LL-1505 | ecosystem: Environmental > Aquatic > Freshwater > Lake | place: USA: Georgia | collected... | reverse complement strand
CACCTACAAAGCCCCCCATGACCACCGTGTCCGTGTTCTTCACCCGAACAATCGTGGAAGCCTGTTTCACATCAAGAACAGGAGCTGTAGCGTTCGTTGTGGTCACTGCCACATTATTCGTATCTGTAACAGTCTGAACAAAAGGCACCGTTCTAACCAGGGTTGAGAAAACGGGCAGGATATCCAACGTTACAATTTTGTTTTCGCTAATCTGCGGAGTGATGGAGACGAAGGTTCCCGTCGTTACCGTATTCACCTCCACATTGTTCCCCTGGGCATTGCCACTCGTACTCTGAAGCACGTTCGATTGAGAAATAAAGAAGGGATCCTGTCGCACCACCTTGATCTGAGCCGCCTGTTGGTTGATGGTTCGTATCCTGGGTTGGGAAAGAATTTTCACCTTCCCCTGCTCTTCAATGGCCTGAAGAACAGCCTTAGTGCCACTTCCCGAAACAGTGAAAGACATCGGACCCGCCAAACCTGGGAATGCCGTCGCCAGACCTGCTGCTGGATTTAAAACGGCGCTGGCTGTCATCACAGCCTGATTCACACGAAGGTAAACCTGCTGCCAATCGATGGCTAAAACTCGGTCGTCTGTAAACTCCACATTGAATACCTGTACATTCAGATCCACCTGCTTTTCCACTCGCACCTTTAGTAAATCCAGGTACTCAGCAATCTTTTCTACATTCGCCTTCCGATCCCGCACAAAAACGGTTCCGGCTAGTGGATTGATCTGCAATTTCACCCCGTTCTCCTTGTTTACTATGTAATTGCTCTCATCCCCTCCATCTCCTTTTCCAGAACTTTCCGATGTACTAGGGGTTGCTGTCTTACTGGTCTTTAAATCACTCCCCTTATCTTGACCTCCTCCACCCGTATTATTACTAGGTGTAACTGACCTCACCTCTTGGTAGGTTGCTTCGCTAAGAATATCACCCATGCCTCCAGCGGTATTAAGGATTTTTGTGGCCACGGCCGCAAGCCCTTTAGATTGAGCAACCTTTGAAGTACCACTTGAAGCCCCCAATACTTCTTTACTCTGACCAACTGCAAGTTGAGAGCGAACATACTCATTTACGGTTTCCTCACTCATCCCGTTTTTCCGCAATTCGGAAACACACTCAAAAATATCTGCACGGCTATCCCTAATAGATTTCTTCTCCAGCTCCGCATTCAAAGACTTGATTTTGATCTCATCCTGAATCGCCTGCCACAGCATTCGCAGTTCACGGGCATACTTCTCCTCCGGCGTTTCGCGGGAAAGCAACCCCGCGAGCTGGTAAAAAAGGCTTTTCCAGAAATCGGATGTGCTTGTTGCACCCAACTTGGTTCCATCCCCCCCGCTACTACCCGACGAAGTAGAGGATGCAGTCCCTGGTACTTGCGAGTTTTGAAGTTCCGATGTGCTCGTGGTCGAAGAGCTGGTCATCGTGCGTATCAGCGCCAAGTAGTCCACCTTGAACAAACGACTCTCATAGGCCCGCACCCGAATAATCCCGCCCTCAATCTCAATAAAACATCCGATGTTCTTGAGAATCGCATCCAGCGCCGAACTCAGCGACAGGTCCTGAAAATCCACAGTAATCGTCCCGACGACCTCCGGATCCGCAATGATGTTGATCTGATTCAGTCGCCCGAAGAGAGCTAATGCGTCCTCTACCGGAAGACTTTTCACACTGAAACTATACGTGGGTTCGGTCGCGCTCTTGTTTCGATCTTTTTTCTCCACCAACCGTGAAAGCTCGGCAATCTTTTGCTGCTCTGAACTTGAGCCTGGCACCTTCACCGCCGTCAAACTAGGCCGGGGAGTTTTATCCAACGGCAGTTTCATCCCGCCTACCAGATCTTCCAGAGCACGGCTCAGCTCATTTCCCTGGCTTAAGGTCACAGGCTCGACCGTCACATACATCCCTCCTGATTGCAGGGCCTGCCCATTCTGCACCTTGACGGTAGACCACTCCTTTCGATCTCTTGTCCACTGAGCGACTAGATTCAAAAGCGACTGAGGCACCCCCTCAGGGGCTTGCGAAACCTGCCACACATACAGTACCTGCTCCCCAGGTATCTTGATCCTGCCAACCCCATTCGTATGAGTAGGCTTCATGACCGACTTGGGCTTTTCTAAATTCTTCCGCTCCTTGAGCTCCCGTGCCCAACGGATGTATTCAGGCTCACTGGGGTTCACCCGATAAAGCCTCGAAAGAAACTCCTCCTGTTGCTGGAGATCACCGGCGGTAACCGATTGCAGGTAGCCCCTGCGAAACTCGTCCTCTGCTAGGTTCTGGTTCGCCCGCTCCTTGCTCCAACCTGTGGGTTTAGGTCCTTCAAGACTAAACTTGGAATTCAGGTAATTCGTCCAAACACACAAGGTACGATCATCCACATCCGCAGCCCATCCTAATGGAGAAATTAGCACCAAAAGAAAAGCCACCACATTCCATCGAAGGATCCGCATCCCACTACTATTAATGGATTAAATCAGGTTGCCCGAATGAGAAGGATCAAGATATCCAAAAACTTCTTAATAACTCGTCAAGGACTCCGTGTGCGGCGACTTTTCTCTTTCTCCCCATCCCCATTGGGACGGCTGAAATCCCCAGGCACACCACCCACCCGTAAGACCTCTCGCCCACCCCCAGAATGGGTCAAAAGAACCCAATCCCGATGAATTTTAGCTACTCGGAAATTTCCATACGCCTCCCCCTCCAAATAGGTCCGACCAGAAATGACCGCAGCTCGCCTCCCCTCCTCCAGCACCACCCCCTGCAACAGCGTCCCCTGAGGAAGATCATAGGTCTCCCACAGCTCTAGCTCCATCTCGGGCTCAATCTCATCAAACAGCTTCCGCCCCAACTGATTATTCCGTAAAGGTTGCTTCCACTCATCGTGTAACTTCGACGGCACCGCCTGGAACAGGCGCAGATTTGGGATCAGTTTACTCTCCACTTTTTCAACTGCTCGACCTAGCACCGCTTCCCCCATCCCTAATTGCTTATCCCAATCTGCAGGTATAAAACGATAGAGCACATAGATAACCGCTCCCAAGGCTAAGGGTCCCGAGACCCAGGGTTTATTGAGCAAGCTCAACATCAGGTTTAATCCGGAAGTACATCAGGCTTCCGTTCGCCTGCAACTCCCCTTCTTGGTTTAGTTTAACTTCGAGTCGAGTCACCAACGGTCGCCGACCCCCAGTTCTCTCCAACTCCCGCATAAATTCCAAGAAAATCTCCTGCGACCCCTTCGGATTTCGAATCACAACAGATTTAGGTAGAGTTACCTCAAAATCGATTCGGGACTGCTGCAGATCAGGCAATTCCTTCATCAAAGGCCCCGCCTCGGCAGGGGTCAGCTTCCCTAGCCAGCCACTCTTTTTCATGACTGCCTCAATCGCACACACCTGCTCCATCACCGCCTGATTGTTAGGAACGGTTACTGGAAGAATCTTCTGCCAGCGACTCTTCAGGTCGTTCCAATCGGTCGGCGTAACCTCTTTCTGTTGCGTTTGGAGCAAAGAAAGCTGCTCGATTCTCTTTCTCTCCTCCGTTGCCAAGGAGACCCGCGCGGGGCCCATCATCCACTCACCCGCCCCGATCAATCCCGCTCCCAAAAGAAACATCAGGGCGAGAGTAACGGGATGATGAAAGATTTTGGATATGCTCACCACTTACTCCCGCTTGGTTGCAAACACGTAGAACCGTCCCGGCGACTTCAACTCGTCAGGAACTTCAGGATCCTTGTCCGACTGCCCCGTCCTTTTCATAACCTGAATCTTCCAAGGAGACTTCGCCAGTGCCTCACAAAGCTTTTCCACTGCAGGCTTCACCTCCGCGTTGGGACGAGTGATCTCCCCCTCCATTCGGATCGAATACGTCGCCACCGCCTGCCCCCCTTTCGATTTCTCCTCATCCAACTCCACCAGAAAACGCGTCAACCGTAGCTCGGGGGGAAGGCAAGCTGCCGTATCCCGAAAAAGAAGCTCTGCCATCGGCACCACCGTCTCCTCTTCCACGATCCGTGCCGCCTCTTTCTGCTGTCGAAACCGGCTCTGCTGTCGGATCGCCAGGTCCACCTGACCCGTCCGCCCCATCCTCTCCTCGGCCAACTTCCGCGTCTTCTCCACTAGATTGCCCCGCTGGATCATCCGATTCGAAAACCAACCCACCCCACAAGCCAAGAAGACCAGCAGGGCCATATGAAATAGTTTCCGCATCCGCTCTCGCCCAGCTCGACCTGAAATTTTGCCAGGCAACACATTGTCCGTTTGGCCCGCTTTCGTATCTCCTACCCATCGCAGATAGCTCTCATCATTGAAACCCTGCACAGGCGGTCCTACCGCCAGATTTTCCATCGGCGGAATCGAGCGTAGTAACCCCTGCGCCGCTCCACCCGCGGCACTCACCGACCCCACAGGCCGTCCCAGCTTTTGCTCCGCGTAAAGTTGGAGTCGCCGAATTTCTTTTCCAATCTCCCCCGCTCCACGTTCCGAAGCAGAAGCTAATGTTCGATAAAACAGTGGCGCCCCCGAAGGATCCAAAACAACAAAGAGAAGTCCCCCTTCCGCATCCGCCAGCACCAACCTCGCCTTGTCCCCAACCTCCTCAGCCGATTTTCCACCCGATCCTGTCAAGGCAAGGGAGGCGCTAAACAGACCACTTAGAAAAAAACCTGCTCCGAGTAGCTCCTTATCGATCTGCTCTACCCAAGCAAGAGGTACAACATGAGATAACACACGACGTGGCTTCCCCTTCACTGGAGTCCCCACCTCCGTAAAGCCAACCGTCACCGTTTCCGCAAAAAGCTTCCCCTTGTCGGCCCGACGAAGCAGGAGCGAACGAGTCACGTTTACGCTGGCCGGAGGGACTTCCTCTGGACTGGGCACGATGAGAGAAATATCGGTCGCTAAAAACACCTCCCCTGCTTTAACCCCAGCGGCGCGGAGAGCATTGGCCAAAGCGGCGGGAAAGGTTTCCCGCGTCTGATCCGATAAGTCGTAGGCGGTGGTTTTTCCGAAGAAACGACCTGAAGATCCGATCCTTAAAACCCCTTGGATCCAGGTAACACAGATGGCCATAGGACAAGACTAGGAATGAATCGTAAGACTAGAAGAGTTTTTCAGGCCCATCTCTAGGAACAGGTGAAGTACCTGCTAAAACAGAATCTTAAAAAGATCTCTTGATGGCTAAGGAGTCACCTTCCAAGAGGGAACTGCCGGATCATAAGTAAAATTCAGAGATGACGATGCGGCAGTGGCAGTCGCCTCTGCAGGTGCAACTCCATCTGTAGCATAGACAGTTGAGCCTTTGGTTACGTAGCAATTCACACAGGGCTGTTTTGCTTGTCCACGTATTTGCATGCCGGCCGTCCCCCCCGTGGGTGGAGAACCGAAACTAACATCACAAATAAGATTATTCATCGGAATAACTTTCACGTGAAGAAATTGCCCTTTATTCGTCCATGTTCCAGATGCGTTTTGTATTGTGCCTACAATCTCGGTGTTGGTGGCTGAATAAACTCCATTAACCGCTTGTTTAACCCAATCTTTTGCGGAGCGAACCGCCCCAGGTCCGGCCAAGCCTGCCCAGGTCGTATAAGTAGCCGTCCCACTATTTGCAGGACAGGCTAAGAGATAGTCTGGTTTCGAACTGCTGATTAAAACCAAGAAAGAAGTCATGATATTTGGCCAATTTCCAGCTCCAGCTGTGTCCCAACCAGTGGCAGGCACCCGGTAGTCAGGACTTGGACTTGGACTAGAAAGTGTTTGAGTCGTCGGTCCGGTAATTGTCAGAATGTAAAATCTACGCTCTGTTTCGGTTCGGCCTGGGAAAACGTACTGAATTGCCTCACTGGCCATTGAGCAGTAGGGAGACGCCATTGCCACCCAGCCCTTGTTACCCGAAATCGTAGCAGTGGCCAGGGCGCCCGGATTCGGCACCTGCCCCTCCGCTTTAATTGCTTCACACAAGGCCCGCCCAATCTCCTCCAGATTCTTATCCTCATTCACGCTCTGGGCGTTCTGCATGCTTCGGAGCATCGGAGGAACCGCCACCGAGGCTAAGATGGCCATCACCGCCATGACCCCCAACATCTCCAGCAAGGTGAAAGAATTAGCCTCACCTCTTATTTTAAATTTTTTTCTCATTTGTTTAAGTTCAACATTGAGGTGATCGGCAGGAAGATGGAAAGGGCGATTGTCCCAATCATAATGATCATGGTCAGAATGATCGTGGGCTCCAGAATCCCGAAGATTTTCTTAATATTCCGCGGAATCTGATCGTTATAGTAATCGGTCATATTCTGAAGGGCTTCCACCAGTTTGCCGGTGTTTTCTCCCGTGGTCACCATCTGAATCACCAAGGGTGGGAATAGCCCCGACTGCTTCATCATCTCATGAATCTTACGTCCTCCCGCCACCCCGTCATGGATCCTATCCATCACCGACGCAAGCGCACGGTTCCCTACCAGAGTTTTACAAAGTTGAAGGGATTCCAAAATCAAAAGACCCGATCGGTACATCGTGGCCAGATTTTGCCCAAAACGGGACAGGCACATCATGGTGATCACCGGGCCGAACAGAGGCATCCGCAGCTTCACCTTGTCCAACCAGATCCCGAAGGGCGGGTAGTAACGAGGTAGATAAATGAGAGTCATAATCGTTGCCAGGATGACCCCAAACGCGATGTGCCAGTAGCTTGTAAAAAGTTGGGTCAGTAGAATGATCTTTTTCGTCAACCAAGGCAGTGGCACTTTAATTTCCTCCAAGATCTTGATGAACTTGGGCATGACAAAGGTGAAGATGATGAAAATAAAGAGAATCGTAGCAACGATGAGCAGGGTCGGATAGATCAGGGCCTGACGGATCTCCCCTGACAGTTTGTCCAGCCAGGAAATATAGCTTCGGAGCTCATCACAGATTTGAGTCAGGCTTCCACTTTTTTCCGCCACTTTGATGAGAGCCAATACCACTGTCGGAAAGGCCTTGGGAAATTGCGCCATCGCCTCATTCAGGGTGGCTCCAGAGGCAACTTGGGCCGAAAGATTTCGTAGAACGGCTTTAAACTCACGAGACGGCATATCATTCGCAATCAGCTCAAGGGTCTGGATCAGGGGAACCCCCGCCTTCAGCAAGGTCCCGAGCTGGAAAAAGAAATCGACTAGCTCCCTGCGGGAAACCTTCTCCTTTCCACTCGCCTCCAGAACCATTTTACTGCCCGCGGAGGTCGCCTCCTCCTTGACCTCGACCAGCTCCAACTTCTCCCGCGCCAGCTCCTCTTCCAAAGCTTGGACAGAAAGGGCGTCGACCTTCGACTTAAAGATTTTTCCGTCGGAGCGGATAGAGGTGTAGCTGATCGTGGGCATAAAAAAGGGCTTAGTGGCTGGTGACGCGGTGAACCTCTTCGAGGGTTGTACGGCCGTGGACGGCTTTCAGAAGGCCGTCGAGAAACATTGTCCGGAAGCCCTTTTCCTGAGCAACCCGCTTAAGGAGAACAGGATCCTGCCCTTGCAGAACCACCTTAAAGAAATCGTCGTCCAGAATCAGCAGTTCCAGAATCGAAAGACGCCCTCGATATCCTGTTTTGCGACATCGCTCACAGCCCACGGGCCTCCAAAGAGTTCGCGGCCAATCCTCAGGCATCGGTACGGGAAGGTTGGCGAAGATGGGTTCAGGATCCTCCACCGGCTCCTTGCATTTCTCACAGAGCAAACGAACCAGACGCTGACTCAGGACCCCCAACAGACAGGCGGGAAGCAGATAGGGTGGAATCCCCAAATCAATCAACCGTGGAATCGCTCCCAAAGCATCGTTGGTGTGCAGGGTGCTCATCACTAAATGCCCCGTGAGCGCGGCTCGGACCATCAACTCGGCCGTCTCTTGGTCTCGGGTTTCTCCCACTAGGATGATGTCCGGATCCTGCCGCAAAAGCGTGCGCAGGCCGACGGCAAAGGTCAGCCCGATCCGTTCGGTGACTTGGGTTTGTCGGACCAGTGGGAGATGGAACTCCACCGGATCCTCGAGGGTAAAGATGCTCCGCTCATGAGCGGGAAGTTTGGAGAGGGCTGCATACAGGGTGGTCGTCTTTCCCGATCCCGTTGGCCCGGTGACCAAAATAACCCCGTGGGGTCGGTCAAGAAGAGAGGTGAATTTGCTCTCCATTTCCCCATCGAAGCCCAGGGAGGAGAGTTCAAGTTGCAGACTAGAGCGGTCGAGAAGTCGAAGAACTAAAGATTCGCCAAAAGAGCTTGGAAGGGACGAAAACCGAAAGTCGACCGGCTTTGATCCGGCGTTGAAGTTATAACGTCCTGCCTGCGGGAGTCGCATCTCGGTGATATCCATTCCTCCCAAGATTTTGAGACGGGCGGTGAGAGCGTTCTGAATCTCCTTCGGCACCAGCACCCCCTCGTTGAGAAGACCATCTTTCCGCATGCGGATCCGTACGATCTTCTCTTCCGGTTGGATGTGGACATCGCTGACTCCGTTGGAAATGGCGTAAAGAAGAATATCGTCCACCAGCTTAATCATCGGGGCATCCTGCTCGCTGGTTGCCGCCAAGGCGGCTGAGTCCATCGCCAGAATGGTGTCGATGGTATTTTCTAAGTGTCCTTCGATGATGTAGGAGCGCTCGATTGCCTCCCGAACGTCCCCTTCCGTCGAGGTGACGAACCGAATCGGACGACGAACGTACTCCTCGATTGTATCGGCCGCCCGCATATCGAGAGAGTTCCCCAACGCGACGACAAGGGTCCCCTCGTCCATTCGGAGAGGAAATGCAAGGCAGCGGAGAGCGAGATCTCGGGGAATCAGGCCAAGGATTTCGGACGGGACAACCAGCTTGCGAATATCAACGTTTTCACTTTCGGAGCGCTGCGCGATGTAGGAGGCAAGAACCCGTGGATCAACGAACTGTAGCTGTTGAAGAGTTTCGGCGAGGGTTCGGTTTTTTCTTTTGGCTTCCCGTTCGGCCAAATCGATCTGGGCTGGGGTTGCGTGACCCCAGACGGTCAACCAATCGGAAAGGGAAAGAGTTCGGGCACTAAAACGAAGGGGATCTTCTGCAGGATCTACCCCGTTCACCAATCCTTGGGCATCCATGACCAAAGCCATAATTGATAATCTCCTATAACAGAGGGGAAAGGCCAAGCAAAAGGGGCGACCCGCATTGGGTCGCCCCTCTTGACTTCATATTTAGTTCTAGAAGAGCTTAATCGTGTGCTGCGTAGAGATAGACATTGTACGTGGATCCAGGTTGTCCCACAGCAGCAGGAGAAGTAGCAGATGTCTCAAGACGACAATTCCCTTGGTTAATCGAAGTCGAAGAACCACTGCCACCAACTGACTTGATGACAAGGTCAGACGCTCCACTAATCTGACTTGCTGTAAAAGGACCATCCACTTTGGTCTTAATCGCAGCAGCCTCAAGCAGGGACACGGCAGGAATTCGGAAGAAAATGATCCGAGTAGCATTCTGTGCAGCCGTGAACTGATTTTGGGTGGTAACCGTTTTACACAATACCTCAGGATAGTTCGAAGTACTCGAACCTATAACTGCAGTCGCAGTACCAGGGTTGGAACCCTGAGCAGAACCACTCTCCCCAACGGAGCTGGCGATTTTTTCCAGCAAACCTTCCGAAAGAAGAATATCACCAAATGTCGTGGTGCTCGCAGTCAGGACCCCTGTTTGTCCGTAAGGGCGACTGAACCCCGTGGTTGTTCCTGGAACAACCGCAAGTCGGCTAGCATCAGGTGGGTAGGCGTTGTAACGTGCGTAGTAATTAATAGCAGCCGATTTGACGGTATTGAGGTTTGCCAAGGAGGAGGTCACCTTAGCATCACGGATCGCCTCAATTACTTTCGGGGCGACCACGGACGCCAAAATTCCGATGATGGCGAGAACGCCAATCATCTCGATTAAGGTGAATCCCTTGTTCGATTTGCGGATGAGTTTTGATTTCATGGGATTGATCCTCTCTAATTTTTAATGATTAACAATCCAATATTTACCTTTGTGACGCACGGCTCAGATTCAGGGATTAACGGTCAAAAAGTGGGATGAATGGGGAGATTTCTGGAATAAAGCCAGCCCGCGAAGGTGATTCGTCTCCATCTTTTTTCTTTTTTTAATCAAAAGGCTTAGGGCAGTTATTCGTGCGCCAAGTAGATGTAAGCATCCGCCTTTTCATCCCCTTGGTGAAAAGAAAGGCGACAATCTCCCACAGGACGAGGCGTTGACTTATCAGTCGTAGAGTCGCGACTTTTCTGGCGTTGAAAGATCTCCTCGAGTTGATGCGCCTGTTCAGCCGAAATATTCGGTAGAATCAAAACAACTGCCTTAGTTAGAGTGGGAGCTGACTCGAACAGCGAACCAGTGCCAACTCTTTTGATCAGGACTTCAGCGGAGAGAGCTCGAATCGATATCGGCTCCCCTCTGGTTTCAAGAGGGAACGCGAGATCTGTCAGAAACCCTTGATGAATAAGGATATCGCCCAGCGTAGTATGGATCGGATCCAGGACACGACCATCGTCCAACCGAACAAATCCCCCACTATCATTTGGCACCCCTTCCTCCCCATCCAAAGGATAAGTTCCTTTACGGCTATAGTAGGATAAGCAGGCCAGGCGATAGTTACGAACAACAGAACTGACCGTATCTATTTTTGCTTTTTCTGAAGCCTGCTGAATCTTCGGCCAGGCCAAGACCCCCAGGATAAGCAAGAAAGCCAAGCCGAAGAGCAACCATGCCGATCCAAATGCAGGCGAATGGGGGGTGCAACGAAAAGGATGTTTCAAAGCTTCATCCTCTCCTGAAGGGAACGGCTTTGCCGCCGTGAAATCTCGAAAGAAGATCCCCCTTCAAGAATAGCCTTGAACCGCCCCCCCTGGATCGCTTCCCAACGAGCCACTAGTTCCAAATTTAGCATCAGCGATCGGTTCGCACGGAGAAAAAGCTTGGGATCGAATCTTTCTTCAAAATAACGAATGGGTCGACGCATAAGAATTTGTCCCAAAGGGGATATCACTTTTGTGTAGTTACCCTGAGCCTCCAAGTAAAATATCTTTCCTACCTCCAGAAACATTGCCTTCTTTCCATCTTTCACAAAGATGCGATCGGAACTCTGCAACCGCCCATCCTTGCGCAGCTTAGGCCCTTTGGCTCCGATTCGTTCCCGCGCCTTCTCGATCGCTCGCGCAAGCTCCTCAGGAGCCACCGGCTTCAGTAAATAATCTAGAGCGCCACGCCGAATCGCATCCACCGCAAACTGGTCATATGCAGTGGAAAATACGATTTCAGGCAGTGGGGGTTCCAAGGCATCCAGTACCCCGAATCCATCCCGGCCTGGCATCCGGATATCCAGAAAAACCAGATCTGGACTATGCTTTTCAATCAGTTCGGCTGCTTGATCCCCATCTTCCGCTTCCGCAACAATTTCCAAATCGGCATGGACTTTTAAGAGCCGCCGCAATTCCCTTCTGCCCAACGCCTCATCATCCGCAACCAAAACTCGAATTTTTTGGCTCATGGAATCACCTCTCCATCACCAAATCTGCCGAAGCTACCGCCTCTCCCTGCCGTTGAACCTCGATTCGGGCCCGCCGGATCGTTTCGACGCTCAATCGCTCCACCCACACGGGATCGGGCCAAGGGGCGAATTCCGATTGTTCTGTCGTGGAGACAGGCGGGGTGACAGCCACTCGAAACATTCCTCGTTGGGGCATGCTTAAAACAATCGAGGCACCTTTTTTTCGCATTCCCACCCCTCGGCGAATGGCTCCGTTGACCAAGCTAAGCAGGGCCAGGGGTGGGAGCCCCTTTTCCTCAATGTCAGACGGAATCTCATTATGGAATTTGAGCCGGTCCCCGTAGCCTGCCCCTTCTAACGCAACGCAATCTTGGATCAGGGAAACTTCCTCGCTCAACGACACGGAATCTTTTTCTCCTGCCATCAGCGAAGCCCGAAGAAGTCGGCTTAGCCGGACAATCAGGTCCCGGGCAGATTCTGGCTCGGACATCGCCAGCGAGGCTATCCGATTGAGGGCATTAAACACAACATGGGGCTGAAGTTGAGCGCGTATCGCCCGCAACTCCCCCTCCCGACGCAATATTTTTGCTCTCTGCTCTTGTGCTTGATGGGAAGACGTCACATCCACGATGACTCCAAGACAGGTAGTGGGATCTTGATTGGAATCCTGCGTATGGACCGATCCAGAAAACTCCAGCCAACGGCATAGCCCCTTGGGGGTTTCCACCTTGATGGTAATACACCCCTCGATTTTCGATGGGTCGGGGAGTTTATGATCCGTCGCCCAGCCTTGGCAAAGACGCCAGCCTAAACCTGCACGCTCTAATCCAACGGATGTTGCCCGTTCCGGATCCCCCCAATCTACTCCCGTACCCTTTTGCCATCTCCAAAAAACAACCTGATACGCTTGGGCTGCTTGGCTCGTCCACATGTGCGTTTCCAGTCGTTCATCTCGAAGTGCCCCGATCCCGTGTGCCGTTCCAAAAACTGCTGTCAAAATGGTGCTAAAGATTCCATCCGGAAAAGCTAGGAGAATGCGATTCCCATCTGACCAAGCGAGACCTGACAAGATCGCTAATAGAAAACAGGAAGTCGTTGCTCCGACAGAACCAAAACGCATCGCTTGCCAGAAAAGAATCACCACAGGCAAAAGCTCCAGAGCTAAAGCTGTTCCTGGATCCAAAGAGGGATCCGAGGCAACACTTCCCACGGCCATCAAAAGAGCGGTCAAGACAACCCAGGTCATAAAAAGGCGGCGATTCAGTTGGGAAAGAAAATCCGATCCGATCCTTGCCACCAAAGGAGAAATGGCCATCACCCCCAAAGCCTGCTCAGCCCAACGATTTCCGAAACCAGTGGCAAATGGGACAGCTCCTCCGAGCATTTGAGTGAAAAGAATTCCCGCTAGGGTAACTCCCGTCGCCAGAGGAAGGAGGATCATTCCCCGGAGCCCAATTCCACCCCCCTCTCCAACAGAGCGAAGAAGAGCAACGGTTATAAAAACACACATCCAGAGACCCCCTACCTCTCCAAACTGATTCGTGGATGACCCGAAAAACGGAAATAAAGAAGCAACGCAGGCACCCAGAATCCAGTTTCGCCACGCCAGCCCAATCACTACCCCCACCATGGGATCCAGAAGAAGACCTTGGGCTCCACCAAAGAAAACATCCCGTAAAAACCAAGCCACTCCACCAACAAGAAAACTACCGACTATTTCTACAACTTTGGTCTCGATGAGGGATGTCCTTCTCGGATCCTTAGTCATTGAATTAAGAATTAAACACTTTCTCTTTCCCATTGGAAAACTTATTCTCGGTTGGTGAACACCGCCTCCCCATCCGGGTATGACTTACGGGAGTTGCTTGATCTGGTAATCGAACGGAAAGCCTCGGATCTCCATCTGCAGGTGGGGCAATCCCCTGTCCTTCGTGTTTCTGGTGAAATGGAACCCGCGGAAGGTCCCGTTTTAACGGCAGAGGACACCCGCCACCTGATCGGCACCATCATCCCTCCCCACGATCTTGAACGGGCCGAAAAAACCGGCGGGGCGGACTTTGCCATTTCCCACGGATCGGAAGCCCGCTTCCGAGTCAGTGTCCTTCGCGCAAAAGGAAACTATGGGGTGGTCTTCCGTCTGATCCCGAGTCGTCTTCTTCAAATGGATGACATCGGTCTCCCTCCCATGATCAAAGACCTGCTCACCCGCCCTCGGGGCCTCATTCTTGTCACAGGTCCCACAGGCTCAGGAAAATCCACTACTCTCGCCTCTATGGTTAACTGGATCAACGAACAGCGCCAAACCCACATCATCACCATCGAAGATCCGATCGAGTACTACCACCAACACAAAAAAAGCGTCATCACCCAGCGGGAAGTGAATGTCGATGTGACCAGCTTTGCAGAGGCCATCCGCGGCGCCCTCCGCCAAGATCCCGACGTCATTTTAGTGGGTGAAATGCGGGATCTGGAGACGATCGAAGCCGCCATCACCGCAGCCGAAACAGGCCATTTGGTTTTTGGAACCCTACATACCACGGGTGCGGCTCGTACCATCACCCGTATCGTCGACGCCTTTCCCGCCAATACAAAGGAGATGATCCGTGCCCAGCTCTCCACTTCCATCGTCGCCGTCATTTCGCAGGTTCTCATGCGCAAAGTTGGGGGCGGAAGAGTAGCCGGTTTCGAAATTATGATCACTACTCCTTCCATCGCAAACCTCATCCGGGAAAATAAAATCTACCTTCTCGAATCCGAAATTCAGACAGGAGGGAAATCAGGCATGATTCAACTCGATGCCCACTTGGCCCAATTGGTTCGTGATGGAAAAGTGGAGCCCGAGGAAGCTGTCGAATACGCCCAAAACCCTAAAGAGCTTCGCGAAAAACTCGGCTTACAGACCGCTGCTTAACCCCTCCGGCGAATCATCCGCACCCCTTGGGGAGTTCCAACCAAGAGAAGATCCGCACGACGCTTTCCAAAAACACCTGCACAAATCACACCGGGAATCCCTTCCAGTTCATTCTCTTTTTTTATGGGATCGGCAACTTTCCACCCGTGCACATCCAAAATTTCCCCTCCGTTATCCGTAATAAAATTCTTCCGCCATACCGGCCGACCTCCCTTCCTGCGAATCTCCTTCGCCACCTGATCCCTCGCCATCGGCACAACTTCCAAGGGCACAGGAAATTTTCCTAACCGCTTCACCAACTTCGACTCGTCCACGATACAGATGAACTTTTTCGCCGCTGTGGCAATGATCTTCTCCCTAGTCAACGCCCCCCCACCCCCCTTGATCAGCCTCAACTTCGGATCCACCTCATCTGCTCCATCCACATAAAGACCCACCCTTTTGGCCTGATTCAAATCCAAAACCCGAATCCCTTTTTTTCGTAAGGCTCGTTCGGTCTGTCTCGAACTCGGCACCGCCCCCCGCACCCACCCTTTTTTTAATCCTTGGATGAAATACATCGTCGTCGAACCCGTCCCCACCCCCAGCACACAACCCTTAGGCACATAGGCTAAGGCCGCTTTCGCCGCCTCTTTTTTGAATACCTTCTGATCCACCCTTCTTTTCTGTGATTTTT
>Ga0214921_10007053_pt1 | contig 15106 bp, 11 predicted proteins | sample LL1505_MetaG_FD_177992 | JGI IMG/M metagenome (GOLD analysis project Ga0214921, IMG submission 177992) | Freshwater microbial communities from Lake Lanier, Atlanta, Georgia, United States - LL-1505 | ecosystem: Environmental > Aquatic > Freshwater > Lake | place: USA: Georgia | collected... | reverse complement strand
CCGCCACCTCGCCGCAGGCCTGCCCGAGATCGTCGGCGACTATATGGGCGAACATTGGCTGGCCAGTTTCGCCCTTCTGGCCCTCAGCCCACCGTCCCAAACCGCCTCAAACGGATAAATCGTACAGAACCACAGCAATTCGTCCCCGCGTACCTTGCTGCATCGCCCAGATTTTTGTACCAACACTCCAACGGAGACGTGCCCGAGAGGCCGAAGGGACTCGTTTGCTAAATGAGCGTACCCCAAAAGGGTACCGTGGGTTCGAATCCCACCGTCTCCGCCATTTACCCCTTAACATTGACCACTGAAGCTTTTTTGACGCTTCAATTTTCATATAAAAAACATTGTGTTAGCGTCAATCCAAGCCAAGATCGCTCGCCGAGGCATCTGGACGATCCCCTAAAAGTACCCCAAAAATGATGGGTATAGTGGTGGGGGCGGTCAACGGCGTTGGATCTTCCGCTTTCACCTCAAGGGAACGCGATGTCATCACCAAGAGGATCATGCATGAGTACCTTGTTTCCGACCTCTTGGATGCCGCGCCCGGCGGGCCTGCTTCCGTCTGACCCGACCCATTACAGCGGCCCAGCCATTGCGCGCTGGATCACGACGGCCCTTCTGGTTGTGATTACGATCCGAAGTCTGGTCCATCTGTTCTCGCCAGACGGCGGAGCCCATACTATCGCCACGATCGACACAAGCGTTGAGGGTGGACACAATATCGTTGCCATTTTCGGCCAGTGGGGCGCGAGCCAGTTGCTGCTCGTGGGTGCCCTTTGGGTTCTGCGCCTTCGGTACCGCGGGCTCATACCCTTCATCCTGAGCGTGCTGCTCATGGAGCCTTTTCTGCGAGGGCTCTCAGGCCATCTCAAGCCGATCTCGACGCTGGCGACCGCGCCGGGAGCGGCGCTCAACTGGTATGCTGTTCCCGTGGTGGCGGTTACGCTCTATCTCGCGCTCTGCCCGGCTGAGGACCGAAAGCCTTAGGACGATCGTCGCCTCACATTTGAACCTTGTACTTCGATTTCTTGACAGACTACAGTCGAATTACGGTGATCCGTACTCATCGGATTATAGAGCCATATGGGCGGCCCCGACCTATGGCACGACCCGGGGCGTGCGCCAGATCGTGATAAGGCTGACGAGTCATGGTCCGCCCCCATATTCGCTGGGACCGCTCTCAATCGCCCTTGTTCGGTCAAAGAACTCGGGTCGAAACCGTCAAATCCATCCATCCAAATTTCGCCTGACAAAACCCCTCCCCGTGTTAGGTTTCATAAAAAGACCAAGGGAAGAGACGTCACATGCTCTCGGATGATGAAAAAGAACAGTTTCGTAAGCTGGGCTATCTGATCAAACCCGCCATGATCGACGCGGATCGGGCCGCCGCCGTGGCTGAGGAGATCGACCGCTATGTCGAGGTAGAGCCGCGCTTTGATGGCAGCAATATCTGGAAATATGATCGGCTCTGCGACCTGATTGTCGACCCTCAGACCTTGGCCATTACCGACGATATTATGGGCGGTGAGGCCTTCACCTTCCATCATTGCCACGCCGCGCGCCACGATCCGGGGTTGGCCGGGATCGCTTGGCACCATGACTATGAGCAGATCCCCCAGACCAATCGCAGCCATACGCAGTTGCACGTCCTGCACTATCTGGATGGTCTGAACGGCACGGTCGGTGACCTGCTGCTGCTGCCCAAGAGCCATCGCTCGGTCATGAGACGCGACGCCATGGCCTTCCTTGGCGACCAGTTGGTTCCGGGTACGGTGGTGGTCAATGATATCCCACCGGGCTCGGTCGTCTTTGCCCATTCAGCCCTTGTCCATGCCCGCAGGCCGCAGCCGGGCGGCGGCGATCGTAAGCGCTATTTCATCGACATTGCCTTTATGCAGAACGGCATCCAATGGCCGTCCTATGGCCGCGAAGGCTGGCGTGAGACTTTGGACGCGATGGATCGCAAGCTGCACATGCCGTCCCGCCCCACCCTGTTTAGCAAAGACAATTTCTTCGATATTGCCGATGGTGTCGCGCGGATTCACAAACGTCCCGGCAGCTTGGCCATGCTCCTGCCCGAACAGGCCGCCAGCGCCCGTCCGGTGTCTGGCGCCATTCCGATTGTGCAATAATGACCCAGATCAGCAGCAACCTTCCGCCCCCCAGCGGCCTAGACCGCCTGCACGAGATCGACGCCGAGACGGTGGCGGGCTTCCAAGCCAATGGGCACGCGGTCGTCCGAGGGCTGGCCAGCGCCGACGAGATTGCCGCCTTCCGTCCAACGCTCGAGACCCTCGTTGCGCACATGACACGGCGCATGCCGCCGATGGAAGAGCGCGACACCTATGGCAAGGCGTTCCTTCAAGCTCATAATCTGTGGACCCGCGAAGAGGCGGCCAAGCAGTTCGTCTTTTCTGCCCGCTTCGCCAAGGCCGCAGCCGACCTGATGGCCGTGCCGGGCGTGCGGCTCTATCACGATCAGGCCCTGTTCAAGGAGCCGGGCGGCGGCCACACCCCTTGGCACCAGGACCAGACCTATTGGCCGCTGGACACCTCCGACACCATCACCATGTGGATGCCCTTGGTCGATGTGCCCGCTGATGTTGGCACCATGACCTTTGCCAATGGCAGCCAGACCCACGGTGATCTTGGCCGCTATATTATCGGCGATGAGTCCGAGGCCAAGTTTAACGAGGTCGTCAAGGAGATGGGTCTGATCACCCAGACCCACGGCGCGCTCAAGGCCGGGGACGCCACCTTCCATCGCGGCTGGACCCTGCATCGCGCGCCGCCCAATCCCACGCCGCTCCTGCGCTCGGTCATGACCATCATCTGGTATGCCGACGGCACGCGGGTGAGCCAAGATGTCAGCGGCGCGCGCTATTATGATCACATCCTCTGGCTGGCCGAAACCCCGCCCGGAGAGGAAGCCAAAGGTCCCTTAAACCCGCTTCTGTGGCCAAGGTGAGCATAGCCCTCTTTGACCTGACGGGACGCACGGCCCTCATTACCGGGTCTAGCAGAGGGATTGGTCTGGCCCTCGCACGCGGCCTAGGTGCGGCCGGGGCTCAGATCATTGTCAATGCTCGCAACCTAGATCAGGCCAAGGCCGTAGCGACCAGCCTTGCCACCGAGGGGATCGCCACTCAGGCCTGCGCCTTTGACGTGACAGAGCCTGCGCAGGTCGCCCGCGCCATCGCCCAGTGCGAGGCTGAGATCGGGCCACTCGATATCCTGATCAACAATGCCGGAATTCAGCACCGCCAGCCCCTGCTCGATCTGGACCATGCCGACTGGCGCGCTGTCATGTCGACCAATCTGGACTCCGTCTTCTCGGTCAGCCGTGAGGTGGCGCGCGCCATGATCCCCAGGGGCCGGGGCAAGATCATCAGTATCGCCTCCCTGATGAGCGAGGTCGCCCGACCCGGAACCGCGCCCTATGCGGCGGCCAAGGGCGGCGTGAAGATGCTGACCCGCGCCATGTGCGTCGAATGGGCAGCCCATGGCCTTCAGATCAACGCCATCGGCCCGGGCTATTTCGCCACCGACCTGACCGCTGCCCTCGTCGCTGATCCGACCTTTGACCAGTGGATCCGGGGCCGCACGCCCGCCGGACGCTGGGGCCGGGTCGAGGAACTGGTCGGGGCCGCTGTGTTCCTAGCCTCGGACGCCTCAAACTTCGTCAATGGCCAGACCCTCTATGTCGACGGCGGCGTGCTGGCGGGACTGTAGAGCGACCCTCACGAGCCCTAGACGCTGAGCCAAAAGCGCCCAATAGTGACAGCCTAGCCGGGACAACCGGATCTAACGCGCCCTCTCAAATCGATCTCGCCGGTATGCGAGTCGCAAGAGGCGGCCAAGGGGGAAGACCATGCACATCCGCCAACTGGGGCTTGGCGCCCTGATTGCGTCGCTGGCCCTATCGGGGGCCGCGAGCGCTAAGGATCAGACCTATCGCGCAGAGCTGACCCGCACGGCCTATGGTGCGCCCCACGTCACCGCCAAGGACTATGGCGGTCTGGGTTATGGGGCCGGTTATGCGGCTGCCGAAGACAATTTCTGTGACTTTGCCGAAAGGATCATGACCGTCAGTGGCGAACGCTCGCGCTATCTGGGTCCGGGCGAGCGCGATGCCAATATTGTCAGCGATCTCTATCACGCAAGGCTGCTCAAGACCGGCCAACTGGATGCCAAACTTGCTGGCGATCTGCCCGGTGGGTTCAAGCCCTCGAAAAATGCGCGTGATCTGATCAAGGGCTTTGTTGCGGGCATCAATCGCTATGTGAGCGATACCGGCATAGCCAACCTGCCGGATGATCGGTGCAAGGGCGCGGCTTGGGTGCGGACCTATACCGAACGGGACTATTGGCAGGTGATGGTCGTTGGCCAGATCCCCACCATGCTGCCGGGCGTCGCCACCGCCGCACCTCCCGGAATTGCTGACATTGTCGCGCCCCATGCGCCGGTCGAGCGGTCTCCGGTTCCGGAGGGGCAAAATGGCAGCAATGCCTACGCCCTTGGCCGAGAGGTCACCAAGTCGGGCCATGGCGTCCTGCTCGGCAACCCGCACTATCCGTGGGACGGCATCAACCGCTTCACGCGGATGCATCTGATCATTCCCGGCAAGCTGAATATTGTTGGGGCAGGCCTCGAGAACACGCCGTTCCCCGGCATCGGCCATAATCAGTGGATGGCGTGGACCCATACGGTCTCGACCGCCCGGCGCTTTGGCCTGTTCGAACTGACCCTCGACCCCAAGGATCCAACGGCCTATCTGCTGGACGGCAAGTCCGTGCCGATGGATCGGACCACCGTCACGGTTCAGGTCAAGACCGATGGCGGCTTGGTGCCCTTGACCCGCACCCTCTATGACACCCGTTATGGCCCGATGGTTGAGAGCCTGATCAACCCTTGGACGGCCGAGCGCGCCTATGCGGTACGCGACGCGCCCGTGGGCCTGCGCAGCATCGACCAGTACCTGACCATGTTCCAAGCGCGCAATGTCCGGCAACTCGCCGCGGCCTTGAGCCAGTATCAAGCCGCCGGGTTCAACACCACGGCGGTGGATACCGGCGGCGAAGCCTTCTATGGCGACATCGGTCCCCTACCCTATGTCACAGACGCGAAGGCTGAAGCCTGCTCGGCCTCGGACCTGGCCCGTAAGGCGTGGAAAGAGACCCGTGTTCCGGTGCTCGACGGCTCGCGCTCGGCCTGCGACTGGGATAGCGACCCCAAGGCGGCCACCACCGGCATCTATCCCGCCTCGGCCCTGCCCAAGATCTTTCGCAACGACCATCTCAGCAACTCGAACGATAGCTATTGGCTGTCCAACCCCAAACAGCCCTTGGCCGGATATGGCCGCATCTTTGGCGAAGAGGCGACCACGCGCTCCTTGCGCACGCGCTTGGCCCTCAAACAGATCGACGACCGCCTGAGCGGACAGGACGGGCTTGGGGCTCCGAAGTTTGATTTGAAAACGGTCGAGGCGGTTCTGTTCCGCAACCGTAATCTGGGCGCAGAGATGACCCGCGATCCGCTGGTCGGCCTGTGCCGCAGGGCAGCCGCTGGACCTCAGCCGGACCTCACCGAGGCCTGCGACGCCTTGGCCGCTTGGGACCTTAAGGTCAATCTCGACAGTCGCGGCGCGCACATCTTCCGGCTTTTTGTCGAAAAGAATGGTCTGGTCTTTAAGGTGCCTTTCGATCCAGCCGATCCGGTCAATACGCCCAACAGCCTAGACGTCGACAGTCCCAAGGTGCTGGCCGCTCTGGTCGACAGCGTCAAGCAACTGCGCGCGCTCAACATCCCGATGAACGCCGCCCTCGGCCATATCCAGAATGAACCCCGCGCGGGCGGTGAGCGCATCCCCATCCATGGCGGTCCCGGACCCGAGGGGATCTTCAACGTCATCACGCCGGTCGACCTCAAGGCCGAAAAGGGCTGGACCAAGATCCGTCACGGCTCTAGCTGGATCATGGCGGTCGAGTTCACCGACAAGGGCCCTATCAGCCAAGGGGTTCTGACCTATTCCCAGTCCACCAACCCCTCCTCGCCCCACGCCGCCGACCAGACCCGGCTCTATTCGCAAAAGGGCTGGGACGACCTCTATTTCACCCCAGCAGCGGTGAAAAAGGCCGCCGTCTCAACCCGCGTCCTGACGGGCCCCTAGGCGGCTTTCACCACGCCCGCGACCATGTCTCGGCGAAGCCAGCGGCAGGTCAGCAGGAAGAAGAACCCGCCTAGAGCATAGAAGGTCGATGTGATGAGCATCGAGTTTTGTAGGCTTTCCGGGTGGGCGGCGGCGCAGACCCCCTGCTCCATGGCGGACAGGGCGGTCTTTGCGGCCCCTTCGCACATCTTGCGAGTCAGTTCAGCGGCCCCCAGCTCTGTGACCTGCAGCTTGAACAGGTGGTCGCTCAGCCAGCCGATGAACAGCGGGCCAAAGCCATAGCCCAGCAGATTGACGAGGAACAACATCACCGCCGTCGAGACGGCCCGGACCTGTGCCGAAACAACGCCCTGCCCGATCGTATATTGCGCGGCCAGATAGCCGTACTTGATCGCCCCGCCAAGGCACAGAGCGACAAGGCAGACGGCGAGGTTTGAGGTGGTAAAGGCCAACAGATAGAACGGCACGCTGAGGGTCAGACCGATGGCCGTCATCCAAGCGATAGCGTTGGGATATTTCTTGGACATGCGCTCGGCCATCCAGCCCATCGCCACCGTGCCGACCGCCGACGATAGGGCGACCGGGGTATTGATCATCAAGGCCGCTTCACCAGCTGAAAGGCCAAAGCTTCGGTTCATGAAAAGAGACTGGAACGAGCTAATCCCATAGCCACAGAAGGCCGCGATGGTTGCCCCCGCGCACATGGTCCAGAAAGAGGTCTTTGTCGCCAGTTCGGCCAAGGCCTGCTTGAAGCTCGGCCGAGCGCTGCGCACCGTACCAGGCGGATCGGTATAGCCCCGAGGCGGCTCCTTAACCGTCATTTTCAGCAATACCGCCACCAGCACGCCCGGCGCGCCAATGACGAAGAAGGCCGCGCGCCATCCAAAGGCGTCCGTGATCGGTCCCCCGACCAGATTGGCCAAGGCCCCGCCCAAGGTGACGCCCATGGCGTAATAGCCCAAGGCGGTTGATCGTTTGTGGGCGGGATAGTAGTCCGCAATGAGAGAATTGGCCGGCGGCGTACAGCCTGCCTCACCAATGCCCACTGCCACGCGGCAGCTCAGCAGCACCCAAAAGGCGCCCAGCGTAATCCCGCCAAGGGTCACTTCACGCGACAGACCGCAAAGGGCTGTCGCCAAGGACCAAAGCCCCACACAGACCGACATGATCCAGACCCGGTGCCGCGTCTCTGCGAACTGCGCCAACGGAATGCCGATCACTGTATAGAGGAGCGCAAACCCGAAGCCGGTCAGCAAGCCAAAGGCCGTATCGGAGATGCCCAGCTCCGGCTTCATCTGCGGTGCCACCACAGACAGAAGGCCCCGATCGACGAAGTTGAGAATATAGACCAGCAGCAGAATATTGATGACATAGAAGCGATAGGGCTGAGTGCCGAACCCCACAATATGGCCGTTCTGCTCTGCCGCTACTGATTGGTTCACGCTTCACTCCCCAATGGGGTTCACCCCCATCTTCTGTCGTTTCTGGTCTTATCTGACGCGCATCCTAGGGAGCCGACCGGCGTCGGGCAAGAGCATCCACAGAGGCTATTGCCTCAGCGCCGTCACCCCATCTGCGGCCATCCATAGTTAAAACCAAAGTGCAAATATATATAATAATTAAAAGTATTAAAAAATTTAAAAGCACTTTTAAATTGTTATCTAGCTACCCCATCATTAGTTTGATCACTAAGGGAGATTCACAACCAATAGGATTTTGCAATGTCTTCAGCTGTCGAAACCAACGCAACATCAAGCCCTAACAATGGTCGGTTTTTTTTGGTCAGTGCCATTGTGATGGCCCTGGTCACCGTCTCCGGCTTTTTAGCCCAGTTGGCGGCAGGACGGTCGAGCTTCTCCTCGCCGCCTTTGGTTCACGCCCACGCCGTCATTTTCATGGGCTGGCTGGTGATCTATGTGCTGCAGAACTTTTTTGCGACCTCGGGCCGAGCCGATCTTCACCGGAAACTGGGTTGGATCGCCGTTGGGTGGCTTGTGGCCATGATCGCCCTAGGCCTTCTGGTGACGGTCGCCATGGTCCAGCGCGGCCAGACACCGTCGGTTTACCGCCCGCTTCATTTTCTGATTTTTGATCCCGCACTGATGTTCACCGTGGTTGGACTAACCGTTACGGCCATCTCATTGCGTCACAAGACCGAATGGCACCGTCGTTTACAATTTACGGCCATGGCGATCTTGACGGTTCCCGGCATTGGCCGATTGTTGCCAAGTCCTCTGTTCATTCCATGGGCATGGGAAATGTCGATGATGGTCGGCTTGCTGTTTCCTATTGTTGGTGCCCTGTTTGACCTTCGCAGAGATGGCCGAGTCCATCCCGCTTGGACCGCTGGGATAGGCGTTATTGGCGCGCTGATCCTAGTCGTCAACGCGATCACCTACGGCCCCGTAGGAGACGCGATCTATCGAACAGTCACCGCCGGCACACCGGGTGCCGCCGTTGCGCCCCTGGCCTTTCCAAGTCCACGCCCACACTAAAGGGCATGGCCGGGGCGGCGGAATCTGATCGTCTGGTTCGCCTGCCCCTCCCCCACCTGCGGCCAGTCTGGCAGGGCCAGTTTGACGGATTGGCCCTTGAGGGTGGTGGCGAGGTGGACGAGGAAGCTGGCAATGCCCGCCGCGCCCTGCATATAGCCGGTCTGAGCCTCTAGAAAGTCGGGGCGGTCGCGATGTTCGGCCTGGATCCAGCTTCGGCGGTCGCCCTCAAGGCGGCTATGGGCCACGATCACGTCGGCGCAGCGCTTGGCCAGCGACAGATAGGCCTCCTCGCCGGTGCGGTCGGCCATCAAAAGCGCGAACTCTCCCACACCCGCATCGCCGCAACACTGGCTATGGTTGGCCCACAGCCCCTTTGACCGAGATTCTGGTGCCCCCAGCGCGAGCATGCCGCGTGTCAGGGCCCGCGCCTCTTCCAGCCACTCGGCCTCACCCGTCACGTCATAGAGCTCAAGGAATAGCCGCCCGGTTCCCGCAGGACCATGACAGGCCCCCAGATAGAAGATCGGGTTGCGCGCCTCTTCTGTGTGACAGACCAGCCGCCCGTCGCCCACTGTGCTGGCGCGGCTTTGGACATAGCGGGCTGCCGACTTTGCCGCCTCCAGATAGCGCGCGTCGCCCGTGGCGCGGTAGAGCTCGATCAGGAAATAGCCGACCCCCGCGCCGCCATGGGCAAAGTTGGGGGCGGTAAAGGCAAAGGGCATGTCGGCCATCATCAGCCAGCGCAGACCATCCGACGTCGGCTCAGCCACCTCGAGCAAGCGGTCCGCGCAGGCCACCGCCCAATCCAGAGCCTTAGGGTGGAGACCGTGCCTGTGGCCATAGAGCAGGACCAGCCCCGCCCCCGCCGCGCCGACCGACTGGTCATAGATCTCGCGGTCACCCGTAAAGCCGGTAATGTCGGAAAAGGGCATGGGCTCGATCCAGCCGATCCCGGCCCCCAGATCGCTTGCCTGCGCCCGCAGATGGGCGAGGCACTGACCGGCCAGGGCGCGAAAATCGTCCCGCCCACTGGCCCGCGCCAACTCGCTCATGGCAAATGCATAGCCCGGCCAACCGCGCGACACACTAACCGACAGATGATCGACCCGGCCCAGATGGGTCATCACCTCTTCGCCCGCCGCAACGGCCTTGGCCAGCGCCGCCGGATCACCGGTCGCGGCATGAAGCTCGAGCAACAATAGGATGATGCCCGACGAGCCGTGATAGAGGCTGTAGTCCGACCCCGAGCCCTGATCCGCCCGCCGCCACTTGGCCCGCCCCTCAATCTGGTGCGCATCAATAAACTGCGCCGCCTGCTGCGCCACGGCCAGATAGTCGGTCATGCTTGCCCCCTCATCGGCGAAACTCCGCTCGCTCAGGTTAGGCTTAGGCCGAGGGGCGTGGGGGCTCAAGGGGAAAGAGGGGTTGGGCGCCCCAACCCCCTTCCCTATCCAGTTGACATCCCCTCCGCCGGGCCAGATGATTGTTATCAATGATTAGGCTCGGTTGAACGGGTGCGGGTGGGGGAAACTATGTCGGTGATTGATGGTGCTTGTCGCCTTCCCCTCAATGCGCGCTCGCCCAATCGCCGCCCCTGATCACAGCCTTTGCCCTAGCCCCTTTTTAAGTTTTGACCCGGAGTCCTGCCATGTCTCGTCTCAAGTTCGGTGCCTTCCTTGCGCCTCACCATCCGATTGGCGAGAACCCGACATTGCAGTTCCGCAATGACCTCAAGCTCGCCGCCCATCTGGACGAGCTCGGCTATGACGAGTTTTGGTGCGGGGAGCACCATTCGACCGGCTGGGAAATGATTGCCTCGCCAGAGATGTTTTTGGCGGCGGCGGGAGAGCGCACGCACCGTATTCGCCTCGGCACCGGCGTGGTCTCCCTGCCCTATCACCACCCTTTCAACGTCGCCCAGCGGATGGTCCAGTTGGATCATATGACCGGCGGACGGGTGATCTTCGGTACGGGCCCCGGCGCCCTGCCGTCCGACGCCCACATGCTGGGGATCGACCCAATGACCCAGCGCGACCGGCAGGATGAGGCCATCGGCGTGATCCGCCGCCTGCTGGCCGGTGAGCGCGTGACCCACACCAGCGACTGGTTCACCCTGCAAGATGCCCGCCTGCAACTGTTCCCCCTGCAAGAGGAGCTACCCATGGTTGCGGCCTCCTCGATCAGCCCGTCGGGTATGACGCTGGCCGGGAAATACGGCATGGGCGTTCTGTCGATTGGCTCCAATTCTGACGCGGGCCTTGCCGCCCTGCCCACCCAATGGGGCTTTGCCGAAGAGGCCGCCGCCAAGCATGGCAATGTGGTGGATCGCAAGAACTGGCGCGTGCTGATGTCGTGGCACATTGCCGAGACCCGCGAAGAGGCCCGCGCTCAGGCCGGTGAGGGCCTCAAGCTCTGGCACAATGAATATCAGGTCGGCACCCTGATGCGTCCCGACGCCAAGCCCTTCTTGACCGCTGACGAGGCCCTGCACGAGACCGCCTTTGTCGAGGGGGCTGCCGCCGTCATCGGCACGCCCGACGATCTGGTCGCCGCGATCCGCAAGATGCTCGCCTCATCGGGTGGCTTTGGCACGGTTCTGGGCTTTGCCCATGACTGGGCTAACCGGGAAAACACCCTGCGTAGCTGGGATCTGGTCGCGCGCTATGTGATGCCAGAGGTCAATGGCATGCTGGAGGGCTACCGCGCCTCGCGCGCCTATGTGGTCGAGAACCGCGAATGGTTCAACCGCGCAGGCCAGGCCGTGCTGACCAAGATCATGTCCCACGAAGGGGCCGCCGCAGCCCTCAAGGCCGGTATGGAAGGCGGCGTTGCCATGCGCTCGCCCAATGCGCCAGACCTCAAACAGGCCGCGAAAGATATGAAATAGGCAGGTTCGATATCAGACCCCTTCCCTGCTTTTAGGCAGGGAAGGACGCCTTTTGGTTCGCACTTAGAACGTCAGCTTGGCCCAGGCCCCATCGCACTGGTGCTGAGACCGGAAGGCCGATGCGGCCATCGGCTTGACACCGCCGCCGTCGGCCACATCCAGCGCTTGGATCTTGCCGCTCTTATAGGGTGCCCAAGCTGGCACACCCTCGCCGTTTGGCGTTCCGGTGCGCGCGAAGTTGGTCCAGTAACGGGTCATCGCCTCTTTCAACGCCGTCTGCTCTGGACCGCCAATCGGTAACATATTGAACAGATAGGGCAGTTCCGCCGCATGAGCGGCACCTTGCTTGTAGGTCAGGCTATATTTGCCACCAAGCGCGCCGACCAAGGGCGGCGCGCTCTGATTACGGAACTCGTACATCCAGACCGGTGAGCCCTGCCCGGCCACCCGGGACGAGACATTGATGCCGTTGCACGAGAAGATGCTGTCCGTGCCCGCAACCCCGGCCACGAAGCTGGGCTGCATGACCGGATCAGAGCCATAGGCCGACAGGGGGTAGTACTTGGTCTTGATGTCCTCGACCGAGTGCCCGGACTGGACGGCTAGGTCTGCGGCACCCTTGGCATAGGCCTCTGGGCTCATGACGAAGGACCTGTTGGCCGGATCAAAGTTCGGCGGCTTGGCCGAGAACCGCGCGGTCATCTCGCCGATGGCCACGAACATATCGTTTTCGTTTTCGTTGGAGCCATTGATCAAGGGCACCTTGTTGTTCTTGCCCGCCACAAAGGTTGCCTTGATCGTCTGGGGCAGGACCTTGGCGTCAACCGACGGAACGACGTTTGAGTTGACCTTGGTGAAGGCGCTCAAAAGCTTCGACCGCACCAGGCTCTCCGGCATCGCCCGAAGGCAAGCCGCCGTCAGGTCCGAACCGGCGCAGGCCGCTGGGCTATCAGGTCCCGCGCTGGCCAGGGTCGCGGTCAGGGCCTCTGTGCTCTTGGCCTCCAGATCGGCTTGGGCCAGTTGACTAGAAACCCCATAGGCCCCGCTTTCGATGATCGCCTTTTGGAACAGGCCCGCTGAGCCGGGGGCCGCCAAGTGGCTGAGCACACTAAAGCCGCCCGCAGACTCGCCAAAGATGGTCACATTCTTAGGGTCGCCGCCAAAGCTGGCAATATTGGCCTGAACCCAGCGCAGCGCTGCCTGCTGATCCATAATGCCATAGTTGCCCGAACTGCCGTCCTTTTCACGCAAGGCGGGATGGGCGAGGAAGCCGAGCGCGCCAAGGCGATAGTTGATGGCCACGACAATGACGCCCTTGGTCACCAAAGCGGAGGGATCAGCATAGCCGCCAGCAGAGCCGCTGGTGAAGGCCCCGCCATGGATCCAGACCATCACCGGGAACTTGCCCTCACCTGAGGGACGGTGAACATCCAGATAGAGGCAATCTTCGCTGTCCGACGGTGCCCGGCCGAACGAATTGGACGGCTGCAAACAGCCGGCCCCAGACTTGGCCTTCTCCAGAGGCGCGGTCCATTTGGCGGCAGGCTGCGGTGCCTTCCACCGCAGCTCACCGACCGGCGGCGCGGCATAGGGAATGGCGAAATAGGTGGTCATGTCCCCGCGAACCGTGGCCTTGACCGGTCCAGAGGCGGTGGTCACCACCTCGGGCGCTGCGGCCTTTACCGAATTTGCGCTGCCCAGCGCAGAAAGCCCGATGGCCATCGCCAAGGCGGCGGTGGATGCACTGATGCGAAGATATGATGTCATAAGCCCGTTCCTTCCTAATCCTGTTTTTTATCAAGCTAAGCCAATGTCAGGCCCAATGCCAATAGACTGTTCAACCGGCGAGCAATGGCCAAGGAACCGCCCCCGACCGGCAACTCCACACTGAGATCACAAAGACACGTCAAAGGTGGTTAGCGGTGACGCCCCCCATATGCTAACACCCCCCTCGTCGCGGTCGGGCGACGATAGTGCGAGAGCCTGTTTGGCGGCGGGAGAGTCTAAGATGAGCAAAGTGCTGGTAATCGGAGCGGGCGGCGTCGGCTCGGTGGCGGTCCACAAGATGGCGATGAGCGCGGAGATCTTCTCCCACATCACGCTGGCCAGCCGTACCAAGTCCAAATGCGATGACATTGCCGCGTCGGTTAAGGCGCGTACCGGCGTGACCATCGACACGGTCGCGCTTGATGCCGATGATGTTGCCGCCACCACCGCCCTGATCAAGGCCGTTCAGCCCAAGCTGGTGGTCAATCTTGCCTTGCCCTATCAAGACCTCGCCATCATGGACGCCTGCCTCGCCGCTGGCGTGCACTATCTCGACACCGCCAACTATGAACCGCGCGACGAGGCCAAGTTCGAATATAGCTGGCAGTGGGCCTATCAGGACCGGTTCAAGGATGCGGGCCTGATGGCCCTGCTCGGCTCTGGCTTTGATCCGGGCGTGACCTCGGTCTTTACCGGCTATACCAAGAAGCACCTGCTCGACAGCATCGAGACGCTCGACATTCTCGACTGCAATGGCGGCGACCACGGCCACCCCTTTGCCACCAACTTCAATCCCGAGATCAATATCCGCGAAGTCACTGCCCCCTCACGTCATTGGGCAAAGGGTCAGTGGGTCGAGGGCCCGCCTCTGGCCCATAAGCAGACCTTCGATTTCGAACAGGTCGGCCCCAAGAACATGTACCTCATGTATCATGAGGAGCTGGAATCCTTGGCCAAGTTCTATCCCGAGATCCAGCGCATCCGCTTTTGGATGACCTTTGGCGATGCCTACCTCAAGCACCTCGAAGTGCTGGGCAATGTCGGCATGACGCGCATCGATCCGGTCATGTTCGAGGGCCGCGAGATCATCCCCCTACAGTTCCTCAAGGCCCTGCTGCCCGAGCCTTCCTCGCTGGGACCTCGCACGCGCGGCAAGACCAATATTGGCACCATCGCGACCGGTACCAAGAACGGCCAGCAAAAGACCTTCTATATTCGCAATATCTGCGATCATGAGGAGGCCTATGCCGAGACCGGCTCGCAGGCGATCAGCTACACCACCGGCGTTCCGGCCATGATCGGCGCGGCCCTGATGCTGACCGGTCAATGGGCGGGCGCTGGCGTGTTCAATATGGAACAGCTTGATCCCGATCCCTTCATGGACCTCTTGAACAAACACGGCCTGCCTTGGAAGGTTGAAGAGCTTCCCGCGCCCTTAGATTTCTGATCGGTCCAGCGAAGATGGAAACCCAAGCGGGCGGCCCCGGGGCCTTTGCCGAATTTGATCTGGGCCGCGTGCCCTCCCCCTGCTTCGTCGTCGACGAGGCAGCGGTGCGGCGCAATCTGGCGATGCTGAAGGATGTCGGCGACCGGGGCAATGCCAAGGTCCTGTTGGCGCTCAAGGCCTTTTCCATGTGGGCGCTGGCCGATCTGGTCGGGGATTATATGGCCGGGGTCTGCGCCTCTGGCCTATGGGAAGCGCGGCTGGCCCGCGAGCACTATCACGGCGAACTGACCACCTATTCACCCGCCTATCGCCGTCAGGACATGGCCGAGATCCTGCACCTG
>Ga0214921_10007052_pt1 | contig 15111 bp, 33 predicted proteins | sample LL1505_MetaG_FD_177992 | JGI IMG/M metagenome (GOLD analysis project Ga0214921, IMG submission 177992) | Freshwater microbial communities from Lake Lanier, Atlanta, Georgia, United States - LL-1505 | ecosystem: Environmental > Aquatic > Freshwater > Lake | place: USA: Georgia | collected... | reverse complement strand
CTTGTATTTTTAGGATATTTAATAAAAGCATATGCTGCAATTAAAATGTAAGCAAATTGTGGTGTTTCGAAAATTTTATTTGTAACTCTATTTTTAATTAGGTATTTGTCACATAGCTGTTTAATCCCCGCGTAAGTAAAGATAAAATCACGCTCATGATCGATAAACTCACCTATTTTATTAATCTCATCTTCAGAATATTCTTGTAAAATAGATTCATCATAAACTTTCTTTCTTATACCATGATATATTACGTCAATTAATCTAGGCGCATGCCTCCCGCCCCACACGTCTTTACGTAACTGATAATTTAGGAGTCGGCTTGCAACATATTGATAATTAGGTTTATCAACAGAAATAAGATTTGCCGCCGATTCTATAAGTACTTGATGTATTTCTCTTGAAGAAATATTTTCTGTAAAATTTAATTTTGCGTTAATTTCAATTTCAGATAAGCTAACACCGTCAATATCGCTAATAGCCCAATTTATAACTTTATGAATCTTATCTATATTAAATTTCTCTAATTCACCGCTTCTTTTTTTTATCATTAAATTAGAGTTCATTGCTTATAAACCGAAAAAAGTATTTATCCGTTCGCTGGATAAAAGTTAATGTTTTATGTAATTTTTTACCACTGCGTGTAAGAAATTATTTGTTGTTGTTTTATATGTATTTCTATTACTTAAAACATAAATAACAAAATAACCAATCGATTGAAAATTATTTTCTCCCACTGATTCTAATACTGAAGAATAAAGCTCTGTTTGAGATATTTTTATATTTGAAAAAATATCTAAATGCTCGCTGTCAATAGGATAAATTCCTTTACGAAGATATGCAAAACAATTATTACAGCTAAGATTATGTTCATTCAAAATTTGTGTATAATACTCTTTGTTAATTTCGTTTGTTTTAAGATTACCTAAAGCTTCAATTTTTTTAATTAAATAGTCTTGTCGAGGATTATAATTAATTTTTATTCCTCTAAAAAACTTCGGCATTATAGTTTCACCAGGAACAAAATGTATAATATCAATCGGGTTATATTCTTTCTTAATAACTAATCTTTTTTGATCGTAAAGATTTTTTAATTGAAATCCGAGAATGCAAAGAGGGTAGTCTTTATCATCAAGATAAGAAAACGTATCTATATCTAATGGTTCTTCAGCTAGGTTAACATCCAGCATAATCATTAACCCATTATAGGGTATATAGTTTCTATATCAACTATGTACCCGCTTGAGTAATTCAGCTAATAAAACTACAAAAACCGATGTAAGAGATGCAAGCACAGCACTTGTCATTGCAGTCTTAAATCCCCATGTATGACTGGCTTCAGATTTTTTTTTGTCAAATTCACGAGTTATTTGTAGGGATATATTATTAAATTTTTCGGTCACAACTTCGGCGATATGAGTAAATTTTAGTTCCATTTCTTTTTCTAAATTGTTAATTCTTGTATCAAAATTTTCTTCTAATGATTTTATACGCTGATCCAGATTACTAAGCTGATTAATAATAGAAGGCTTACCGTTACCTTGATATACAGTCTTATAGACATGCTCTACGTCTTCCTGTAGCTTGGTCAAATTAGAATTTGCTCTTCTTTTTTTCATATTAACTTATTTGAAAAGAGTAAGATAAAATTCCCTTAGGAAGGCTGTAAACTTTTCCGCGCGTTTTACCCGACGAATCCTTTGTTACTATTGTCATTTTATCTTGTGTAACTACTGGTCCATTAACGACTTCAATACCACTACCAAGATTAATAGAATATGTTTTTATACCCTTTCGAACATCAAAAACATTAACGGTATTTTTACCTGCTAAAACTGCAGAATAAAGTTTATACATATTAAGTATTTATCGTTGGTATTTACATTTTTAGAATAAATAATAAAAAATATGGCCGATATAATTACAAAGATTTTAATAAGACAGGGAACCGATGTACAGAGAAGAACGGCAAATTTAACCGGTGTAACCTTTAGTAGCGGAGAGCCAGGATTTTGTGTCGATACAAAAAGATTATATGTTGGCGACGGTACAACAGTAGGCGGTAATGCAATTGGAATACAGAATTTAGGTAAAATTAATGGTTTGTTTGGAAGCTATCAAAACGGATTTAGCTATAATGGTTTAGTTAGTTTTTTAAATAAAGGTGCTGCAGTAGGAGATATTATATATGATAATGTTACTCGTGGGTTGTATGCATTAACAAGTGTAAGTTCGTTTCCGCCTCTTTCTTCAGATTTAGCACAATATGACTTTACAACTCTTGTTAACCCTGCACAATTTGAATATGATTCACAACAGAGATTGCAGCTAAAAGATCAGGCTGTTGGGCCTCGTAACCTCGACTTTACAGTTGTTGATAATTACACAATAGGCAAGGCTTCACTAAATGCTCCTATTTCCTTAATAGAAAGTTCTGTAGAGAATCGTTATCTCGCTCCTGTTGCCGGCGATACAGTTAAGGGTAACTTTACAGGTGTAGAAGCAGATCCGCAGGACTTGTATGTCTACCCAGGTACGTTTGTTGGAAGAACAGCGTCATCGAGATTATCTTGCTTTCCGTTCAGTATACTATTGCAGCAAGCAGAGTACAGCTATACGAATGGTATTGTAATTAACCAAGCAGTAGTTCCACCTGTATTTTCTCTCGACCCTGCCATCTTTACTGCAAATAGCTCTAGTATTGCTCTTAGGAAAGACACCTCTATTACTGGTACACTAAATGTAGTCGGTAATACAACAGTGACGGGTACATTGAGATGTACAAATGATATTGTTGCTTACTATACACCTTCAGACAAACGTTATAAAGAAGATCTACAAGTTATAAGTAACGCAGTTGCAAAGCTTCAAAATCTAACAGGATATGAGTTTACCTACAAACATCCTGGGTTACCTCATATTCATGACAAGAGAAGCTATGGTATTATTGCTCAAGATGCAAAAGACGTCTTACCTCATGCTGTAGAAAACCGTGAACCAGATCATCAAGGTGGATTCTATCTCGGTGTTAGCTATGAAAAGCTTGTTCCTGTATTAATAGAAGCCGTTAAAGAGCTTAAAAAAGAAATAGAAGAGCTTAAGGCCAGATGAAGTTTGATCAAGCACTTAAAAAGCTTCTAGAAGATTTTAATATATATCCTCAAACGCAAGGCGCACCGAGCACTGGGCCAGATATAGGAATGACGTCTGGTGATCAGCAGAACACATTTCCGAGTAAAATGGAAACTTTAAAGCTTAAGCTACCAAATAAAAAAAAGAAAAAAATTAATCGACGTTCTTTAAAAAAGAATGATGACCGATAGTGTTAGTAACTACAGCTGTATTACTCTTTCCACCTAGCCCCGGAACTGTCCATTTAGGCTTTACTCTACTAGGTCCGCTTGAAACGTGATAATGTGTAGCCCCGCCAGTTACGTCAGCTAATTTATTTGATAGTCCATCGAGAGCAATCTTTTCTGCTATCTTCCAGTTTGCGTGTTTTTTAGCCCGAGCTACTATATCATTTATATCTTCCCTACCCTCATTGTATTTGTTAAAAAAACTAAACTGTTTTGGCTTTAAAACGTTATGTACTGCACTACGAACAAAATCAGAGCTATTTTTCGAGCGGTTAACAATAACATTCATAACCGCATGTATTCCTTTCTCACCTTCCCCACCGGCTTCACCGATTAATGCAGCTGCTATAATATCAACGTTTCTTAAGGGTGCTTCTGCTTTTTGAATAATTGCAGGAGGCGGTGGTAAATCAGCAACCGCTTCTAATAGCTTATTAACTAACTTATTAAATCGCACCTAATTATTTAATAATATACTTACTAGTAATTTCTCGCTTCTTTATTTTGTCGTATATGTCAGCTAGATCTTTATTTTCTTGCTTTGTATCTTTTACTTCTTGCTTCTTATAATAATCAGAAATGTCACCGCCATATAATTGCGCTCTTATCTCCGGGTGCATACTGTTATTTAATTCAATACCGCTACTTTAACAATCTTTGGATTATTATTTGCAAAGCGCTCGGCATCCGTCTTATTAAGAAAAAATACATCAATAACGGGTAGCTTACCGCCTGATGCTACTTTATCCTTTACAGCAGTACCGGTATCTACAGCTCTTACTAAGCCAATATTAGGAATAATTACATCTGATTCATAAGGAATAATTTTTGGATCAACAGCTATAGAGTCACCTTGCTTAAGAGTATAGCCCGTAGAACTTCTCATTCTTCTGCTATCGCTATCTGTACCGCTACCCCTAGCCCAGTATACAGTCAGTCTGACTGTAAGTACTCTATAATCGCTTCTATCGGTTTTAGGTATAAAGGTACCATTATATTTGATACCGTCTTTTTTTACTTCTATGCTCTTAGCTATTTCTCGCTCCTTAGTTGGAAGTGCAGATTTAAGCTCTTTCTTCACGTCGCCTACTGTTAGTTTCTTTTCAATACATTGAAACGCTGACATGCTTACTGGATTAGCAGTTAGCAAAAGACCTATCAATATTAATGCCGATTTATGTATTTTTGTGTTTTTTGTTTTCATAGATTAAAAAAAAGTCGCTTTGCGACGGGCCTATTAGGCGTTAATGTATGTCTTAATATTTAATCTAGTTTAGAGGATTCCCAAGGAAAGTCAAGCCAAATATTGTCGTCAAATTCTTTAACAAAATAATTAGGAGTAAATTTAGTGAATTTCTTTATGTAAAGTGTTGCAAACTTATAATTAGTAAAGCCACATTGATCAAAATAATCTTTGACGTATTCTAACGTTTTACCTTTATCAGAAAGATCGTCAAAAATAACAACTCTTTTCTCTCTATAGTCACTATTAAAAACTAACCCAGGTGTCTGATGCGCTCTAACTTCTCCCGCTGTATTATCTTTATTATAACTCTTTACTCCAAAATTAACTAGATTGGTATCGAGCATATGAGATAAGATTACACCTGGTACCAACCCACCACGACCAAGCGCTACAATACTATCACAACTACCAATTTTTTTAGCTAAATCTTTACAATCGTTAATTAGCTCCGACCAGTCTACTTTATATAGCTCTGACATCAGATTATTATAAAATAAAAGATATTAAAATCAAACTTTGTTTATAATAGAAGTGAGATCACTATGAAGTTTTTTCATGTTAGAAAGAATATAAGTATAATCCTCTTTTAACCCTCTTGAAGCACGTTGTGTCATATTATTAAGCTCTGCTGCTATCTTCTTCTTTAAAGCAGGTTCTTCTTCAGCTTCATTTCTCATTGTACCGTAATCTTTTACAGAATAAGCGTATGAATCATTATTTCTTGTGGTATTATTAATACCCGCACCATATGATTCTATTATAGCTTTTATATCCTTATTCACTTAAGTATTTATATGGCTGATGACAATGATGCTATAAAAAAGCGTAAAGCAGCTGCTAAGAGAATATTATCTAAGGCAAACCTCTATAAGGTATGCGAGGGTTGTGAATCAGTTATAATATTTGATTCTATATTTTGTCCTGTATGTGAATCTTATCGTTTTGATAATAGTCTTGAGAGAGTAAAGCGCGCCGTTGAGGAGCTTTCTCAAAGAGAGCAAACCTCAATATTGCCTTCAGATTTTATTTAGCGGAATATAATCATTAAGATATTTCGAAAGAAATATAACTTTTTTCATTATTTCCTCTTTTTTAACACCTCTACTCTTTTTAGCCTGCGCGTAAAGGTCTAAAATCTGATCTGCGGTAATTTTTTTTCTCTCCGCTTTCATATTAATATTTATTCTTATTCTAGTTGCATTCCTGTGCAAGCATTATAATATAAACATATGTCAAACATTAATCCTCTCACACTACAAGAACATGTCGCAACCTTCACTGCCGAATACGAAAAGTTTTCTGGTGGTAACAACGCCGCTGGCACACGCGCTCGCAAGGCCCTTCAAGAAGTAATTAAGTTTGCTCGTGAAGCTCGTAAGAGCGTTCAAGAAGAAAAGAACGCTCGTAAAGCTTCTAAGTCTTAATACAGTAATTAATATAAACGTTGGTAGGGCGTGTCTCACTGCCACCAGCGGTGCCCATTAGTCCTTGATTACCGGTAACTAGACCAAAGGGTGGCGCGCCTCTTGCAGCATAATATGGGTTAGGGTAATCACCTGTACCGTATAGCATACTATGATTATGGCTCTTAAAATCATCTGCCTGCTTAGTACCAACGTTATCACCAGTAGTACCATCACCTCTATTTGTACGAGAAGCTCTATCAGGGTCAGTTGATGAGCCATTAGCCCATCCCCTTAAGAATTGACCGCGGTAATCGGGTACATTAAATGTTGTAGATCCATCTCCTGCACCATAAGTGGTGCCAAGTACTGCAAATAAAGCTGAATAAGTAGACCTACTTACTGCCAAACCATTACATACTAAGTAGCCTTCCGGAGCAGTATTAAGAGGCCACATTATAATAGAACCGGTAATTGCACCAGAAGAGCCTCTTATTTGAGAAATCGTTGCTTTTAAAGTATTGATACCGTTTGAAATAGGTAATACATCTGTAATGTTAACAGACACTGCTGGATTTAAGCCAGATATTGTTACATCGGCCATATTATTTCTTTGCTAAGCGTTTACGTTCGTTGCGATGAACAGAAGCTATAGCTTGCACAACTTGAGTAGCGCGATCTAAATTGTCTACCGTTCTATAAATTGCTTCTACAATATCGTAAGCTGCATGTATAGCTTTACGATCTGTATCAACATCTTCTAAGGTAACTGTTCTTGTCTTTTTTGGCTTTTCTGCATCTTCTGCTTTAATAGCCCCTGCTACAGGTCCTGTTGGCTTAGAAATTGCTTGCGCTAGAGGTGATGTCTTATTAACAGGAGGCGCAACCGGTACACCAGGCATTGAATAAGCTTCATATATAAGGTGACAGTCCTTGTGCATATTAATATTTATGTAAACGATAAATAATATTATATATGGCCGATGTAACAATCACAGGATTAATACGACAAAACACAGCTACAACAGGCACAGGATCCTATACTGCGTAAATATTATGGCAGACGTAACCATATCTCAATTGACTCAAAGTACACCTGCAGGTAGTAGCATCCTACCATATAGTACTGGATCTAATACATTAGGTGTACCAGTATCAGCTATATTACAAGATGCAGGTAATATAGGTATAGGAAATAATAGCCCGCAAAGCAAACTACATGTTTATGATGCTTCTAATAGCTTAATAGCTCTTGGAAGAGCTGGAAATCCACAAGCACTTGCAAAATGGGAATATAATAGCGGTACTTGTTCTTTTGGAACAAGAGATACAGATAACTTAGAATTAATAACAAACAACGTCTCAAGATTATTCATGAATACAGTAGGTAATGTAGGTATAGGTACATCATCACCTACTACTAAGCTAGATGTAGCTGGTACTGTTAATGCTACAAATATATACAAGGGTGGTGTAGAGGTACCTATAGGTATTGGTGGTATGAAATTATTTACCACAGCGGGTGCTAATACTTGGACGGTACCGAATTTAATAACAAAGATAAAAATTACAGCAATCGGTGGCGGAGCAGGTGGTGGGCCTAGTGGCGGTAATGCTGGTGGAAGCTCTAGTATTACAGGTATTAATATTGTAGCAGGTGCAGGTAACGGTACAACTGCTGGTGCTGCTACCGGTGATAGTAACCTATTAGTATATAGCGCAGGAGGTACCAGCGGTGTACTCTTTAGTACAACAACAAATCCGGGCTTTAAGCTTTTAGGTATAGCTTATTTTGGAAACGGAGGTGCTCCAGGCACCTCGGGCGGGGCTTCCGGGGGGACAGGTGCTTATGCAAGTGGGGTTGTAACAGTTACTCCTGGTGCTACACTTACAGTTAACGTAGGTGCAGGTGGTGGTGCAAGAAGCGGTTCAGGTAACTCACAATCCGGATCTGCAGGTTGCGTTCTTATTGAGTGGTAATTACCAATGGTGTATAGCGTTTGCTATAATAAAACCACACGTAATAAAATTAACTAAAACAATCAGCGTGCGAATTAATAAGCTAATATTAGCATCCCGCACCCTAAGAGTAGGAACATCTGGCTTACATTCGTCGGTTAAGCCAACACGATGATCAACTGCACGTGACCAAATAAGCCAGAGCTTGGTAAGCATTAATATTTTCTACGCTTTGTACCTTTATCTGAGCGAGTAGCGCGAATACTCGTACCACAGGCTTTACGAGCATAAGAGGCATAACTCTTTGTTACACGAATAGAAGGATTCTGTCGGTTAAATGTTGACTTAATCTTACTTGACATACCCTTATAATAAAGGAATAATACTATTTTTCAAATGTTTTTTTAACAAGTAACTCTTGTTGTCTCTTGAGTACTTGTTGCATATATTGACAATGTATCTGCCCGCCCATTTTCTCTATTATAGATTCACATTCTTTTAGAGATAGATGATTAACTTTCTTGTTCTTCTTCTTATCTGACATATAATTATTTAGTCTTTTATTTACATAAATAATAGATATGGCCGATGTAACAATATCCTCTCTACCGACAGGTACACCGTCAGGAAATAGCTTTATCCCATATAGTACAGGGGTAAGTACCCTGGCTGTAAGTCTTTCTTCTCTCGAGAACTATAAACCTCTATTCTCCGGCTCCATAACAGATGGTAATTATACTACGGCAAGCTCTTTAAAATTTAACGTTATACACGTAAATAGAGGTGGTTGGTATAATGCTGTAACAGGAAAATTTACCGCACCCTTTAGCGGTAATATAAGAGTAAGTGCTTACTGTCTTATCGGCGCCGGCGGCGGGGCAGGTTATTCACAAGCTGATCTTGCCTTTAGAATAAATGAAACGGCCATTGTATCTATTATTGGAGCTGGAACATATTGGAATACCGGTATTATTAACTCTATACATTCTGTGGTAAAGAATGATGTACTAGATTTCTATGGACCTACTAACCAAGCTGGTGGAGGCTATATATTTGGTGGAGGCTATAACTGCTTTAGTATTGAATATATCTAAATAATTATATGGCCGATGTAACAATATCCTCTTTACCGCCAGGTACACCGTCGGGGAATCTAGTTCTTCCTATATCTAATGGTAGCACTACTTATAAGGCACCATTATCAGATATACAAGTGAATTATAGCAGTATAATTAATAAACCAAATAATGCACAACTAGCCCATGCATGGGCTAGTTTTAATGGTAAAGCAGCGGATGGTACTAATCAGCCCATTCGGGCATCTTACAATATAAGCAGTATACTACGTACAGCAGATAATAACTATATTGTTACATTTCCTGCTGGTGTATTTAGTAATACAAATTATGCATTTATTGGTTCGTCTTCTACATCTCTAAATAGAGCCTCTATTGTATCTGGTCCAATTATCGATGCACCAACAACAACAACTTTTAGATTTGCTAATTTCTCATTAGTATATACCGGGCAGCCCGCGGGCTGGATAAACGAGTCTGCAGAAAATATCTATATAGCTTTCTTTGCTCTATAAAAGGAAGCGGTTATACAAACGAGCGAAGCGAATAGGCGCGGCACAGAACATAAATATTAGCATATGGCCGATGTAGCAATATCTCAATTAGAGAGCGGTAAGCCATCGAATTCTGCTCTTGTACCCTATAGTGAAAACGGGGTAACAAAGGCTACTACTGTTTCTAATTTTGGCGTACCTGTAGGCGCGGTATTTCATCTTGCCACAAGCACGGTTCCTGCGGGGTATTTAAAATGTAATGGTGATACAGTTCCCAATGGTAGTGGCACTATCCAAGGCGTTACTGCTAATTTTAGCGCTCTGTATGCAACACTGGGATCAACATATGGTAGCGCCGGTAAGCTTCCAGATTTAAGAGGTGAGTTCATCAGAGGCTTTGATGATGGCAGGGGCATTGATACCAGTAGAGTGATGGGATCTAGTCAGTTGGACCAATTGCAAGGTCATTGGCATTCAACAAATAGCGGATACACCGGTTCAACAGGTGCACCGTATAATGTACCACTTGCTGGTAACGGCGGTGTTGCAACAAATGTTGATTGGTACGCGCGTACTATAGTAACCAATGGAGTTAACAGTACTCCAAGAGTGGGCTCTGAAACCAGACCACGCAATGTGGCATTAATGCCAGTGATTAAATATTAATATGGCTGATGTAACAATTAATCAATTAACACCTGGCACTCCCACAGGCACCGGCGTGATACCTTATTCAGATGGCAACACCACAACAAAAGTAACTGTGAATCAATTGTTAGCATTGCAGTCAGGGGTGCCTGCTGGCTTCATAGGACTGTGGTCTGGTGCAGCCAATGCCATTCCTACCGGCTGGTTACTATGTAATGGTGCCAATGGTACTCCTAATCTAGTTGATAGATTTGTTGTGGGTGCAGGCACTAGCACGCCAGCAGTAGGAACAACAGGTGGAAGCAAGGATGCCATAGTAGTAAGCCACACACATACTGCAACTGATTCTGGACATGCTCACGCTGTAGCTTATTATGTAGGCGGTCAAGCAGGAGGCCCAAATATTTCCATTACTACCAGTAGATATGGGGGAGGGGTATACTCATCAGCTTCTGGTAATGCTAATATCACAGTAGCAGCTGAAGGTCAATCGGGTACAAATGCCAACATGCCTCCTTATTATGCTTTGTGTTACATCATGAAGTCATGACATATGTACGAGCGAAGCGAATCAGCACGGCATGGAATATAAATAATTGTTATGGCTGATGTAACGATTAATCAATTGACTAGTCAAGCACCTACTACAAGTGATCTTTTTCCCTTCAGTACAGCTGTGTCGCCTAGTACATATAAAGCATCATTAGCACAAATTAAGACTGCATTGGCAATATCATGGTCTGATGTGAGTGGTAAACCAAGCTTTGCTACTGTAGCAACTACCGGTAGCTATACAGATCTAATTAATAAGCCAACAGTAGGTAAAGTATTACAAATTCAAACTGCTGTAAAGAGTAGTGTATATACCAATAGTACAAGTACAAATGTATGGACGGATATACCGGGTCTAAGTGTACCTATCACAACTACTGGGGTTAATAATAAGGTATTGATTCAGGCAAATATTAATGGAAGCACCGGATCTCAGCATTCTGGTCTAAGATTGGTAAGAGATAGTTCAGCATTGGGAGTAGGTTCAGCTACTGGATCGAGAACAGCTGCCACATGTGGTGGTTTTTTTAACTTAAATATAGATGCGTTAGTAACATCTAGCATTCTTTTTGTTGATACACCTGGAGCAATAGGCACATATACATACAAAATACAGATAATTTGTCCTCAGAGTGGTACCGTAGCAATTAATACAAGTCAGGTTAATTCAGATCAAAGCTATACTATGGTGACTGGCGCATCCGTCATAACTGTTACTGAGATCGCAGCGTAATTTAATTTAGTATACTTCGCAAAAAGCGGCTATACTAACGAGCGCAGCGAATAGGCACGGCACAGAACATAAATATCTAATATGGCTGATGTAACCATTAATCAATTGACTAGTCAAGCTCCTACTACTAATGATCTGTTTCCTTTTAGTACCCCCGGTGTTACTCCCAGTACGTACAAAGCTTCATTGGCTCAGATCAAAACAGCTCTGGCCATACCCACTGCAGTGAGTCAGCTAACCAATGACAGTGCATATATCACAGCATCCAGTCTGCCTGCAACACAACAATTAGCTAAGGCATGGGTAAATTTTGATGGAACTGGCGCTATTGGCACCAATCAAACCATCAGAAGCTCATACAATGTTGCATCAGTTTACAAGGGTAACACTGGCTCATATAGAATTACATTCACAACTGCACAAGCAAACAATAATTATTGTGTGACAGGAGCAACAGCTCCTGCGTATTCTGCATATTGGACAAGCTTAGCATTACATACTGCTGCACCCTCCAATGGGGGAACTGAGTCAGCCCCTACAAATGCATATTTTGATGTATGTGTGGTGATGCAGACTACCGGTAAGGTAGATTCAAAGTATGTGAGTATTGTTGTGCTTTAAGCAGCAAGAAGGTAATATATATCATTCATGGTCGTCGGAGGTTAATTTAGAACACTTTACCGTAAAGTAATCCCTTATAAGAGCTATATAAAAATTTAGCAAAAAAAATATATAAAATTTTTTGGCATGCACCTATATATTTCACACCCTTTTCGACCATATGTATAAATTCCCGTACTGGGGATATATCCCCGTGGGGGGTTTAAGAACCCCTATGCGGTTTTAGAACACCTGTCTGCTTCTAGATACCATGGTCTAGAATTAAAGACCACTTCTTGATCCACATCACCATACCATTTATGTTCACCTTCAACGTACCGTTCGATGTCTCTCTTTCTACTTAAGAAGTACTCTGCTGCACTTAGTAGTACTACCTCTTTACTATCCATACTATACCTCCTATTGTATATGCTATCTATCTATCGACAATATCTATTTGGGCTCGGAGGGACTTGAACCCCCAACCAAAGCATTATGAGTGCTCTGCTCTGACCATTGAGCTACAAGCCCAACGTACTAGCTAGGCAAGGCATCATACCGCTTTAATGCCTCATCAATACTACAACACGTCCAGGCTGTAATGCCCCACAAGGATGATCCTGGATAGGTCTCTGCTGGCTCAATCATCACCCCGCCCATCAAGTAACCATTATGTCTACCTAGCTTGACTACCTCATAGTTGTTTAAAGAGCTATCATCTCTTGTCTGTTGATAGATAGCCTTCATACCATCCCTCTTTAGTTGGCTATAGTTAAAGCCCTTCTTCTTAAACTGTGTGGGGATTACTTTATACTCAATACCATTAATTGTCTGTGTCATGTTTATCTAATCTCCAATGTGGTTAGGGTGTAGAAGATAGCGAACGTTAATAGCTGGGTGGGTGTATCTAGACCTGATAACAAACTACCAATACCACTACCCAACACATTCATTACTATCGTCATTGTTAGTATTATATCGGCTTAATAACGTGCGGTCAATAACAAACTCAATACGACTGCTAGTAGTCCTAGTTCAAGATAGACCATTAGGCCAGCTCCTCTACCCCATGACGACTACCACTAGCCATGGACTCATAAACGTTCTTCTCAGACACATATGACTCCAGCAAGTGCTCTACCAACTCACGTAACGTACCACCCTCATGTTGTGCTTCAGCTGCAGCAGCCAATGCACGATCAATGGCAATGAATCGCTTATCGGACTTCTTTACAACCACTCGCTCAGAACCAATGCGGTATGCATGGAAGGGATTCTTATCATCCTTACAATACTTGTTCTTATACTTCTTAACTAAGTTCAAAGCCTTCTCATCAAGAGAGGTACGAGCATAGCCTTTGTTCTTAACCTTCTCAACCTTGAGACCAAACTCTTCTGCACGCTTCTTGAAATGCTTATTATGATACTGATTGGCATTACAATCCACAACGTTAGCCACATTGTTAGCATAGTGCACCATCTCATGGATGATGGTCTCACAAATTTCTTCTACACTTCTCTTCAAGGTATCAGCGGTAATATTAATCTCGGGTAGAGTCTTCTTACCATCTTTCCACCTACCCTGCCAATACCATCCATAGTAGCTCTGACGTCCACGGTTAGGTATGAGGGTAAAGACTGGATTGTCTAGCTGGGCATCCAGCTCTGCATTAAAGAACTCAAACGCTTCTACTAGTTTATCGGTTACCGCACCTGTAATATTGTTATTCATTTATTTGATCTCCTCATTATGACTGACTTCTTCTCTCACCTCAAGCATTGCGTCAGCGTATTTGTATGCTTGTGCTGCCACCCACTTGGGTACAGGGGGGTTACTTTGTTGCATCAAGCCTAACATGGCCATAGCTGCAAAGATGTCTCGGATGTCTCCGTTTTGATCGAAGTGATTATGATGCTTCATTTACTTGCTCTCCTTCATAAGGCTTCTCTTTCTTAAAAGGCACGAAAGGTTCCACGTAGAGATGGTTGAAGCCTGCCACCTGCTCGTCCGTGGGATAGTCTGGGACTGTCTCCAAGTACTGTTCCAGAGTCTGGTTCTCGTAATCCCAATCGGGTGAGTTCTTAACCATCCAAGCAATCTTCTTACAATGCAGGTCTGCATCATAGGGTTTAGTCTGTTCAATTGTTTCACTCATGGTTCTCCTTTAGATCTTGTAAGGGTATGTGATGGTGTTAAGCTTGTTGATGGCTCTATCAAACTGATCCATCAACTCTGACTTGGACCACATGGGATGCAACCCACGCATGCCTTCTAGGTTATTGGAATAGTCGGTCATGTTCTGCTCGACCATTCGCTTTAAGTTAAGAAGAGTACCAATCGTAGTCCCGAGGGCATACGCGGTGGTCTCTTCACTTGTTGCTGCTACTTCATTTATCATACTAGTAGTATACTGGAAGTTGGGTTTAAAGCAACTACCAAATGACCTTCCAGATCAAGTAACTGATACCAGCATAGAGTGCTATAGCTATTACATTAGCTAACACGTTCAATAAGAATTGAATAAACTTATCAGGCCCCTCGTTCATCTTCTATCTCCTTCCAGAATTCAGCTAATAGCTTCTCTTGCAACAGCTTCTGTTCCTTTTGTTGTAAGTACTCTTGTATAACTTGTTGTTGATCATACTCATCTGCACCAGTTAACTTACGGGCTACCCAACTCATAGTACTCCCATCCCTTCGAACTTCAGTAAAGCGTTGTAGAACAAGCGCTGTATATCCTTAATAGTCATACATCTATCGATAGCTACAATGAGCTTACGTTTATCTATGATGGGTATATCACTGTCCTGTATAGAACAAATGAGCGATCCCTTAAGCTCCCTAGGTTCTCGCACGGATAAAACGGTGTCTTCGAATGCTCTTAGCTTACTTGTCATATGTTAGTCTCCAATATGGTAGCACATCTCTACCTTAATGTGTTCATCATCAAGCTTTTCAACAGCACTCACCGTCGAATAGCCACCGAACTTGTTGAAGCGAGCAGGATATAACCTGTTGAGCGCTCTATGGATACGACCCT
>Ga0214921_10007051_pt1 | contig 15113 bp, 9 predicted proteins | sample LL1505_MetaG_FD_177992 | JGI IMG/M metagenome (GOLD analysis project Ga0214921, IMG submission 177992) | Freshwater microbial communities from Lake Lanier, Atlanta, Georgia, United States - LL-1505 | ecosystem: Environmental > Aquatic > Freshwater > Lake | place: USA: Georgia | collected 2015-05-28 | reverse complement strand
CGCAAAAAAAAAAGGGTAACATACTAATAGAGCGATACGTGTCTTCGCGTCTTTTCGATAGATGTCCGATCCAAATGAAATAAATGATATACGAAGCGAATCAGACTTTCGCGGAATAACCTTTTCCTCATACAAAAAGACGGATGTGCGCAAAGAACTCATCAATAGTTTATCCAGCTCTAAAATCGAACCTGCCTGTTATTGGAGTGCGGAACTCGTATGTTCTGGTCATTATCTTGAATTATGGGATATTATTATTACATTTATGAGTAAATATATTCATTTAGCAAATCCTAAACTACCTCTTTATATTGAAATGCGGTATGAGAGTTTCAAGTCGATTATATCCAACGGGTATGCTGGAAATGAACTTCGCCTACGAAATCATTCCAAGATGCGGTCGCTTTTCGCTGAAATCGTATGTGTTCTCGCGAATTCAAAACGGCAACATAAATACGATAGTGTGAAAATAAAGAAAAAGGAGGAATATGATATTGCCACGATGTCGCAGCGTCTGAAAGCACCACGGGTGGATTATGCACAGGAGTTTTTTCGAGAGAGAGATCCGAAAGAGATATTTATCGCGATGAATGAATTCGCTTATCACATCTCTCGTGATTCTAAAAACACACTTTTAGCATGTTACTGGGTAGAATGGATTGTCGAGTTTGAAACGATTTGTAAAGCGAAAAAAGAGACATGTCGTTGCGAGAGACGGTCGCATATACCTGTCGATGATAAACTACAGTTCGACCCGATTTGGATGATATGGGATATGATTATTGCGCGAAGTGCCAACGCAGAAGATCATTCACCACTCACCCAGAAGATCATAAGTAGTATGTTACGATTATATTGTATTCGGTTCACCCCGGGTGTTCGAAAAAAACGGCGCTATCTCATTTATTTTGCGATATCACTTTTAACCGCTGAATATGATAGTAAAATTGAGATGATACATGATCGTATCGTAATAGAAACTGCGGTTGCGAATATCAACTCCGTCTATAAACAAATCAAACAGCATGAAATTAGCCCGGATACCGACTACTTATTCTCATCCGCTGGTTACGCTGGCGATAAAAACGGAGATTTAGAACGCACAATCAAGCGTTTAGAAGCGTTGAATTCGATGAACACGATTGTCAGGAAAAGAGACGACGATTCATCGCAACAATCTAATGCCGCTAAAAATTATAGTCCATATGAGTAGTATTTTATGTCTATATCTACTATATCTAGAGTATATATAGACCGAATGTCACTTCCAACATTTAAATTTACGAAACTTGGCGAAGCCACAAATAATGAAAGCGTGAATAGTGGGTTGTCTGCTGCTTATAAAATGTCAAAGTCGGGATTAACTAGTATAAAAGAGAAAGCACAAGATACATTTCGAGAGATGGAAATGCCCGAAATATCTCTCGAGACATCCGATTCAAATACCAGCAGCACCAGCACATCTGACGATGATGGGTTCTTTTCAATTTGGACATTCATAAAATTGCTGATTATTGCCACTATCGTCTGGTTTATGTGGAGTAGTTTATCGACGAATGGTGATTTTCATTTAGGAATGGGTGAGGTAGGAGATAAGATAAAGACATTTTTCAAAACGATGGAAGAGAAAGGACGTGAAATCATCTCTCGAACCACCAATATCGAACTTCCAGTACGTGGCGGCGACGACAGTGACAGCGACAGCGACAGTGACAGCGACAGCGAAGATGGACAAACGAAGAAGAAAGTGAGTTCTATTTCAACCACACAACATCGCCCACCTGTGCCACCTGACGCAACAAACAGCAGCGATAAAAGACCTGGGTTTATAACTGACAATAACAGATACACATTTTTAGATAAAGCCGACCGCAACTATTCTGGACCTTCACCTCGCGCGGATGATAGCACGAGCGTTACACAAAAACATCAAAGTGGAAAAGGTGGCTACTGTTATATCGGTGAAGACCGCGGGTTTCGTAGTTGTGTCCGCGTAGAAGCAAGTGATAAATGTATGTCTGGAGAGGTTTATTCACGACATGATATTTGTATAGATCCAACCTTGAGAGAATAATGTGGATAACCGTCAGCGTGATCATAACAAACGATTATAATGATAAATACCTTATTTCTGGAGTATATGAGTAAGGTTCACTTATTTGCTGTTGCCCGTCCTGATAGATGAGAGTAATTGTTATAGAATATTGTGTGCCAACAATAATGATTTCAGAACCAGACATCGACGACGGAATACGAATTTTATGTTCACCTGAACCGGATATGGGCTGATTGTCACTATTTGTAATCGTTTCATATGCGGCATTTAGTCCATTTACTCTCAATTTAACAACCGGATTCGCAATTTGCCATTGTGTGTTGATCGAAAATATCATTTCTGCGTAAGATAATCCCGCCGGTGTATAATAACCTTGAATATCATATATCAACGCTTTTACGGTGTTTGGATAAACAGTCAAAAATATACGGGAACTTTCATTACTACTAAGATAACCATTATAGGTTTCCATGACAATAGAATAGGATCCGTCGATTATATAATTGTTATTCAATATGCCTATATCCGCACTATAAGATGTTCTTGTATCTGTAGAACTTATGTTATACGGATAAGTAAGTCCAGAACCGATCGACAACGGTGGTGTAATCGTAATATTATAGTATTTTATAGCTGTTCCGCCTGTATCGGGTTTGTTCCACGTAACATTAATGTAATTACGCGAAACATCTGTCCATGTAGGCGGTAATAACCCATACCTTGATGTAATCTTTATATTTGTAGGAACACCCGGTTTCGTTAATGTTCTCGCTGTAATAATTGCGGATTCTGGTCCAACACCAATACTATTGATCGGTTCAATTTTGATTTGATACCGGTTTTCATTAAATAAGTTACGTAATACATAACGACGAGATTGACTTTCCATAGCTGAAGTCGACATGATAACATTCGATGTTGTGAGTGTTTCTTTCGTCCATGTAGTATCAGGAACTTTTCTATAATATAAATTATACATGGTAATCGGTGTTCCGTTATAAGATGAAATGGTTCCGGCCGCATTCGCCGCACCACTTGCGCTTGTTCCCGCCGCACCGCCAGTATTTCCAGTATTTACAGGATCTGTCCATTTTAAATCTACCATCAGATTTTGTCGTTCATCCGGTGTATTCGTAAAGCCGAAATCATTTATAATCGACGGAACCGATGCTGTTTTTAATGTGATTGTCGCCGGAACACTCGATAAGCCACGTTCATTCCCCGAAAATACCGACAAATAATAGATAGTATTATCAAGAATATCTTCGATAATCCCAGGTATTTTTTGAAAAATAACCGAATTTCCGTTAATTTCGCCGCTATTCCGGTTAAATGTTGGAGGAGGATCTCCTGCGACCGGCTTGTAAGGAAATACGCTGGTATAAGGTTTCCATGTTTTGTTATTTGTAGAATATGTAATGACATAACCTGTGATAGGTAAGCCGCCATTTGAATCCGGCGCATCCCATGTAAGTGTAATCGTCTTATTCACATTATCATAATTACGAATACGCAGATTCGTTGGTTCGGTTAAAATCGTGGTTGGTATATTGTACGTGATTTGAAGACCCGCTTCGTATTGATACGTGCGTTTATAATTGTATAAATTGATAGAGGGGTCATAACATAGTACGCGTTCAGGTCCGGGTACACCACATGCGCTTGTAAGACCGCATAATATGCGATTATTGGCGGCCGTAGGCGGGCAAATCAACGCAAACGGACTCGCCGCATCGGTTGTATATCTTGCCGAATTTCCTATATTCCGCATAAGCTCACCACGGGCCGCTTTCGCGTATTTTTGCGTTTTTGTTAATCCACCCACATTTTTGTTATATTTTAATATTTCAGCTTTGCGCCGCATATCATACACTTCGTCGACTTGACTTACCGTAAGTGGCTTACCGGTACTATCAACCATGTTTGACGACCGACATTCCGGCTTGAACCGTGTCCAAAACTGACGATTATACGGATTTGAATAAAAAAGATTTGTATTACAATTAATAATCGAAGGTGTGATTTCGAATACATTTACGTCGAATGTTGCGACCTTCTGGTTGAAATTTGTCGTCGCGGCTTGTGTTACGGTGATTGTAGATGTCCCAGAACCATATACAAACGCGGTATATACGGTGCCGGTGCCTGTGCCGGATACACGCAACTTTACTATATTTTCATTCGATGAACTAAACGTGATGATTCCGTTGACTTCTTTATTGTTGGATTCTGGTGGAGTTAAAATAAACGAACCTTCAGACGTCATTTTATTTAGATCAGGTAGTTTATAGATAGTTGCTGAATCGCCGGTATTTAATTCCGGTATTTGATTCACGAACGTCGGTGTCGATTTTTTGATGATAAGCTTGATAGTATATGTAGCCATATCACCGATTCGTTGATTCGACCTTTTATACACCGGCGTTTCCTCTTGAAGAAATTTAATCGGTATGGGATTCAATAGCGTCGGGCTTATTTCTGTGCTTTTTTTGAATGTAATACGATTCCCGCTAATTTGTATGTATTCACCACTTACATCGAATGTCCTTGGTAGTGTAAGATTTAAATAATACTGAATGTCGCCATAATCATAAGCTCCAGTTTGTATATTTGTACGCGTCGTTCTCGCGAAATCAGGGAAATTCAGATCGATACTACCATCAAGCCACTCTCGCACTATATTTCCATTTCTATCTGGTATCGAATTGGTTTTACTTTGCCCAAACCCCGTGAACGGTGTATTTAAACTAATATCTGTATCACCCTTTGTTATGGTAAGAGGGACTAAAATACTTTTTTCTAGAAATACATCTACGTCGTTGATCGTTTTTTTGGCTTGTTTCATTTCCATACGTATGGTGGTCGAAGATTGGTCATATCGAAACCCACCAGAATTGTCATATACGCCATTAATGAGTAGAGCGTTGCGATAAGCAAGACGAATATTCTCTCCACCAGGGTTTTTATATAAACCATTTGGATTTGGCGTATTTGCTGGATCACCTGACGCTTGTGGAATTACATAATAGTCTCGGTCAAAACGTTCAACTGATATTGCGTAGTTATTTGATGGAAATGAAAATAGAATAGGTGTATCAGCGTAATTATTGTTGGAAGTTATATTAATAAGTGGTATGAAACCGATAAGAGTGTTTCTTTTTTCAATAATAGAAGCGGGGACATCTGTATCCCGTGGACCGACACCGGGTAACGTGCTTGGATATGTGAATGTTCCCGGTAAAAGTTTAAATGTAGTTGTATAGTTCAAGGAATAAACATTATACCGGTGATTATATTCTCCTATAAAATAGACATCGCCGGTTGGCGTATCTTGTTGTAATGATGGTGTCCATGTTGGAACAACCGCCGACATATATATTTTTTTACACCAGTATTGCTGATATGTCCATGTAAAAAAATATTATCTCATATACCAACTGTTTGATAAATAAGAACCCAAATTCTTGGTAGATTCGGTGCCTCTTGACGAGGAGACCATCTTCATATTTGGACCTTCATCTACGATGCTCTTGATCTTATTGGAACCAATCGAATAATTAAAATATTGTATGGTTGATATATATCCACTAAACCTATTACTTGCCTTGCTTTCACCGATGTTTACGTTGCCGTAATTTTGTAATGGAATACCTGCGGTCTTACGACGCTGCGCAAGACGCCCATTAATATATAAATCAATTACGTTGTTTGTTACACGAATGATCGCATTCACCCATTTCTTCATCGGAATATCAGTTGCGATAAGTTGTTCATTCAGGTTTTTCTTTTTATCTGCTTCGTTGTCGTTCTTACCGTTTACATCTACGAGAGCAAGTATAGATACATTTACACCTTTATCGGTGCGGTCAGGGTTTGTCTCAGTTATAGATTTTGTGAAACGAATATAGAGTCCTGGCGCATTATTGGGATAGTATATTCCATCAGATCCTTTTGTCCCTTCACCCCCTTTGCTAAATATTCTGGAATATTTATCCTCTACAAGTGGAACTTGATTAATATAAAACCATGTGGACCATGTATATTCTAAACCACCATCTTCATTCATCGATCGTGAGATAAACACCGAGTTCTCGTTGGATGGATCCTGTGAAATAGTCATCGCCATATCCTCAGTATTTGCTGTTCCATCTAAAACAAAAGGGGACATCGACGGAAGCATCAAATACGACAATCCGATAATAGACAATTTGACAGCTACTGAAAATACGATAAATACCATCAATATGAATGCGAATTTCGCAACAAGACTATTGGACTCCATGAATTCACGTAAACCAAAACCACCACCGTTGCTTCCGCTCATGCTACCACTCGATGATAATCCAGCATCACTCGGCTTCGAAAAGCTAGATGTTAATCCTTTAAAAAATCCACCGACGCTACCACTATCTCCGTTGGTTTCACTCATTAATTATATAATTCTTACTAATATAATCGAATAAAAAAACAATCTATATAAACAAATATATTGTTTTTGTAATGAACTCGAAAACAGAGGCAATAACTTCATTATGTCAATACCCACCCATGTATAATGAATTAGGTGCTAACACTTGCTTGTTCCTGATTATCCACGATGAAACTTAACTTCACCTTATATTTATTGAGAAGGTCGCTCCATGGACTTCCACCAAAACCTTGAGAATAAATATCCCACGCTTCTTGTGGTGCGATAGATGCGGCCTTAAGTTTTACATTCGTAATAAACCCAACATCTGCGGTTGTAACCGCAGCAGCGTCATCGCCTAAAACAATACTTTGGGTTGATTGAAGAAGTGAACCTTGATTTACAACGCATGATTTTACTAACTTGCCATCAACATATACATCCATTGCGGTGCCGTTGAAACTGATAATAAGATTCACCCATTTCTGAAGCGGAAACTCTGCGATTTCACAGTCATATTGCGTATCACTCGTGCCGGACCTTGGGAAAATTTGTATTGTATTCGTATTTGCTTTTAACTGTGTTTTAAATATGGCGGAACTTGGGCTACCACTTCCATCTTTATGAAAACTCACGATATTCGCGCCATTCACCCACTTTTTAATGTAAAACCAAATCGATATTGCGCTATTTGCTTTAAAACTACTTGGAAGATTCGATCCTTGAAGTGTCGTTTTATTTCCCCATTTCTGCATCGTACCTAAAGTTGTATATGTTGTCGTCAAAGCTTTAAAAATGACATATAACAACAATAGAATAATAACGATCGCTAAAACTAATTTTGAATTCATATTCTTCGTATAATTATTGTATATATTATTTACTTAGAATATACTGTTGTTGTTCCGGCTTCCTTTACTTCATTCTCGATCGTCGTCATTCCAATCATCGGCGGATTTTGCGATTTCAACATCGTATATGTCCAACGCATTTGTTCCTTCGTAATCGGCACTTTATGAAATGCTAAATTACAAATGGATCCATTCAATCCTTTATTGTTGTTTGTATCACCAACAGTAATCGGTTTCATGGAAATATCCGGCATAATAAAATCACTTCGAACCAAGAGTTTATTGTTCATGAAAAAATCCATCGTTTTTCCGTTGTAATTCACGACGAAATAATTCCATCTTTGAAGAGGGATCGCCACATCGAGATCTTCGTCGTTATCCAGTAACATTCTGATTTGATTTTGTTTATATCCGGGTTTGCCCGCAATAATCGTATTGTAATTTGAACGCGAATTGTATATCAGCGTTTCTGATGATGTTGTATTATTGCTCATATCTAATGTTTTACACCACAATTTCAGCTCTGTTGTTGTTTTGTTATAGGTCATTCTTGGAACACCACCGAAATCAAATATCTCTAAATCATGATTTGATGAAGCCACCGCATTATTCAATAAGAACCACCCCGAAATAGAATAATTGTAACGTATTTTCTCTTCAACTGGACAGTTCGCGGCTTTATCTTCAGGAGATCGGTCAATACCTGTATTATGGTAAATGAAAATTTGCGGACTCTGTGTATTCAAATTGGTATCATACTTCTGTTTCAACGATACAGGAGCGTGTACGATTTGGGATGCGGATGCTCCTATATAGTTCAATAGGTAAGGTCCGCCGTATAAGATCGCGATCAGAAGTAACTCGATTGCGACGATAATCCATATCGGTCGTGTAGTATCACCCATGATTGATTGTGATGACTGAAGCATGTCTAAGAATAAACAAGGGATGAAAATGATGCCTAACCACAATAATTTCAGCAATTTCAACCCGATCACGGATTTTGTAAGATGGAATATGAACATGGCCAAAATAAGCACAACCATTACACTATGTTGTTTATAATACGCAAGCGCACACAATACAATAAAAAATACGGTATTGATGATAAAGCGGACGTTGCTAAATAAATCAGCTACCGAGGCTACCGATGGTTTTCTCTCTACGTCTCCGATCGTTTTCCCCGGATTTAATGTGTCGATAATTTCTAGTCCATAATGAAAGAAGAGAATGGCGATACCTAATACAGTCATTCCCGTAACTGACATTAAGTTTTTGTCATCCTTTTCGCGATCATAAATCCAGACAATCACCATTAAGATAACATATACAATATGGGTAGCACCAAACGCGAGTTGGCGAAGTGGTTTTTGTTCATCTTCTGTTTTCATGTCATCAAACAAATAATCTTCTGGGGTTTTGTTATTATTGGCGGTCTTGAATTTTTCTCGAAGCATCGAAACTACACCGGCTACCGCAACGATTGCGATGAGAACATAGATTGTATGTGCTGTTGGTGAATTCAAATTCGCCATGATACCGCCAGATGCGACTGTCTCTGCGCCATCACCTTTATTCACGAACTCGGTGTCAATCTTATAGACGTAATAGATGATCGCAAGGATGAGAATCATGAATGATATTGTGAGTAATAATACTTTGATGAGTTTTCCGATTGCGCTTACTTTTGTTTCGCTTATTCCGACATCAGTGGCGGCAGGAGCAGACTCGGCGGCAGGAGCAGCAGGCATCGATGTCACAATCGCTGGGGTTAGTTTGTCACCCGTCTGAAACATACGAAGGTCAGTGTCAGTATTCCATTCCCAGAATTTTAATAGATTGATGGTTTCATCGCGTTTATTGACAATATCGGGAATACCGGACAAAGACGCAACTGAGTATAACCCGGCACGGAACAACACGATAATCAACCATGGTACAAGGTAAATAGTTGTCATAAACTGTCGTAAGATACGTTTCACTATATTTTCTTTGTCGAAATCAGCATGAAATCCTCCCCGCATGTGGTAACCTGTCGGTATCGCACAAATTGCTAGAAGAACAACAAACGCGATTGCCCATCCCCAATTTTCAGGAACGACAGGTAATTCTTTTCCGGTTCTTGATTCTTCCTCTGGTTTTGTTACTCTCAAATAATCCCACCACCATGAGAGACCAATAAAGAATATAGCGAGAAACATAATTATACCTATAAACGCACCTGGAATGGGCTCTGACTCATTCTTATTGAATTGCCACACTTGTATCGACTCGGCGAATTTCAGTATTGAATCAAGACCGCCTACATTCATTTCCTTCACTACCGGAAGCAATAAAATCGCACACAATAAAAGACCAACAATAATAACAATAAAAAAAGCGTCGATGAGTTCTTTCACACGTGGAAACATATCGCCGGAGAATTTACTGGCGATCCAATCACTTGTTTTTGGCGAAGTGGTGACATTCGTGAATAAAACGGAGACCCACATCACGAGTAAGATAACCGACAAAAATGGAATCATCGAAAACCATTTAGCGAAACGAATATACAACGTGCTTTTATCGGAATGGTCTGTTAATATTTTGTCCCAATCATTTGATGTCATCTTATCTTCTTTGATTTTCTCTTGAATGTCGTTTCCAACTGTTTTGGCGACGCCGCCACAATCAAGGTTGGTTGTGTATATCAGCGCGTCCTTCCACCAATCTTTGAATGATTCGGGTATAGTTCCACAGTCTGACATTTTCAACCGGACATTATAACACATAAGAATGAAAACAGTAATGATTACGGATAATATTGAAACCACACTTAACATCGCATTCATTGGCGCGAATGTTTTCTTTTTATCTTGATCAAGACGGGCTTTTATTGCGGTGTTAATCGCTTCTTGATTATTTGAGTTATTCGGGTCTTTTTTCTGTAATTCTTTGATGACTTCTTGTCGAAGTTGTTGATAATATCCACTATTTGCGAATTCGTTGTTCGGCTGATTATCTTTATTTAAAACGTCCGTTGCTGAAGGTTCTTTGAGATTGGTTGCTGCGAATGTGATTGGAAAGGCAATATACCCGACGGTGACTAGAATCACGAGTGCGATCGGTATTAGAAATTTATGCGTAGTAATTTGTGAACTTTGTCCGAACGTTGTAATGATCAAACCGATAAGCGCAATAAACCATACGATTCCGTGAACTAGAAATGTTTTCTGCCCATAATCGGTTAAATCTTGTGCTCCAGCAATACCCTCACTCTTTTGACTCGCAGCTAAGAATATACTCGCAGGTATTCCTATTAGAATAACAAATATGATTATTGCTACTATTTTACCATTTTGAGTTAAACCCTTTGAATTTGTATTTCTCCAAATAAAATAACCAACAGCCAAAAAGAACGCGATTTGAAAAAATAAACCGAAACCTAGTATTAAATCTGCGGTTGTTTTTGCGAAGTTTTCCTTGCTTTCTTTACTTGACAACGGATCGTCGTTGACCTTATCCATCGTTTGTTGGATTTCATTACCGCGAACGATCATCGGCACACCGACGAGTATCGAAATAACGATGTAATGGATCCATTCGCTGATGGGTTGTTGTTCGTAGAACCTTTTATATAATCCGAATATTAGCATCCCAATCAATAAAATAGACCCAAAGCCGATCATGCTTCGTGTAAGGTCAACGTTACTTACCTTTTCTGATGCTTGAATACTACCGAACCCCATACCTAATCCGAGAATAAATAGGCATACTGGTAATATAATCCGAATACCGGTGTTAGACAGAGAATCAGAGATATTAAAAATGGCATCAGGTGGCGGCGGGAGAATCGTGTCATCGGAACCTTTCATGACAATAAACTTATTCGGAGAAATAGAATGAATATACAGCACGTAAAGAAATGTAAGAATCATCGATACGAATATCGGCCAGTTTCCTTTTGAGGTCATCAATTCCGACGAAACAAATCCAATTAATACGATAATCACGATGACGATGATAGGTAGATAATTCAGTATTTTTTTAATATGGAATGATTCTTCGATAGAAGATATGGCATTTGTTTCCGCTTTTCCTTCTTCTGTCTTTGGATCTAAAATGTTAATCTTTGCTGCCGGTGATAGTGATGATCCTGACATTCTATTACTATTGAATATAATGATAACAACACCCGTTATAATTATGAGATATAATAATGTCGGCTTGACTACGACACGTAAATCTATAAAAAGGACATCGCGGTCTTTTTCCCGTGACAATCTCGACATAAAGCGACTAAATTATCGATGTGATTGGATCCACCATGTTCTAGGGCGATGACATGATCCACTTCGAACCAAGCAGGGAGCTGACGCTGACAATCACCACATTTCCACCCCTGTTGTGCAGCGACATATTTTTTCTTGGTTTCACTTACACTACGTTTGCTAGAGTTTTTACCGGAGTTGAGCAACCGTCGCTCAGCGGGGGTTCCGCCGGGGGTTCCGCCCCCCCACGACGGCCGTGCTATTCGTGTTCCGACAGCACTGTCCATCGCACGGCTCATCGCCCCGCCTATAGCACCACCGTCGTGGGGGGGCGCAACCCTCGTCATATCAAAAAAAGGCGTTATCATATCCGCGGTCCCTTTACTTATCGGCATATACTTGATGATATCATTCGCGTGAAACAATAATTGCCTAGAGTTTTCCGGATTACGGCGTAAAAACATGAAGAGTGAGAGACCGATAAATCCGAATGTCGCCATCTTAATCCATTTTTGATTACTTTGAAACATCTTTAACGGTTGACCATCATAATAAGTGTTTACGATAAGAACCGCCGTAATAATAAATACGATGTATTCGGTTTTTACCATTATTTCAGATGTTCGACTTGTATTGATAACTTATATATAGTCTCGAATATTTCACTACCGATTATGATAGTAATACGCCGCATATCCCAACCCAGCCAATAATAACAAATACACAAGCTTCTCTCGATACTTCAGTTCTTCTAGGATTTGGACAGACCGTGGTCGATAGTGTAAATAATATCTCTCGAGAGCATCATGTAAACTCAGTTCATCCTTCATCAATAGAACATTATATCGATTATGAATGAAATGAACCCAACGAATAAATGAATCGCGGCTGTCTAAATATGGCGTGACCGGATATTTTCCCAACATTCGGTCAAACTCAGACGACATTTCTGGATCAGGTATCAACATCGAAAAGTTTTGGATAAAGTCGTAGTATTTTTTACGCGTGACATCATTCACATGATCGGGGTAATTTACCGCTGCTGTCATTAAAAGGAACCAATAATGTGGACCCCATACTTTCGCGTCAAGCTTGAGCATCGCTTGCTTATAATGAAACGACATAAAAACAATCATAGAGCTACGAATAAGCGAATTATAAAATGGAAGAAAATTGTGTCACAGAAGAAGAATCGAATGAAATTCTAAAGGTAAATAATCCTAAATCAGCGTTATCGTATCTTGAAATCATCCAATTACGAAATCAACGAACGAAACATTCGAATGGAGGAGGCGCTCATACGTTACAGTCAATCGTAAACAACGTAGAACCAAACAAGTATTTCTGTAATAATTGTAACCGAACAAATCATGTATATAACAATTGTCGCGCACCGATTACAAGTATTGGGGTGATTGCGTTTCGTTGTGGTGAAACCGGACCAGAATTTCTCATGATACGTCGCCGAGATTCATTTGGATTTGTTGATTTTGTTCGAGGGAAATATTCTTTGAATGACGAAGCATATATACAACGGATCATCGATGAGATGACCGTGACTGAAAAGGCGAATTTATTGCGACTAACATTCGAACAGTTATGGCGATTATTATGGGGTGAATATACGCGAGGTAGTCAGTATAAAAATGAAGAGCATATTTCGTTTGAAAAATACAGACAGGTTCTTGGCGGAATACGCACGAAAGACGGGCGTATAAAGACGCTTCATCAGTTTATTGACGAATCCGCGACACGTTGGACCGAAACCGAATGGGGTTTTCCAAAAGGCCGGCGAAATTATAACGAAAAGGATCTACCATGTGCTTTACGCGAATGCCTAGAAGAGACCGGTTATGATATTCTAACCGATAATGTTATTCAGAATATTGCTCCATTTGAAGAAATATTTATGGGTTCAGACATGAAATGTTATAAACAGAAGTATTTTCTTGCGATGGTGGATTTAGATAAGAAACCGAAAAAGGCGCATGACATTATGGAGGTTGGTCTCATGAAATGGATGTCATTCGGTGAATGTATTCAAACGATACGACCTTACAATTTAGAAAAAATAGGTATCGTTCGTAAAATCAATAACATACTATCCCGTTACCATATTTTTTAGGTGAGGTGATCTTTTTATTTCGTGTAATTATATAAAGGGTCATTATAAATAATAGTTACGATACATAAGAAAGATATGGCCGAAGAACAGGAAAATATACCTATAGAAGTTACAATACAGCCGTCTGGGGGGCCGTCAGTTGGTTCAGTTGCTGCGGCTGCGCTTGCGGTCATGCCAGAAGATGCGTCGTCGATTGCGGGAAGTAAAAAACCGCGCACGATACGTCCAAAAGCGAAAGCTGCTTCCGCCGTCGTAAACACCGGCCGTTCTGACCCGAAAACAGCGATCGCGGCAATGAAGCGCGAACTTGAAGAAGGGCGTAAACGCCTCAAACCAGAAGATATCAATAATCCATTTAGTAAGGAGTTCAACAAACTTCTTTTAAAAAAAGAATTACTTGAACGAGAGATGACAATTCATGATATTGGTATTTTGCCGGATGACGGCGACGGCGACGGTGCCGGTGACGACGACGGCGAAGGAGCACGGATCGCTGCGGCTGCCACGAATGGTCTTTACCCAACCTTAAATGACCCAAATTTTAATACTAAAATCGCCTTACGAAAAGAGTTTTTTGATACCAAGATGGATGTAGATAATGCGAAGAATGTAGAGGAAGAGGCGGAGATTTTATGTAATGCGCAGATTGAACTTGCGCCGAACCAGCAATTTGTTCGTAATTTTCTTTCAGTAGAGACACCGTATAATAGTTTGTTATTATATCATGGACTTGGAACAGGGAAGACATGTTCTGCGATTAGTGTGGCGGAAGAGATGCGTGACTATATGAAACAAATGGGAATTACGCAACAAATTATGGTGATTGCGTCACCAAACGTTCAGGAAAATTTCCGGCTTCAGCTCTTTGATGAACGCGAGCTCCGAGAGATTGAGCCGGGTGTATGGAATATTCGTGCGTGTACCGGCAATAAATTTATCAAAGAGATAAACCCGATGAATATGAAAGGATTGACACGTGACAAAATCATTAAACAGATACGGCGGTTGATTTCATCGCACTATTTATTTTTTGGTTATAATGAATTCGCGAATTACGCGCGCACACATGCGTCAAGTATTGGAATTTCTCAAGATGATGCTGTCATACAAGAAGTTCGTCGTAAAGCGTCTGCTGGCGCAAGTGTCGGCGTCAGCGTTGCCAAAAAAGGGCGCAAGTCTGCTGCTGATGCCGCAAAGGCGGCTGAAATGGAGACACTTGCGATCGAAACACTTTCTGTCGCAAAGTTGCGTAAATTATTCGCAAATACGCTGATTATTATCGATGAAGTTCATAATATTCGTATTACAGACGATAACCGAGATAAACGCGTGGCGAAGATATTGTTCCAGATTGTTCAAAAAGTGAATAATGTGCGGTTGCTTCTTCTCTCGGGAACACCAATGTATAACAGTTATAAGGAAA
>Ga0214921_10007050_pt1 | contig 15113 bp, 11 predicted proteins | sample LL1505_MetaG_FD_177992 | JGI IMG/M metagenome (GOLD analysis project Ga0214921, IMG submission 177992) | Freshwater microbial communities from Lake Lanier, Atlanta, Georgia, United States - LL-1505 | ecosystem: Environmental > Aquatic > Freshwater > Lake | place: USA: Georgia | collected... | reverse complement strand
AATCTATGAAATAAGATATATTTTCAGTGGATAGAGAACTATTAGTCAGCGGATGGGGTAATATTGGTTGTGTATTTGGTGTATTTGGTGTATTTGGTTTAGTAATGTGTTCTTCTTCTGGATGTTTCCAATTATTAATAGTAGTATATATATCTTCAATACTAGAATCTAAATCTAGCTGTTGGTCTTGTAATTCTTTTATTTTTTCTTGTAATTTTTTTATTCGTAATTCCATTTATAAATATATATTTACTATTTACTATTTAATATTTATAATTTTGTATTATTCTGTACTTTATAAAATTATTTATAATTACTTAGTAAAAACAAATTAAAAATAAATTAAAAACAAATTAAAACCAAATTAAAAACTTTATAATTTGTTTATTGTATTTTTGGTGGTTGTATAAAAATTGTTATATAAGCAATAATCGCAATTAAAATATGCCATAAACTATGTAATAGTGGATAGTATTCATCTAATCCGAAAGAGTATGAGCAACACATTATATATGCAATTGGAAGTATAACTAATAAAATAATTATATATTTAAGACAACCAGTGATAAATATTATCATATATTTTATACAATTCCATTATAAATTACAAATACTACTATAGTAAATATGATATAAAAATAAAAATATAAATTTATGTTTAATTTAATTAAATAATTCAACAATACTAAAAAATTGATTTAATTTTTGTTAATGTTATTTTATCAATATAAAAATATTATATAGTAATAAGAAAATACTATTCATATTTATTCCATTCATCAATATCTTATTTCATATCCTATTTCATACCAGTATCAAATAATAGTATCAATAATAGTATCAATAACAGTATCAATAATAGTATTTGAAAACAATTTCTAATATGAACGAAAGAGATTTTGATACAAATTATGAAATAGGTTTTATTAATGGGGTTCAATTTGGAGTATATAGTCCAGAAGTATTACTTAAAAAGTCTGTAGTTAATATTAATGTTGAAGCATTATATGATAGTAATGGTGAACCACGTATTAATGGATTATTTGACCCACGGATGGGTTATATTGAACCACGGCTAAAATGTAAGACTTGTGAACAGACGTATATTAATTGCCCAGGGCATTTCGGGCATATTGAATTACCTAAACCCGTATTTAATTTACAATTCGAAGATTATATTATTAAAATATTACGTTGTGTTTGTATTAAATGTAGCCGGTTATTAGTTAATATAAATCATCAATTAATTAAAAATATTATTGCCACTACTAAGGGAAATTATAAAGAACGTTTTGAAAAGATTATGAAATTATGTAAGAATGTTAAAACTTGTGGTGCAATTGATAAAAAAGGCGATAATCGTTATGATAATGGCGGATGTGGTGCAATACAACCTAGCAAATATAATAGTAGTAAATTTCGTACTGATTATATTATAACTGCGGAATGGAAATATGAAACTGGTGAAAATCCAGTTAATCTTTCGCAAGAATTAAATGCTGAAATTGTATTGGCGATTTTTAAACGTATTACTGATGATGATGCATTGGCAATGGGATTTAATATTAAATGGTGTATGCCCAATTGGTTAATTATTACGGTTTTACCGGTAGTGCCACCAAGTGTGCGTCCTAGTGTGCGACAATATAATAGTCAGCGAAGTGAGGATGATTTAACGAATAAGTATTATGACATTATTAAGTATTGTAAAATGTTGGAAAATGAATTAAATAAGGGGGTTATTGTGCCACCAGAAAGAATTAAGCAATTTATGGATAATGTGCAACATAGTGTAATAACATTATTTAATAATGAGCTTAAAAATGTGCCTCCGTCTTTAACTCGTGGTGGACGTCCTATGAAAACACTACGACAGCGGTTATCTGGAAAAGAAGGACGTATTCGTAATAATCTTATGGGGAAACGTGTGGATTTCAGTGCCCGTTCAGTTATCAGTCCAGATCCAAATCTGAGTATTGAAGAATTGGGTGTTCCCTATAATATTGCTAAGAATTTAACTTTTCCGGAGGTAGTTAATAAGTTTAATATTAATCGTTTATATCAATTAGTTCGTAATGGAAATAAGGTATATCCTGGTGCAAAAAGTATTAAATTGGCTAAGGATGGAAGAGAACGTGCGATATTAGATGATATGGATACTAGTAAAATAGTATTGAATACAGGCGATACAGTAAATCGACACCTTGTAAATGGTGATGATGTATTGTTTAATCGTCAGCCGTCATTACACAAAATGAGTATGATGGCACATAAAGTACGCGTTATGGAAGGAAATACATTCCGATTAAATCCTGATGTGTGCAAACCGTATAATGCAGATTTCGATGGAGCCGTCGGAGATAGTGGGTCTGAAAAGGATATGCCCGCTAGTGGAATTTTTATGCTCTAAATATATAAAATTGAAAATATATAAAAATATATAAAAATAATATAATTATAAAATCTATAAGAAACAGAAAATATTATATATAATATTTAAAATGCCTTCGCTTCCAATAGAAGAAGAAATACCCCAATTTGTAGAAGAAAAAGATAGATATATTGAAATATATAAAATAACCAATATTATAACAAGAAAATTATATATTGGTCAAACAGTATCTCATATGTTAAATCACAATAAATATAGAAGATATGGTTCTCAAAAACGTTTAGATTGTCATTTTAGCGAAGCAATGAAAAATAATAAAGACAAAGAGTGTCGTTATTTAAATAATTCAATTCGCAAGCATGGCATAGATAAATTTATTGTGGAATTAATTGATACTTGTTCAATGGATAAAGGTGATGAAATAGAAGCGAAATATATTACGGATTATAATTCAATATTTCCTTTTGGCTATAATTTAAAAATAGGCGGTACAGTATTTAAACATAGTGATGAAAGCCGAAGAATTTTATCTGAAGGTTATTATAAATCACGCGACAAACAAAATACTGACAATACTGATAATAATGACAATAATGAAGTAAATAAAAATGTAAGTATTATAAAATCTTTGGATCAAAATAAATTGGAGAGATTTAAAGATACTGAATTGCCAGAAGATATTGATAATTCTAATAAATATATAAGAATTGCCAACCTTAAAAATAAAAAATTATTGGTTTTAAAAATTGGGGAAATTGAAATTTCATTTGGAAGCAAGAAAAAAACAATAGAAGATTTAAAACAAGATATTATAGATTTTATTAAAAAATTAAAGATATATAAAAATGAGCATGATAAGTCTGCGAAACTTCTCGATGTTCCAGAATATCCTAAATCAAATGATAATTTTGCAGAAAATAATGAACATATTGCAAGTAAAGATGAATATCTAAAGTCAATTAAAATATATAAACAACATTTAAAACAAAAGAAAGACAAAAAACAATTTGATTTAATTTGTGTAAAATGTAATATTCAAAAAAATAAAGAAGACTTTAGAAAAAAACTTCATACTTGTAGAGATTGTGAAAGACAAGCTAATAGAGATAGACTAAATAACAATAGAGAAAAATATAGAGAAATGTCTAGACTTAATAGAGAAAAACATAAAGATACAATTAATGCTAAAAGAAAAGAAAGAAGAAGTTTAGCAAAAAATGCTAAAGATAATACAAATCTAAATGATTCTTCTACTTCTACTTCTATTTTATAGCATTATATTTACTTTATTAGCTTATTATAAATATTTCTAATAATACTGCAAAATTTGATGATAGTAATAACTGAATTTCATCTCTTTAGTTATTACGAGCCTCAACTACCATCTCCTAAAGGGAAACCTTATGGAGAGAACCCGGGTAATGACCGGAAACAAAGGTAAACAATGTTGAGGATATATGGACAACTGGCAGCCTTACTTCCTAAATCCGTTATGGTAGGATATGGAAGGGGTTCAGAGACTGAACGGAAGTTGGCACCCTATGAAGATTTAGCCAATCTGAGGGTGCTTATGGCACAGTCCAGCCTGTAGCGAAAGTTATGGGATTATTGCAAATTTCCTTATTAAAAATATATTTCAAAAAATGGATATAAAATATTCATAGAAATAATTATAGTAAATCATATATAAAATATTTTAACAAGGGTGGTTAAGACCCTCTAAATATTTTGTAGAGAAAATATAGGGAGATTTGCAGGTGAATGGGCGACGAGATGAATCAACATACGCCGCAGAGTATCCAGACTACAGTAGAGTTAAGATACCTGGCTGCAGTATCTCGGATGATAATAAGTCCGAGTGAGAACAAGCCAATTATTAGTCCGGCACAGGACAATTTACTTGGTTTATTTAAAATTACCGAAGACAATGTATTCTTTAGCCAGCAAGAGGTAATGAATATGTTGGTCGGAATAGAAAAATTCAATGGAACATTACCAGAACCGGCAATAGTTCAAGATAAGATAATAAAATGGACGGGAAAGCAAATTTATTCTGTTATATTACCGCCTATTACTTATTATCAAGAAAGTAAGAAACCGGCAATAAAACATTTAATAATTGAAGAAGGTATTATGAAGCAAGGACAAATTGAAAAAACGGCATCAGTTGCAATAGTGCATCAAATATTTAATGATTATGGTCATCGCGAAGCAACCCGCTATCTAAATGATTTACAACGTCTTATAACTCGTTATATGATTCGTAGTGGTTTTAGTGTGGGTATTAGTGATTTAATTGTTTCGAAAGAAATTCGAAAGAAGAATGAAGAAGCCATATTGCAAGGTAAGAAAGATATAATAGAACTTACAAAAAAAGTCCACTTAAATATTTTAGCTGATATTAGTGAGGATTTAGATAAATTATATGATTCAAAGATTAATGCTATAAATCAACAAACTGAAAATAAAATTAAAGATGGTATTATGAAAAATTTACCAATGAGCAATCGTATTAATTATATTGTTAGTAGTGGTTCAAAAGGTGCAGATATTAATATACAACAAATGATGTGTTTAGTAGGTGCCCAAACTATTGACGGACAAAAGAAAATCCCGATGGGTTTTACTGACCGTTCGTTGCCACATTATCCACGATATGAAAGTGGTACAGAAAGCCGAGGATTTATTACAAGTAATTTCCTAAATGGTTTAAATCCACAGGAATTCTTCTTCCATGCTATGGCTGGTCGAGAGGGTGTCATTGATACTGCTGTAAAGACTGCAAATTCTGGTTATCTGCAAAGAAAATTAGTTAAATCTATGGAAGATTTAAAGGTAGCCCATGATTTCAGTGTGCGGGGAAGTAATAATGATATCGTGCAATTTTGCTATGGTTATGATGGATTTGATTCTACTGCATTAGAAATGCAATCGAAATTTAGTTTAATTATGATTGATATAGATAAGTTGAATAAGAATTATTATTTAGACCCGGCAGAGAAATTTGAATACATACAGAAATCAGATGTTGAAAAGATGAAAAAGATTGATAACTGGAAAAATATAATGTTAGAATATAATAAAAATTTAGAAAGTCTTATTACTGAATTTCATATTATTTATGCTAAATATTCAAAAGTTAGTGATATTACTATTTATCATCCTGTTAATTTCAATCGATTAATATTAAATACCACTAAGCAATTCAAATTAGCAGATGTCATTCAAGCTGATATCCACCCAATTGAAATTATCAAAGAAATACAGGATTTAATTAAATATTGCACCATTAATGGACAACGTAATATTGGATGTGAAGTTCTAATGTGGAATTATTTAGCACCAAAAATCCTATTACGGGATAAGAAATTCAACCGTATTGCATTTATGCATGTTATTAATGCAATTAAAGCGAGATATAAATATTCATTAGCAGAAGCTGGTGAAATGGTTGGTCCTCTTGCAGCCCAAAGTTTGGGTGAGAAAACAACACAAATGACTCTTCATAGTGTAGATTGGGAAACAGAAATAATTATTGCTAAGAATGGTGAATTAATAATTCCAAAGATTGGTGAATTTATTGATGATTATTATAATGAATGTTTAGCAGACCCTGCTAGAAAAGATAAAATACAATATATTAATGACGGAAAGCAAATTTATATTCCATTAGATGATGGTAATGATTGGAAAGCATATTCTTGTAATGAGAATGGAAAACTTATGTGGACTAAATTAGAAGCAATAACCCGCCATCCAGTAGTTAATGAAGATGGAAGTGAAACTATTCTAGAAGTTGAATTAGAATGTGGTCGCAAAGTAAAAGCTACTAAAGGTAAATCATTCTTAGTTTATAATGAAGCACAGAATAAAGTTGTTGAAATTAGTGGTGATGATTTGCAAGTAGGGCATTTAATACCAGTTTGTGAAGGATTGAAATTGGATGATACATTTACAGAATATACTTATATTGATGTAAAAGATTATCTATCACCTAAAGATTATTTATATAGTGATGAGATTTATAAAGCTTTAGATATTATGAATAATAGTAAAGATAGAAGATGGTTTCACAATAATCAAGGTAAAGCATTTAATGTACCTTATAATAAAATTGCTTCCTTTAAAGAAGCATTTTGCGGTTCATCAAGACGCGAAAGCATATTAGAAACAATAAAAGAAGGGTGTGTATATCCAAAAAGCACACGTTCTTGTTCTAGTAATATTCCTGCATTAATTGAACTCACTGAAGAATTTGGATATTTTATTGGCGCTTATCTAGCAGATGGAATGGCAAATGAACTAAGATTTATTATTAGCAAACAGGATAGTAATTTTATTAGTCCAATTAAACAACTTATGTCTAAATGGAATATTGGTTATAGATTTGTAGAATCAGTTAAGAAAGAAAAAGAAATAAAAGTAAAAGATAATGATGGTAATGAAATTACTGAAATAAAACAATGGAAATCTTATGACCATATATTTCAATCAACGTTATTAGCAGAATTATTATCAAAAGTATTTGGTAAAACATGTGAAGATAAAACATTACCTATTTGGACTTTACAAACACCTATAGAATTTCAACGTGGTATAATCACTGGTTATTTTAGTGGCGATGGTAACGTAAGTATTGATGGTAGCATTACAGCATCATCAGTAGGTAAAACTATGATTAAAACCATAGGTTTAATGTTAAATAAATTTAATATTAGTTGGACTATACATGAAAAGAAACAAGATTTAATAAATTTTCCAAATGCAAAAGAATTTATTTATAATATCTATATTAATAAAGAATATAATGAAACTTTTGAGGAAAACTTTAAATTAACAATTGCATTTAAAGCTTTAAGATTACGTGAATATAATTTTAATATTACACCATATGAAAAAATTAAAAAACTAAATGGGGTAATTTTGAAAAAAGTAATTGAAATTAAAAAGGTTTTACCATCTGTTACTATTATAGATAATGAAGAAAAACGTTTTGTTTATGATTTAACAGTCAATACAACAAAAAACTTTTGCACATCTGATTTAATGTGCATTAGAGATACTTTTCACCTTTGAGTGCAAATCGCACTAATTGGGGTGAGATAGGCAGGTTTTAAAAGACTATGCTGCCTAGTGAGAATATAGAACTTATTCCTTGATAAAACAGAAATAATTATAAATGTTTTATATTCTTGCGACACACCTTGTACAGGGAACACCTCTTGTAAAAAGCACGTTTCGTACCATCACCTCAGGGAAACCTTAGGTGAGAACCCGGTTAATTGCCGGCTCCAATGGTTAAAAGCTTAACGTGTAGGTCAACCCTGTGTTGAGAAGCTAAGGATTATCATATTAATACAACAACTTATTTGATAGTCTATGTTTCCATCGCAGAGACTGAACGGGTGTGGGTTTCATAAAATTAACAGTAAATTATACATTAATATTAATATTAATATTTATATTAATATAATATAAAAAAATATAAAAATGCTGTTAAAATTATGAGGTCTAATATACAGTCCAGCCACTAGGATAGTAAACTAGTGGGAGCCACTGCGCTGGCGTAGGAGAAAAGAGTGCGGTAACCCAAGGAGTGCCGCGCCTTAATGAATTATTAAGTAATACAAAAAATCCTAAGAATAACGAAGTAATGGTTTATTTAGATTCACAACATCGTTTTAATCAAGAATTAGCAGAAAAAGTTCGTAATAATATTGAACTTACTAAGATTGGAGATGTTCTAGAATCAACTGCAATTTATTTAGAGCCAAATAATGATTATGAAACCGTATTACCAGAAGACCGTGAATTTATGGAAATTTACAGAGTATTTAGTGAATTAGACCCACAAGCAACACAAATCCCAAGTAATCCGTGGGTTATTAGATTAGAATTTGATAGACGTAAAATTATTGATAAGAAAATTACTATGGAGGATATTAATTTAGTATTAAAGGCGAATTATCCTAATGCATCGATGATGTTTATGGATGATAATGCTGCAAAATTAGTATTTCGATTAAGAATGAATTTCCAATCTAATCCAAATCGTGCAAATGACGATATAATTTATATGGAGGAAAAGATAAAGGAAATTAGTGATGTGGTAATCAAGGGTGTAAATGGTATTACTAAGGTGTGGTTAATTAGTGATGAAAGCAAAATGACACAATTAGTCGTTAAAGAAAATGGTAGTTTTAATCCAAAAAAAGAATATACTTTAAATACAGATGGTACAAATCTATTTGATATTCTTATACGTAAAGGTGTAGATGCTACCCGGACATTCAGTAATGACCCTAATGAAATGTATTCTATCTTCGGTATTGAAGCCGCACGGTTTCAAATTCAATATCAATTAACAATGGTATTATTAGGAACTGATGTAAAAATGAGCCCGCGTCATTTAGATTTACTATGTGATAAAATGTGCCAGCACGGCGAAATTATGTCAGTTAGCAGACACGGTATAAAGAAAGAAAATATTGGACCCCTTGCAAAAGCCAGTTTTGAAGAAACTACTGACCAATTATTAGAAGCCAGTTTATTTGGTGCATTCGATAATATTAAAGGTGTTTCTAGTAATATTATGGTTGGTCAAATCCCAACTTGTGGAACAGGTGATAGCACAGTATTAATTGATGAAGATTTATTGAATACGCAAGAAGATGTTATGCCAGAAGAAGATATTAATATTGAAAAATACTTTAAATCAAATGAATATTGTAATGCTGGAGAAATTAAGTTTTCATTAAATGATGTTAAAACTGAAGGTGATGAATATGATAATTATATGGATGTTATTGTCGAATAGGACTATACAACAATACAATATAACAAAACAATTTAAAATTTTTATAATATTTTAAAAAAATTTTAAAAAAATTTTTTTTAGTATTTTTTCAGTTTTTTTTTATGTTTTTTTTAGTTTTTTTTTCAGTTGTGTTTTTAGTGTTTTTTAGTTTTTTTCAGTATAAAAATTGAAAGTAAATACATATCAGATATTAAATATCAAACATCAAACATTACCATAAGTGGTTTCTGCTAATTTCAAGCACTTTGATTTAACAATGTTCACAGACAACAATAGTATTGATGTTGTAGACATTGCTAGTGATATTGCTGACGTTTCTGGTAATATTTTTGGTATTGCTAGTAATAGTGTTGAATATAAGTTAAAGCCATTAGATTTTTCAAAATATGAAAATCATTTTTTGAAGCCTAATTTTCTAATGACTAAGAAAAATCCATTTAAAACTATGAATGATATTGAATGGGAAGAATATGTGCATTCTCGAGAACCACATTTTACTACCGAACCTCATTATGAAATGATTTGTTGGGAAAAATTGCGTTGTCTAGAGAGTGATGCAACTGAAGCAGGTTGGGAACTTGTTTTGCGAACTACTAATAATACTGCATATTGCCCTGCTCATGTAGATCAAAAATGGTGCCAACGAACACAATGGATTTTTGCGTATCCTGGATTACAATTTATTATTCTTATTACTTATAATGAAGATAGATATAGTTTAATTAAGGATGTACTGGAACCGAAATTGAGTAATTATTTTGGGTTAGAAATTATTTCAACTACAGCAATAAAAACACGCCCCATAGAATATGATAATTCAGATGATGATAATTATATATATGATTTGGATGATTATGATAATAGCAACTATAGGTATAGAGCACGAAAATATGAAACAAAATATATTGAAATGATTAATGCACCAAATGGATGGATTAGAAATGGTGGTATGACGGATGAAAATGGCACTTGCAATTTTAAATATATGTTTCAAAAAGACGTGAATGAAGATAAAAAAGATTGTTGCCTTTTAGAAACACAATTTCCTAAATCATTTTGGAAAGATTTAATTGAAAATAATAAAGCAGAAATCATACCAGGAAAATTTGCAAATGTTCAGATAACTCATTGGGATGATATATCTGTTTTTCCAGGTGATGTATTTATGAATATTAAAAATGTTTTGCAATGGGAAATGAGTTTCTTATTCATTCAAAAATTTATGAAATCTAATATTCAAAAATGGATTACAAAAGTTTATGGATTTGCATGTGCAGATAATATTAATACCAATTATTGGGAAAATGATATATCTTGGGAAAAATCACATACACCTGAATTCAAAAAAATATCATCCGTTATTGAAGGCAAACACAAACATTATAATGAATGGGCACCACTTGATAAATATTCCTACGATATAACATTATTTATGTTTGAAGAAATTAGATTAAGTGCTAATGCAGTAATATTGATTGACCAAATGTGGCAATATATCAAATCAAAAAATTAGTCGAGAACACACAACAAGCAAAAAAAAATATACACAACACGCATACACACACTAAGCAAATACACAAACAGAAAAAAATATATATATAAATATATAAATAAGTAAAATGTAAATATGCTTTTTTTTTATTTTTTTTATATTTTTATATTTTTATAATCTAATCTAATCTAATCTAATTCATAAAATAGCAACACGATGAGCCCAATCAGTTCTAATGATTCCTTTCCCCCATCCAAGTATTTTATTACTTGTAGTATCTAGAATCATATTTCTACGGAACTTCAAAATTTTATTATTGTGCCCATAAATTATAACGCCTTCAATATTAGGAATTGCCTTTAATACTGATACCATTCCATCAAAAGTTCGCAATTCTTGTGGAATAATTAGTTCCATTGAATTATGTGGAACCAATCCCAATGAAGGAAAAATATCTTCAGACTTAAGATTGAATTGCTTTCCCATCTGTTCAACCGATATTTGCATTGTAGTATCTGAAATCGTATTTAATAGATTACTATTTATGGCATTTTGAAAAGCAACCAAATTCCACTTATAATTCTTATTAGAATCTTGCCCAGGTATAGCATTAATTACGTCCATCTTATTAGTTACATTGCAGTATTTTGCAATGGGAACCATAAATGGATAATGTAGTTTACTATGGTGTCCTCTAGGGCATTCAATACGAGGGTCAGACTCACAAGGAATCATTCCAAATTCAAGTAATGGTTCAATAGTATCATATGGTGTTCCACATACCATAATCTTACCATGCTTGAAACTAAGGTCTAGACGTGTAAACATTGTCCAACCAATTGTCAATCCATCTTTGTCAGTAATTCGCCGTAAAAGCCCACAACTACCATCCCACTTAACATAAATTCCAATAGGATTTTCTAAAGCATCCTTTGCATCTGGTGATAGGTATTCTGGGATGTAATATGTTTTACCTTCATCCGATGTTTCAGTATTAAAAGGATGTTTGATTTTTTGTCCATTGAAACCAATATTTTCCTTTGTAATGCTTGACAATGAATGTAAAATTACATCAATAGAATGTCCATTAGTATGTCCATTAGAATATCCATCAATATTAATATTAATATTAAATGATGCAATGATTTCAGATGACATTGTAGCAGGGAGATTGTAATGCAATAAATAATTTACTTATTAGCTATAAATAATTTCAATTTTTAAATAAATATTTCTAAATATTCTGGAAATAACTAGAATACTCATTACAATAGAATTATTAATAAATTTTTAATATAAACATTATTGTGTATGCTAGAATAAATATATTTACAACATTCATATATTTACGACCTTCATATAAAATGATTATTATTGATACCCGCGAAGCAAAACTTATAGAATTAATAAAATCCACATCCACATTTAAAATTCCATATCGGGTTGAAAATTTACAAATAGGTGATATAATAATTAGGTATCAATTTGATGAAAATAGTTCTAGCAAGACATATAATATTATATTGGAAAGAAAATGTATAACTGATATGATAGCAAGTATTAAAGATGGTAGATATAAAGAACAGAAAATACGATTGCAATCCGAAGTCGCAAAGAATACTAAAACTACACCATCTACTACACCATCTACTACACCATCTACAACACAAACAATAATTGCTTATATTCTGGAAGGTTCCCAGAATGAATTGCGTTTACCACAGGATAAAACAATGTTAAATGGCTCTATTATTAGTTCTTTATTTAGGGATAAAATTCCTATACTAAGAACATATACATTACAGGAAACACTAGATATAATTATTAGATTACACGACAGATTAAGTAAAGATAAGAATGATTTTTTTCCCCAAAAAGAAAGTAAAGAAAGTAAAGAACCAGAAAGTATTTTGGAGGATGCTAGTAAGTTAGAGACACTAGATAAACTAGATAAACCAGAAGATGGTAATAGTATTGCTGTTGCTGATACAAATGGTATTATTGAAACAAATAGTAATAGTAATGACAATAGTAATCTATATCTGCAATCAATAAAAAAATGTAAGAAAGATAATATTAATCCAAAATTATGGAATCAAATGTGTTATATGAATATTCCTGGAATTAGTAGTAATATTGCAATTAAGATATCTGAAGTTTATCCAACAATAAAATCATTATTTGAAGGCTATGAAAACTGTTCTACAGATTCAGAAAAAGAATTATTGCTTTCTGGAATAGTTTTAACTGATACTGAAAAACAAAAACGAAGGATAGGTAATGTTGTAAGTAAAAGAGTATATGAATTTCTAGTTGTTGGAAATAGTTAGAAATAGTTATTATTTTTCCCAATATTTTTTTATTTAAGAATATATGTTCTAATTACAATAATAAATTATTCTCACTATCTAGAATACTCCTCAAGGAAATGGAAGAATATAGTTTTCATATAGATGGAAAACGTTTTGACATTATAATGAATGCTAGTGGCTGTCATTCTAGAAGTAAGGAACATTTTGACAATCTTATCCAGAATGGATTACACACTATTATTACAAAATCTTGCACTTTATATAAAAATGACGGTAATGATGAACCTAATTTTAAAGAGATAAACGAACATATTAGTATTAATTGTCTAGGAATGCCAAATTATGGTTATAAATATTATCGTAATTTATTTCCAGGATATTATAAACAAGGTATTACATATATAATTTCTATGGATGCCAGTAATTGGGAAGATTTAAAAATAATGTTGCTAGATTATGATGAATTTATTGGTAGTATGAAAACAGAATGGCAAAATAAATATAATATCAAAGATAATATCAAAGATAATATTCAATATAACATAAGGGAATTTGTAGAAATTAATGTAAGTTGTCCCAATAAAGTCAATGTCAATATGAATAATTCCAAAATATCAAGAATAATTGCTTATGACCCGATATTACTTTCCAGATTATTAGAAAATATTAAACAACTTGATTTAGTTAATTTGAATATTGGGATAAAATTGTCGCCATATGTAGATAATGTATTGCTAGAACAAATTTCAAAAGTATTAATAACGTATTCCAAAATAGTAAAATATATTGTATGTGGTAATAGTATTCCCAATGGTATTATAATTAATCTAGATAACGGAAAACCTTTATTATCAATTAAAACTGGAGGTATTAGTGGCACTGCTAATCGATTACTTAGTGTATCTAATGTTTATCAATTTAATAATATATTTAAGTCTGCTAATAATATTACATCGATTGCAATATTTGGTTGCGGTGGTGTAGAAACAGATACTGATGTATTGGAATATTTAAATGCAGGGGCACAAAGTGTTCAAATAGGCAGGATATTATATGTTGAAGGCGTAGAACGTGTTGTAGCTATTAGTAATAAATTGATGGCTAAACTATAATTTAATTTTTTTATTTATCTTTTTATTAATATTTTAAGAATAAAATGAATTTTCAACAAAAATTGAAATATATTTTAATATATTATTTATATTATAACAACAGTTTTCATACCGTGTTTTGCTTTACAATCTTTCAGAAAATGCCAAACATTTTTACAAAAGAAGTTAACAAGACAAAACACTGTTGGAAAAAAGGCAAACGTTGTAAGGCAGTTGTTGGTGCTACTTATAAAGTAGCGTTGGGTATCATAGCCGGTTCTGGCATTGTTGCATGGTCTGTCGCGGGTCTGGCATTCATCCCGTTGCTTATCTCTTTTGCACTTTGTAGTGCAATAATGGACGACGACGACGACTACTAATGTATGAATGAGAAATGATATTTAACACTTCTATCCACATCAATGGATAATTTTTTTTTCTAATCCAAATATAATAATAAATAATAGAATGTTATTACTTCTTAAAACATCTTCCAATCTTTTCAGAATAAAATATTTTTTAAACAAAAATTGAAATATATTAATATATTATTACATTATAACAACAGTTTTCATACCTTGTTTTGCTTTACAATTTATCCAGGAAAATGCCAAACATTTTTACAGAAGAAGTTGAAAAGACAAAACACTGTTGGAATAAAGGCAAACGTTGCAAGGCATTTGCGGGTGGTGCTTACAAAGTCGTTGTTGGCACCATTGCAATTTCTGTCGTTTGTGCTATCTTTGTTCCAATTTCACCTATCTATTTTCTATGTCGTGAAACAGAGGATGAAAGAGCCAACCGACTCCGCGATGCTGAGCGGTGGTAGTTTGCTTAACTCTTCTATCCACTGATGTGGATAATTTTTTTTCTAATCCAAATATAATGGGCATATCCTCTAATAAAGTATCGTGATTTATTTTATTGAATGATATTAATATTATAAATGTATGTGCTTTTTAATTTTATTTATTTTTTATTTATTTTCATAATTTTAAAAATTAAAATG
>Ga0214921_10007049_pt1 | contig 15114 bp, 14 predicted proteins | sample LL1505_MetaG_FD_177992 | JGI IMG/M metagenome (GOLD analysis project Ga0214921, IMG submission 177992) | Freshwater microbial communities from Lake Lanier, Atlanta, Georgia, United States - LL-1505 | ecosystem: Environmental > Aquatic > Freshwater > Lake | place: USA: Georgia | collected... | reverse complement strand
TCATATTATTGATCTAACTATTACTCATGATCAGCTGCTAGCTGCAGAAAAGTTTATAGAAAATACCACCAAGAATGGTGGCAAAGTTCTATTTGTTGGTACCAAGCGTCAGGCTCGGCCAATTGTCGAAAAGGCAGCTAAAGAAATCGATATGCCCTATGTTACCAACCGATGGCTTGGTGGAATGCTAACAAACCTTGAAACTATTCAGACTCGCGTGAATCGTATGAAGAAGCTTCAAAACGAATCAGCTGAAGGCAAGCTAGTTGGTACCAAGAAAGAGCGTGCTGATCTAGAACGAGAAATGCAACACCTAGAGAGAATATTTACTGGTATTTCGGAAATGCCTGTAAAACCAGAAGCTGTATTTGTAACCGATATGCTTAATGATGATATTGCTGTTGCTGAAGCTAACAAGCTAAATATTCCAGTGATTGCTATTTGCGATACTAACACCAATCCAGGATTGGCTACCTATCCAATTGCAGCTAACGATGATGCAGTTCGAACTATCGCGCTTATCACCAACAGAATTGCTAATGCTGCCAAAAAGGGAAGTGAGCTTTACAGCGCTAAAACTGCTGAAGTTAAAGCCAAGGAAGATGCTAAAAACAACCAGGAGGAAAAATAAATGAATATAGAAGATATCAAAAAACTTCGTGAAGCTACAGGGGCTGGCATGATGGATGCCAAATCAGCTCTAGAAGAAGCTAAGGGTAATTACGATGAAGCCGTAAAAGTACTTCGTAAAAAGGGCCTAGCTAAAGCTGCCAAGAAAGCTGACCGCACTGCTGCCGTTGGTGTAATTGAAAGCTACGTGCACGGAGGAAAGATTGGTGTATTAGTTGAAGTAAACTGCGAAACAGACTTTGTTGCTAGAACTGACGACTTCAAGGATTTCACTCGCGATGTTGCTATGCATATTGCAGCAGCCAACCCAACCTATCTTAATGCTGAAGAAATTCCAGAAGATGAGCTCAATAAAGAAAAAGACGCCATCAAAGAAGAAGTCGCTGCTAGTGGTAAGCCAGCCGAACACGCCGAAAAGATTATTGAAGGCAAGCTTACTAAGTGGTACGAAGAAGTTTGCTTGATGAATCAGCCATTCGTAAAAGATCCTAGTCATACTATTGAACAGCTAAGACAGTCTCTAGTAGCTAAGCTTGGTGAAAACATCGTTGTGGCTCGATTTACTCGCATGGAAGTGGGTGGTCTAGGATAGTAGCTTCGGCTATAATTAAATCATGGACTATACAAAACAAGCAGAACAAAAGTTTAATGACTCTATCGACCATTTGAATGGCGAACTTGCGGGGGTACGATCAGGCCGAGCAAGTGCCGGTTTGGTAGATACTATTAAGGTGGAAGTTTATGGACAGAGCATGCCCTTAAAAACTATCGCCACAATCACTACTCCAGATGCCAAGACAATTCAAATTCAGCCATGGGATCAATCTAATTTGGCTTTTATCGAAAAAGCAATTTCAGAAAATCAAAACCTTGGCTTGAACCCCAGCAATGATGGTCGTGTAATTAGAGTATCGATCCCGCCACTTTCTGAGGAAACCAGAACCCAACTAACCAAGGTTGTAAAAGAAAAGGCTGAGGCAGCCAATATTAGTATGCGCAATGCCAGGCACGACGTTCTTAATAGTGCCAAAGCAGACCAAAAAGACGGCTCTATTACTCAGGATCAGCTAGTTAAAACCCAAAAGGACTTGGACAAAATGATTGACGATTATCATAAAAAAATCCAGATAATTATCGAGGCAAAAGAAAAGGAAATAATGTCGGTTTAGCCGAGTAGTACGATGACTGAGGCCATAAATCCTAATCATATAGGTTTCATCCTTGATGGTAATCGCCGCTGGGCGGTAGAAAATGGCCTGCCCAAGCTAGTTGGACACAAAAAAGGCTATGAAAATTTAAAAACGATTGCAGATGAGTGCTTTGAAAGAGGCATTAAGGTTGTTTCGGCTTATATATTTTCAACCGAAAATTGGAATAGAGAGCTTGAAGAAGTTAATTACTTGATGGACTTGGCACTTAAGATTTTTACAAAAGATCTTAATGAATTAGTAGAAAAAGGAATTAAGATTGTAGTTTCCGGAAGACGAGACAGGCTCGATGATAAAATCATAAGAGCAATAGATGACACAGTCGCAAAGACAGCCGATAACACAAAGGGAACTATAAATATTTGCTTTAACTACGGCGGGCAGTCAGAAATAGCTGATGCCATTAAAAATATTATTGATTCAGGCATTAAAGCCGATGAAGTCACCCCAGAACTAGTCCGACAAAATTTATATCACCCAGAATTGCCGGTGGTTGATTATATAGTACGCACATCTGGCGAGAAGCGCTTAAGTAACTTTTTGTTGTGGGACAGCGCCTATGCAGAACTAGAGTTTGTTGCTGTGCACTGGCCGGCCTTTAGTAGTTCAGATCTAGATTCAGTCTTAGAAGAGTACGTTAATAGAAAGCGGAGATTCGGTAAATGATACTTTCTATAATACTTATTATCATTATTTTTTCAGCACTAATTATTGCTCATGAATGGGGGCACTTTATAGTTGCAAGACGAAACGGCGTAAAAGTGGAAGAATTTGGAATTGGTTTTCCTCCAAAAATCTTCTCAAGAGTAAAAGGAGAAACTGAATACAGCATAAACTTGCTTCCTCTGGGGGGATTTGTAAGGCTTAAAGGTGAAGACGGCATTGTAAATTCCAAAGATAGTTTTTCCTCTAAATCTTACAAATCAAGATCTAAAATAATTATGGCCGGCGTTGGTGTGAACTTTTTAATTGCTTACGTAATTGTGGTGATATTACTAATATTTGGAATTCCCGCCCTACTTCCTAGCGGATTTGTTAAGCTTGGCCCTATTAAGCCTAGCCAAATACAGACGTCCCCACTTTTGACTATTGGTGTAAATAAGAACTCTGCCGCAGAAAAGGCTGGTATAACCAATGGTACAGAAATTATTAAAATAAATGATCAAGAGGTTAAGACCGCTGAAGAATTACAGAACTTAACCAAACAAAATGCCGGCCGAAATGTTACCATCGAGACTCGAAAAGAAGGTGAAACCAAGACTCTACAGCTGCAACTAGCAAAAGATGGCACTAATGGCTATCTGGGAATTGCTGCACAGCCTGTAGAAATCGCCAAGTACAATCCTTTATCTGCGCTGGTTGCTGCCTTTGTAGTGATAATACAGCTTGCAATTCTTACCATATCCGCATTTGGAAGTTTTATTGCCGGCCTATTTACTAAGGCCCAAGTTAGTTCGGACGTTGCAGGTCCTGTAGGTATTGTTAGTATTTTTGGTGGAGTGATGCAGTTTGGGTGGAGGTACGTACTGGCTTTTGTTGCATCTATTTCGCTAAGCCTTGCAGTTATTAATAGTTTGCCTATTCCAGCACTGGATGGTGGTAGATTTGCACTTATGACACTATCAAAGCTTGGTGTTAAGATTACCCCTGAAAAAGAAGCACTTGCGCACTGGATTGGATTTGCTCTACTTATTATTTTGATAATAATAGTCACAATTTCGGATATATCACGACTTTAGCTCTAGTATCTAACACCTATAATTGCTAAACTATTAGGTATGATTGACGCCATAATAGGTAAGTTTTCGCATGATATCGGTATTGACCTTGGAACGGCCAACACCTTAGTTTATGTGCGTGGCAAGGGAATTGTAATAAATGAACCTTCGGTTGTGGCTGTAAATAAAAAGAACAAACAAATCCTAGCAATTGGTGATGAGGCCAAGCGAATGGTCGGCAAAACTCCCGCCAACATCGTTGCTACTCGCCCGCTTGTGGACGGCGTTGTAAGTGACTTTGAGATTACTGAGCAAATGCTTCGATACTTCATAGACAAAGTTCATCGAGAAAGCTTTGTTCTTTTTCCACGACCCAGAGTAGTTGTTGGGATACCTTCTGGTGTGACAGAAGTTGAAAAACGTGCCGTTGAGGATGCCGCAACTAATGCCGGTGCTCGCCAGGCCTTTTTAATAGAGGAGCCAATGGCCGCGGCTGTCGGAAGCGGACTTTCAATTCATGATTCTGCCGGAAGTATGGTGGTGGATATCGGTGGTGGTACAAGCGAAATGGCAGTAGTTAGTCTTGGTGGAATTGTGGCCTCAAGGTCTATAAGAATTGCAGGTGACGAACTAACCGAAGACATTATTACTTATTGTAAGGATGAGTTTAATTTGACTATCGGAGAGCGAACGGCAGAAAACATCAAGATTAATATTGGCTCGGCCGCAAAGCTCAGTAAGGTATTGGAAATTCCAGCTCGAGGTCGCGACATGGTCACCGGTCTTCCTAAAGAAATTATTATCAATTCAAACCAAGTCCGAGCAGCTCTGGCTAAAAGTGTTCGTGCGATTGTAGATGCAGTGAAGTATACGATCGAAGAAACTCCTCCGGAGTTGTTGGCGGACATCATGGACAAGGGAATATACCTGGCTGGAGGCGGAGCTCTGCTAAAAGGCCTTGATGTGCTTTTGGCACAACAAACCAAGATGCCTGTGCATATTGCTGAGGATCCACTTACGGCCGTTGCTAGAGGTACTGGGATGGTGCTCGAAGATCTAGATAGCCTAAAGGACGTTTTGGTTTCAACCCAATACGAGAAAGCCCCTTACTAGAATATGAAGCGTCAGCAATCAGTAACTCTGGCGATTATTTGTTCTGTTGCACTTGCAATCATTGCACTTAAGTATTTGGGTGGCTTTTGGCCATTTAGAGTTGTGAATGACCAAATACTAAATCCTATTGGGTCGGCATTTTCTCAGGTGGGGAGGAGTATTAATAGTAACTTCTCAATTATCACTAGGGCTACTGAACTTTCTAAAGAAAACAAGGCTCAAGCAAATGAGATATTGGCCCTTAAAAACCAACTCTCCTCCCTAAAAGAAGTTGCGAATGAAAATGAAGAATTAAGAAACCAGCTAAATTTTAATGAGAGATTAAAACTTGATTTGACTGCAGCAAGAGTTGTTTCAAGCGAAGGTACTAGCCTGCGGAAATATATAACAATAGACCGAGGCAAAAACAGCGGTCTAAAAGAAGGAATGGCAGTTGTGTCATCAGGGGTATTAGTGGGAACAGTCGATAAGGTGGAAGATTTTAGCTCTACAGTGTTTTTATCTTCGGATCCAGACTTCCGAATACGTGCTATAGGTCAGGATGGCAGGGCGCAGGGTATTGTCCGTGGCCAATTAGGCCAAGGCTATTTGTTCGAAAAAATAACCCAAGCTGAATCAATCAGGAAGGGTGAGTTGGTTATTTCTGCTGGTTCTGGATTGATACCCAAGGGAATAATTATTGGAGAAGTTGAGTCAACTACTCGTAGCGATAATGCTGTCTTCCAATCGGCCCAGCTAAAGCCCCTTGTTAATCTTTCAAGTATTGAGATAGTTTTTGTAGTTACGGGCCTAAAGCAATGAAGACATTTTTTTTGAGTATAGGTTTGATAATCAGTATTCTTATGCAGATATTTGTGTTTCAAAGCTGGCAGGTCGGAGTTGTTGTGCCGAACGTACTTTTGGCTTTTATTGTGGTTGCTAGTCTGTATGCAAAAACTGAACAATTGCTTTGGATGTCATTAATTGCGGGGCTTTTTTGTGACTTATATTCATCATCAGACTTCGGTTTTTACATCGGGTTTTATTTGCTTGCAGCTATTGTTGCCAAGTACCTTCTTAAGTTTGGTGAAGTTGAGTTTTCGTGGTGGAGGCCTTTAGTGCTTTTGACGTTTATGTGCTTAGTTCAGGTGCTCGTTGTTAGTGTCGGCCTATTTAGCATGCTTTCATTCTATTCTGTCACAAAGATCATGATCTCGTACGTTGCATATACTGTAATGATAGGATTAATTTGGTACTTATTAATGAGTCAAGTTGACGAATTTGTGAAGCGACTAATTGTTACAAGGACAATGAATTAGCATGAGCCTTTTTGGTGATTTTTATAATAACCCCATAAAGTTTAATAAGAATAAAAAAGAAGAAATGATTTCCCGCAGCGAGGATTGGAGTGCGGCAATACTTTCGGGTTCAAGCGATTTGCTTTCCAGCGAAGGAAGGGTGCCCAAATATGCTTACGTAATTTTAATTGGGGTAGCAATCTTTGCTTCGATAGCTATGACCTGGAGGCTTTTTTCTTTGCAGGTTGCCCAAGGAAAAGAAAACGCCTTATTAGCAAGTAATAATCGAGTCAGGACTACCAATATAACTGCCCCAAGAGGTGCAATATATGATAGAAACGGAGTATTGCTGGTGCGAAACGAAGCGCAGTTTGATTTGATTGCATCACCCTTGCAGCTTCCTAAGTCTGGAGATGAAATTAAAAAGATGTCAGAGTCACTCTCGCCAATTCTTGCTATTTCGTCGGAAGAATTAAGATCACGACTGGAAAAAATCCAAAAATCTGATCAGTCAGAAGTTGTATTAGAATCAAATATTGATAGAGAAAAGTCGCTCCAGGTTGAAGAAAAAACCAGAGAACTACCAGGCCTACTTTTGGAGACCACCCCTCAAAGAGAATATTTGGACGAAGGAATGTTGGCCCACTTTCTGGGCTATATTGGTAGAATTTCGGCTGAAGAATGGAAAGACAAGCCGCAGTATCGACCAGTTGATGTAATAGGCAAAAGTGGTATTGAGAAAAGCTATGAAGATGAATTAAAGGGCTTGGCTGGCAAAGAGCAGGTAGAGGTTGATGCTACTGGTAAGCCAGTTAGATTTTTAGCTCGTGTAGAGCCTGTTGCAGGCAAGAATATAAATCTAAGTATTGACTGGGAGCTACAAAAGCAAATGTACAGCGCCGTAAAGTCTCAGGTTGAAAAATCAGGAGCAAAAGCTGGTAGCGGAGTAGCAATTGATCCTCAGACTGGAGAGGTTCTGGCGGCAGTAAATTACCCAACATATAATGCAAACTTGTTTGCAAAAGGCATAAAACAAAATGAATATGATGGCCTCCTAAATAATGATGCAAAGCCACTACTTAATAGAGTAACATCGGGCAATTACCCGGTCGGATCAATAATCAAGCCATTAATTTCGGCAGCCGCATTACAAGAAAATGTAGTCAATTCTTCCACTACAGTTTTTGATGCAGGAAAGCTGGATGTTCAAAATATTTACGACCCATCAATTGTATATACCTTTAAAGGCTGGAAACCCGAGGGACTTGGAACAGTGAATGTGGTTAGGGCAATAGAGCAAAGTTCAGATATATTTTATTACCAAGTTGGAGGCGGGTATAAAGGCTTTCAGGGTTTAGGTGAACGCAGGCTTTTGGATTGGTATGACAAGTTTGGGCTAGGCAAGAAAACCGGGCTTGATATAGAAGAAAGCGCTGGATATTTGCCTAGTCCCGAGAAAAAGAAAAAAGCCACTGGTGAGGCCTGGTACGTGGGTGATACTTACAATGTTTCAATCGGTCAGGGCGATTTGAAAGCAACGCCATTACAGATGGCAGTGGCTACAAGCTCAATTGCAAATGGCGGTAAGCTTTTGAAGCCTCATTTATTAAAATCCACCAGTGAAGATAAGACTTTGGTTAGAGCTGCTCCAGTAAGTATACTGAAGGGTGACTTTATATCGCCACAAAATCTTAGGCTAGTACAGCAGGGAATGGAAAATGTTGTCTTGCAAGGTACCGCTTGCTGCTCAATGAAACGTGAAGTTCCGGTCCAGGTGGCAGGTAAGACTGGTACTGCAGAAACCTCATCTGAAGGTTTTGATGGCAAAAACCCCCGAACCAAGCCTCATTCTTGGTTTACTTCATATGCGCCAGCCAGTAACCCACGGATTTCAACTGTAATTATGGTTGAAAATTCCGGTGAAGGGGCAGAATTCGCTGCGCCTGCCACCAAAGAAGTGTTGAAATGGTACTTTTCAAATCGCTAAATTTGATTGACAATACGTCCATATTTTGCGAAAATAAAAAACAAACGAACTACTAATTTTACTAGTTGCAAATTCGCAAATTGAGCGATTTTTTGTTTTTAAGGAGGGTCCGTTTAGGAAGGAATAATAAAATGACCAAACAGAATGATTTTTATCTAACTAAGGAAGGTTTTGCTGAGTTAGAAGCAGAGCTTAAAGATTTGAAAGAAAATAAGCGCAAAGAAGTTGCTGCATCTCTTAAGGAAGCCAAAGAGTTCGGTGATCTTAGCGAAAATACCGACTGGGATGATGCAAAAGCTAGACAGCAGTTTATTGAAGGCAGAATATCCGAAGTAGAAAATATTTTAAAGCATGCCAAAGTTATTGAGGGTGGATCTAGCGATTCCGTTAGTGTCGGCTCAACCGTAGATGTTGAAATCGAAGACGGTCAGCATACATTCCAGATTGTTGGCTCTACTGAGGCAAACCCAGATCAAGGAAAGATCTCTGATGAATCTCCAATCGGCAAGGCTCTACTAGGCAAAAAGGTTGGTGAGCATGCAGAAGTAGAAATCCCTGCTGGCACCACTACCTACAAGGTTATTAAGATTAAATAATTACACGACTATTTATTAGTCGGGTATAATAAAAATATGCAAGATAAGCAAATGCGATATTGGCTAGATATATTAGTAGCCAATATATTAGAAAAATATCCGGAGGGGGAGTTAATAGTATCTAGTGGGATATCTCCTTCTGGCCCGTATCATGTAGGCCATGCGCGAGAGATTCTAACTGCTGAAGCTGTGGTTAGGGCTGTGCGAGAAGCCGGTCGAAAGATTCGACATTTGCACTTTGTTGATGCTTTTGACCCTCTCCGAAAGCGCTACCCGTATCTGCCAGAATCTTATGATCAAGAGGCCGGCAAACCACTATATACTATTCCAGCGCCAGACGGTAAATCCAAAAGCTATGCAGATCAATTTTTTGGAGAATACGAAAAGAGCGCCAAAAAACTTGGCATCGACATGGAAATTATTTGGACTCATGAGCTGTATGTACAGGGCATGTTTACTGATTCGATTGCACTTGCGCTCAGAAAGCGCGATGAAATTGCCAAGATATTATTTGATGTGAGTGGCCGCGAGGTCTTGGATGAATGGCAACCCATTCAGATACTAGATGAATCTACGGGCATGCTAAATACAGCAAAATTTGTTGGTTACGATTATGACACCAACAAAGCCCATTACATTGGCGCAGACGGCAATGAGTATTTTGCTGATGCTAGCAAGGGTCAAATTAAGCTAGACTGGCGAATGGATTGGACTGCGCGCTGGAAGCTTTTTGGAGTTCAAATTGAAGGTTTTGGTCGCGAACACGCCACAAAAGGTGGCAGCTACGACACCGGGGTTGTCTTAGCTAAAGAGATATTTGGGATTGAAGCTCCAATACCCGTGCCCTATGACACCATTAATCTTAAAGGTGAATCAAAGAAAATGAGCTCTTCGCTGGGCAATTTAGTTACGCTGCTAGATTCGCTAGAAATCATACCGCCAGAAGTACTAAGATATTTTACATTTAAGAGTCGTCCCGAAAAGCAATTAGGCTTTGACCCCGGCTTGGGTCTATATACTCTTATAGATGAATACGCCAAGACAGAATCCGCCACATTGGCCGGCGAAGAGCCAGAGTTTAAGCGCGCTTGGCAAGTAGCAAGCCTGAGTGGTGACGAGCATGTTGTTAGTACTGTGCCATTTTCACATATGGTTACGCTATATCAAACGGCTCAGGGTGACGAAGAAATGATCATAGACATGCTTAAGCGCACAGGCCACGAAGAAGCTGCTAGCACCCAAAAAGAATCCATAAAAAGGGAGTTGGTTTATGTTAAGAACTGGATAGATCGATACGCCCCTGAGAACATTAAATTTGAAATTCAAAAGCAAATTCCTGAAATTGAAATAAGCAGCGAACAGAATAAATTCCTAGAAACATTACAGGGCAAAATTGAACAGACAAATATGGAGGCCGATGCAATTCACGAAGCAGTATATGATAGCGCAGTAGCTAATGAGCTAAAGCCAGCCGAGGCCTTCAGGCTAATTTATCAGCTCTTTTTAAATAAAAATCAAGGTCCTAAAGTCGGCTTCTTCTTATCAAGTCTAGACAAAGATTTTGTATTAAATAGAATTGCTCAAAAAGGGTAGTATAATTAAGTTATGCTAGATATTCGATTCATCAGAGAAAACCCCGAAGTTGTTCAAGACTCCATCAGCCGGCGCGGCCTGAAGATAGACATCGCTAAGCTAATTGAAGCTGATGATAAAAGACGCAAATTGATTTCCGAAATTGAAAATATTCAAGCTCAAAGAAATAAGATCGCCTCAGAGTCCAAGGGTCAAAGGCCCTCGGAGGAGCAAATTAAACAGGGAAAGCTATTAAAGTCTAAGCACGAAGCATCCGAAAATAACCTCAATGTTATATTGTCTAAATATAATCAATTGCTTGCTGAAGTCCCAAATCTTATTGCCGAAGGAACTCCAGACGGCGCAGAAGAAAATAATTTAGAAATACACAAATGGGGCGAAATCACTCAGGATTTTGAGCCTAAAGACCATTTAGAGCTAAGTGATATCTATAATCTTTACGATTTCGAAGCCGGATCAAAAGTGGCTGGTGCAAAATTCTACTTCACAAGACATAAGGGATTTAAATTATGGCAAGCAATTCAGCTGGCTGCCCAGGAAATAATCGAAGCTGAAGGATTTGAAATGATCAGTGTGCCACATATGGTCAACAAGGTCATCGCTGAAGGCACCGGCTATCTACCAAAAGGAGAAGAAAATCAAAATTACATTGATGAACAGCAGGGTCTGGTTATGATAGCTACTTCAGAAATACCAATAACGGGACTCCATAAGGATGAAACCATTAAGCTTGATAAGCAATTAATGTATGCAGGTATTAGCCCATGCTACAGACTCGAAGCTGGAACATATGGCAAATTCAACAAGGGGCTTTATAGGACTCATCAATTTGAAAAATTAGAGATGTATATATTCTGCAAAGAAGAAGACAGTGATAGTATGTTGCAAAAAATATTGGAAATTGAAAAGAAAATATGTGAGGCTATGGAGGTGCCCTACAGAACTGTAAGGATCGCTGCTGGTGATTTGAGCGCGCCCGCTTATGAGAAATATGATTTAGAGTATTATTCGCCCGTTGATAAGGAATATCGAGAGCTGACCAGCTGCAGTAACTGTACCGATTACCAGGCAAGAAATCTAAACATTAAGTACAAAAATGAAAAGGGTGAGTCAAGATTCGCTCACACCCTCAATGGTACCGCTGTTGTGTCTAGTAGGATGCCCATCGCGATACTAGAAAACCACCAAACTAAAGATGGTAAAGTTAAATTGCCTAAAATAATAGCTAAGTATTATGGTGCTGATGAATTGTAATTAAAAAAGGAGGTGCTTATGATAAACATTCATTTAACAGGTAGAAAGTTCGAAATTGATGAAGAATTGCATAAGTATATTGAAAAGAAACTTGGCGGATTAGATAAATACCTACCGAGGGGGCATAACAATCAGGGCATGACTGTCGAAATCTTCAAAGACCCTTCTGGCAAAGAAGATAATAAATACAAAGTAACTGTAATTCTTCGCGTCCAGGGCCCAGACTTAGTTGCCGAAACAGCCACCATCAATCCTCATTCAGCTGTTGATATTGTCGAGCAAAAGCTTAAAATACAGATTCGCAAGTATAAAGAAAAGCATCAGCCAAAGCGCATTAATATTAAAAGGGCTTGGGAAAAATTCACTTCGCGATAATCTGATTACTCCTGTATAATAAATCCTATGTCATTTTTAAGTAAAATATTTGGTGACCCTAATGAACGGGAAATCAAAAAAGACCGATTAATAGTAGAAAAGATTAATTCTCTCGAAGAGGGGATTAAAGCCCTGACCGATAAGCAGCTATCGGCAAAGACTGAAGAGTTCAAGCAAAGATTGGGCAAAAAAGAAACTTTGGACGATATTTTGCCCGAAGCTTTTGCGGTAGTTCGTGAAGCCTCGAAGCGCAAATTAAATCAAAGGCACTTTGATGTTCAGCTGATTGGTGGAGTCGTCTTGCATGAAGGCAAAATTGCTGAAATGCGGACCGGAGAAGGTAAGACCTTGGTTGCAACTCTGCCGCTATATTTAAATGCCTTGACGGGCAAGGGTGCTCACTTAGTAACAGTAAATGATTACCTTGCACGTATTGGTGTTGGTTGGATGGGGCAGATTTATCACTACCTTGGTCTTAGTTCGGCAGTGATACTACCACAAGGATCCTTTATGTACGATCCAGAATTCATGGATGAATCCCACCACGATGAACGGTTAAGACATCTCAAGCCAGTTTCAAAGCAAGAGGCTTATCGTGCAGATATAACTTACGGAACCAATAACGAATTCGGCTTCGATTATTTAAGAGACAACATGGTGGCTGATTTATCAGATTGTGCTCAGCGAGAATTAAATTTCGCAATTGTAGACGAAGTTGACTCAATTTTGATAGATGAGGCCAGAACTCCTCTAATAATTTCACAGCCGGCAGGGAAAAGCACCGAACGCTATCAGATTTTTGCTAAGTTGGCCCGCCAATTAAAAAGGGGCGAAGACTATAAAGTCGATGAAAAAGAAAAAGCTGTAAGTATTACCCCTGCTGGAATAACTCGCATTGAAAAATCGCTTGGTGTTGAAAATGTATATTCTGCTGAAAACATCGAGGATGTGCATCATGTCGAACAAAGTTTGAAGGCCGAGGCATTGTTCACCAAAGACAAGGATTATGTTGTTAGCGAAGGCGAAATTGTAATTATAGATGAGTTTACTGGGCGTATGCTTGCAGGTCGTCGTTATTCAGAAGGACTTCACCAGGCTATAGAGGCTAAAGAAGGGGTGATAGTTCAGTCTGAATCTCAGACACTAGCAACTATTACATTCCAAAATTACTTCAGACTTTATGGCAAGCTCGCAGGTATGACGGGTACTGCACAGACCGAAGCCGAAGAATTTGCTAAAATTTACAAACTTGAAGTGACTCGAATCCCAACTCACCGACCAATGATTCGTAAGGACTTAAAAGACAGAATATACAAATCTGAAATAGCTAAATTCAATTCTGTAGTTGAAGAAGTCAAGGAAAGAATTGCTAAAGGTCAGCCAGTGCTACTGGGTACTGCTAGTATCGAAAAGAATGAAATTATGAGTGCTTTGTTAAATAAGGCTGGCGTAAATCACGAAACCCTAAATGCAAAAAACAATGAGCGTGAAGCAGAAATTGTAGCCCTTGCAGGACAAAAATCGGCCGTCACTTTAGCTACCAATATCGCAGGGCGCGGTACGGATATCGTTCTGGGAGAAGGAGTAAAAGAACTCGGTGGGCTGCACGTAATCGGTACTGAACGCCACGAATCAAGGCGTATTGACAATCAGTTGCGTGGTCGTGCTGGACGCCAGGGGGACCCAGGATCAAGTCAGTTTTTTGTAAGTGTCGAAGACGATCTAATGCGTATTTTTGGTGGGGACAGAATAGGCTCACTGATGGCCACATTAAATATTCCAGATGATGTTCCTATCGAAAACCAAGTTATATCTCGATCTCTAGAGACTGCCCAGAAGCGCGTTGAAGGCCATAACTTTGATATTCGCAAGCACCTTGTCGAGTACGATGATGTAATGAATTCGCAGCGTGAAGTTATTTATGCTAAAAGACGCCAATACTTGGAAGGAAAAGAGCTACGAAAAGAAATTGAAGGTATGTTTACTGAAGAAATTGCTGCAATTGTTTCTGCCAATACTGATGCCCGAACAGGGGCCGTTGATCTTAATAAGCTCCAAGAAGTTATAGCAACTATAATAGAGCTAAATAACGATTGGGCAGATAAAATCACCACAAAAGTCCCCGAGCTTATCAGCGAAGATATTATGAATCGGGTTGGCCACGCCCTAGACGAACGTGAAAAATCTCTAGGAGAAATGATGGAAGTTGTCTATAAAATGGTATGCCTAAAAACTATCGATAGCTCTTGGCTGCAGCACCTAGAAAATATGGACCACTTGCGTGACGGAATCGGCTTGCGCGGTTATGGCCAGCGCGATCCCCTTGTGGAGTATAAAGCCGAAGCCTTTGGAATGTTTAGTCGCCTTCAGGCCTCGATAAGAGCTGAAATAGTAAATACAATACTAAAAGTTGATGTGCGCGAAGCACCTCAGGCTATAGAGACCGAAACAGAAATTACAGAGGGCGCCGAGCGTGCCAATACTGCTATGGAGCAGTCTGTAAAACGACAAGACAGAGGGGTAAAGGTCAAAACTAAGAAAGTATCTGCTCAGCCCAATTTAAAACCTATTCGCAAAAAGACCAAAAAGAAAAAAAAGAAGCGTTAAATTTTGACGAGCAACGCTCGCTGATGCTAAAATAAACATAACTATTAAAGGAGGGTTATGGATAACAAACAAGATACTACCAGCGCTCAAGCCGTTCACCTCGAAGAATTCGCTGAAAACCTATTAGCAGAAAAGAATTTAACCAATATAGATAATGAGACGCTAGTTCAGATGCGTGAAGATTTGGTAGATCGTCTAGAACAAGTTACTAATAAAACTGTGATAGATAATTTGCCAGAAGATAAATTGCCGGAATTTGAAAAAATGATTGATTCGCAAGCTAGGCCAGAAGATGTCCAAGACTTTATTGATCAGAGCATTCCTAATCTTGGTCCAAAGCTAACAGAAGCTTACTTTAATTTTAGAAAACTTTATTTAGGACTCTAGCTTAGATGGGCGAATTTCCACCAGACCCCGCTTTTACAGGCGGCAACCCCAAGAAAGCTGGCCGACCAAAATCTGCTGAACCTAGACGAATGGATATTAGGCCGGTTCGAAGACAAGATCTAGACAGCGCAATATTAAGATCACAAGATCAGGACATGCCCCTCACTGCTGGAGCAGCAATAGGCCAAGAGCCATATACTTTAGGCCAGAATCCAGAATCTACTCTAGGGGTCGTTCCTCATTCCCCAGAGCACCTAGAATCTCAGCTTGAAGGCTCCAAAGGCACCGGCATGCCAGATAGCGCAGTAGCTACCAATGAGCCTTACACTTTTGCCAATAAGGAAGAGCCTACTTCATTCAAACCATCCG
>Ga0214921_10007047_pt1 | contig 15122 bp, 14 predicted proteins | sample LL1505_MetaG_FD_177992 | JGI IMG/M metagenome (GOLD analysis project Ga0214921, IMG submission 177992) | Freshwater microbial communities from Lake Lanier, Atlanta, Georgia, United States - LL-1505 | ecosystem: Environmental > Aquatic > Freshwater > Lake | place: USA: Georgia | collected... | reverse complement strand
GGGGAATTCGATGGCCTCGTTGCGTTTGTAGGAACTGTCAAATTCTTTGCCATCCGGGAAGGTGCCCCGGTAATGAACCTTGACCTTGTCACTGGCGCTTGGGCTGGCGCCCGCGCCATCCTTGAGCGAGCGATAGACCAGGCCTGAGGTCGTGACCACGGCGCCGGCCTCTTTGGCCGCTTCGGTGGTGACGGCGTTTTGTGCCCAGGCGCCGGGCAGGCTGGCCAGGGCCAGGGTGACTACGATAGTGGCACGTTGCAGGGGATGGCTCATGGTGGGGTTTCCGGAAGTTTCTGGGCGGCTGTCATTGTCGCAGGCAATGCCCGCCATCACTGCCCTGCAGCGCCCGCCTCCGTTTAACATGGTGGCCTAACTCTTGAGGAGAACAGAGATGCCAAATCGTCGAAAAAGCCTTGTATGGTCTATGTTTTCTGCTCTAGTAATAATAGCGAACTGCGGCTTAACCTGGGCCCAGTCGGATTACCCCAGCAAGCCGGTCAAGGTGATCGTGGCGTTCCCGCCGGGCGGTACCAGTGATGTGATGGGCCGCATGGTGGCCGAGGAGTTGGGCAAACAACTGAAGCAGCCCTTTGTCGTGGAAAACATTGGCGGCGTTGGTGGCGCGCTGGGCATGGAGCGGGCCCTGCGCTTACCGGCCGACGGCTACACGCTGATCCAGACCGGGGTTGGCCAGAACGCGGTGGCGCACGGGCTCGACGCCAACCTGCGCTACAACTCTGTCAACGATTTCATTCACCTGTCGCAGGTGCACTCGGGACCCAACGTGCTGGTGGTGCACCCGGCCACGCCTTACAAAACAGTCGCCGACGTGGTCGACTACGCCAAGAAAAACCCCGGCAAGCTGGACTACGGCTTTACCCACGCCGCCTCCGGCCACATGGCGATGGAGCTGTTCAAGCAAACCGCCGGCATTGAACTGACCGGCATTCCCTACAAGGGCGGTGGCCCCATGCTGACCGACCTGCTCGGCGGCACCATTCCGATGATGTTCATCAACCAGGACGCTGCGCTGCCCCATGTGCGGGCCGGCAAGATGCGCGCCATTGCGGTTTCCAGCGCCGCCCGCAACCCGCTTTACCCCGATGTGCCGACGATTGCCGAGGCCGGTTATAAGGGTTTTGAGGCCCTGTCCTGGTCCGGCATGTCGGTGGCCAAGGGCACGCCGCATGCGGTGGTGGACAAGCTCGAAGCCGCCATTGCCCAGGCGATGCAGTCCGACGCGATCCGCCAACGCATGAACTCGGTCGGCTTTGTCGTGCCGCCGCAGGGCAGCAAGCACTACACCGCCTTCGTCAAGTCTGAACTCGACACCTGGGTGCGAGTGATCAAGACCGCTGGCATCAAGCCGGAATAGTTCAGGGCTTTGATTTACCCGGGCGCATTTCCTTGTAGGTGGCCAGGCGCTCCGGATAGTCGGCAGCCACCGGTGTACCAGAGGCCCGGTTGCGCTCAAGCTGGCCCATGGCTGCGGGGTAGTCGGCGACGTTGAGGTAGTAAAAAAATGACAACAGTCGTTCCGAAAACCGCCAAAGGCCTTCAACCTTTTCGTAGCGGTCGCTGTACCGCATGGCCGTCACCATGGGCTGTTCATTGCGCCAGACCTCTGCATGCACCGACAACCGTCCCTGGGCTTGGGTTGCCGAGTCAAACCAGATGACGTGGTCATGGGCAAAATGGTTGGAGGGGCCCATCACGCTGTAGCGACTCTCGAATTGCCTGAGGACCGCCTCCCGCCCAGTGGCACGCATGGCACCGTCCTTCGAGCCGAAGGAGGCCTGTTCGGTGAACAGCTCTGCGGCGGCCGCCAGATCCCGGTTGTCGATGGCAAAGTTGTAGCGCGCCGTCAAGTCACGGATGGCGAGTTGGTCCTCGACAGCGGCCAGGCGGCTCTCCAGGGTGCTGGTGGCGGTCGGCGGAACCCGGCGCGGAATGGTCATGGTGGTGGTCCTCGTTCTTACTGCAAATCGGGTCGATAGTCGGCCACATCGTCGTATTGCACCAATTCGACGATGTTGCCTTCGGGGTCGCGCAGAAATGCGACATACAAGCCAGGCCGCCTTTGGATGGGCTCTGGACCCGTCATGAAGCAGACGCCGGCTTCCGCCAGACGCGCCATGGCGCCCTTGACATCGCTGATGATGAAGGTCAGGTACATCACGTTCGGGTGGTCAAGGACGTAGGCCGAGTGCTCGGTGGGCAGCGGGGCTGCCTCATCCGGGGCAATCAGCTTGATCCGCTCTCCGCGGCTGGTCTGCAGCCGGATCACCGTGGCGCTGCCCTGGGCCAATCGGTAAGCTTGCGCCACCTGGACCGGGACACGCGCCTCACTGATGAACTGCAGGCCGAGGATATGTTGGTAAAAATGCTGCATCACCGCCAGGCTCCGGCAGCCAAAGCCGACCTCCAGCGGGGTGGTCATGCTGAGCAAAGTCGTGTTTGACATCGGGGGGCTGACAGGGTGGGGCGCCGGGCTGGGGCGTTCAGGCGGGTACGCCGGCTGCGTGCTTGGCCGCCAGGTAAGCGAAAGTCATGGCCGGGCCCAGGGTGGAGCCCGGGCCGGGATAGGCGCCGCCAAAGACGCTGACCTGGTCATTGCCGACCGCGTACAGCCCACTGACCGGCTGCCCCCCGGTGCTGATCACGCGGGCATGCGCATCCACCTGGATGCCAGCAAAGGTGCCGATTTCGCCGACGTACAGGCGCACGGCATAAAAAGGGCCCTGCGTCAAGGGGGCCAGGCAACTGTTGGGCCGGATATCCTCATCGCCCTGATAGCTGTCGTAGGTGCGGCTGCCGCGATTGAACAGGCGATCCACCCCTTTGACCGCATCCTCATTGAATGCCGCCACCGTCGCCTGCAGCCCGGCGGGATCAATGCCGGCCTTGTGTGCCAACTCGGCCAGGGTCTCACCCCGCAACAGGTAGCCATTGCGCAGATAGCGGCCTTTGGGCACCGGAAAAGGGCGTACAAAGCCCATCCCCCAGTGCTTGACCGCACGGTGGTCGGCGATCAGCCAGGCAGCGGCCTGCGCCTCGCCCTCTTCCTCGCTGGCGCGGATCATGCCCGGCACGAAGTGGTGGTAGGACCCTGACTCATTGGCAAAGCGGCGCCCTTTCCGCGAAACTGCGATAAACCCCGGCTTCATGCGGTCCACCAAGTGGGGCCAGACCCCTTCGACGCCCTCGACGCCAGGAATCTGTGACACCGGCATCCAGGGACTGACCTGCGCCACGTTGGCGGCAAATTTGCCACCCGCCTGTTCCGCCAGCCGGACCCCGTCCCCGGTGTTGCCAAGCGGCACCGGGGTCGGATGATGACTGCCCGCCGCCACTGGCGGGTAGGTGGTGGCGCGGCGAAGCGCGTCGCGCCCGTAGCCGCCGCAGGCCAGGATGACGCCCCGGCCGGCCTTGACCCGAACGATGCCTTCTGGGGTGTGGACAAGGGCGCCACTGACGCGACCATCGTCCATGAGCAGTTCCTTCATCGGACTGGAGAGCCACATCGGGATGCCAAGGTCGAACACCGTTCGCGCCAACCGGCCGACCAGTGCACGGCCGCGCACCATCTGTTCGCTGCGCCCGTACACCACCATGTCTCTGGCATGGGCGATCAGCTTGCGCACCACGAAGCCCAGTGATTTCAGGGAGCGACCGGCGCGCATGAACTCTTTCATTTCGACGCTGGAGCCAATAGCCAGGCCGAGAAACAGGGTCTGGGGCAGCTGGTTGCGCAACTGCTTCAAGTGCGGTCCCATCTCGCTGGTCTTGTAGTTTTCGGTACACAGGCCACGCTGGGTCCGTGAGGCGGGATGCTCCGACACGTAGTCCGGATAATCCATCGAATAGAACCTGACCTCGGTTTCGCGTTCCAGGTAGTCCACCATGTCGGGGCCATGCTGGAGGTAGGCGTCGACCCGATCCGGGTCGCAACAGCCCCGGCCTTCATCAAGAATGTAGCGCCGGGCCAACTCAATGGAATCGGTCTTGCCCGTCTTGGCATTGGCCGCCAGCGAGTGTCGGTTGCCGGGAATCCAGATCATGCCCCCCGAGTAAGCAGTGGTGCCGCCAAAGAGCGCGTCTTTTTCGATCAGCAGCACATCGAGGCCAGCTTTGCGCGCCACGATGGCCGCTGTCAGTCCAGCCGCTCCGGTGCCGACCACCAGGACATCGCAGGTGTGGTTCCGAATGATGTCAGGGGTCATGCTTGCTTCTCGGTTCGAGTGCCATGCGGCGGTATGCCGATTGTGCAGTCGAATCTGCAAGTTTGGCAATTGCTCACCACCCTTGCGTACAAGGGCAGCAAGCGCTCGCGGATCAAAGCGCTGCACCGAGCAGCGCACGCAGTTGTCCCAGCGATTCCCTTAGGGCGCGGACCGGTTCAGCATCGGTCAACCCCGGGTTAGGTCGGTGGACGGCATCACACCAGCAGCGCGTTGACCCGCTTCACATAGGCGGCCGGGTCAGCCGGCAGGCCGCCTTCGGCCAGCAGCGCTTGGTCGAACAGGATGTGCGCCAGGTCGTGGAAGTGCACCGAGCCATCGAGCTTTTTAACCAGCGGGTGCTCGGCGTTGACTTCCAGCACCGGCTTGACCTCGGGTGCGCTCTGGCCGGCCTGTTTGAGCATGCGCGCCAGTTGGGTGCTCATGCCGTGGTCCTGCACCACCAGGCAGGCCGGGCTGTCCACCAGCCGGGTGGTCACGCGCACGTCTTCGGCCTTGTCTTTCAGCGCCTCTTTCAGCTTGGCCAGCAGCGGCTTGAAGGTCTCAGCCGCTTCTTCAGCCGCTTTTTTCTCGGCTTCGTCCTGCAGCTTGCCCAGATCGACCGCGCCTTTCGCGACGCTTTGCATCGGCGTGCCGTCAAATTCATTCAGGTAGTTCAGCGCCCACTCGTCAACCCGGTCGGTCATCAGCAGCACCTCAATGCCTTTTTTCTTGAAGACCTCGAGTTGCGGGCTGTTCTTGGCGGCGGCCAGGCTGTCGGCGGTGATGTAGTAAATGGCCTCCTGACCCTCTTTCATGCGCGCCTTGTAGTCGGCCAAGCCCACACTCACCGTGTCGCTGGTGCTGCTGGCGAAGCGCAGCAACTTGGCCAGCCGGTCCTTGTTGCCGAAGTCTTCGCCCAGGCCTTCTTTGAGCACGGCGCCAAACTCGTTGTAGAACTTGGTGTATTTGCCAGCGGCAGCCTCGGCCGCCGCCTTGTCTTCGGCGCTCAGCACGTCGGTGACCTCGCCCTCGGCGGGCACAGGTAACTGGTCATGGCGGGCCAGGTCTTCGAGCATGCCCAACACGCGCTTGGTACAGCCTTCTCGGATGGCTTTCACGTCGCGGCTCTCCTGCAGCAGCTCGCGGCTGACGTTGAGCGGCAGGTCTGCCGAATCGACCACGCCTTTGACAAAGCGCAGGTAGGTGGGCATCAGCGCCTCGGCGTCGTCCATGATGAAGACGCGCTTGACGTAGAGCTTGATACCGGCTGACTTTTCGCGGTTGTACAGGTCCATCGGCGCCTTGCCCGGGATGTACAGCAGCTGGGTGTACTCGGTGCTGCCTTCCACCCGGTTGTGGGTATGGGCCAGCGGGGCTTCAAAGTCGTGGCTGATCTGTTTGTAGAACTCGTCGTACTGCTCTGAGGTGATGTCTTTTTTGGCACGGGCCCAAATGGCGTTGGCCTTGTTCACCGACTCCCAATCACCAGTTTTGACCATGCCGCCAGGCTGGCGGCCACCGTTCTCGTCGCTGGGGTTGATCAGCTCGCCGTCTTTCCACTCTTCTTTCTCCATCAGGATTGGCAGGCTGATGTGGTCGGAGTATTTGCTGATGATGCTCTTGACCTTCCAGGCGCTGGCGTAGTCCAGCGCGTCGTCGCGCAGGTGCAGCGTGACGCTGGTGCCGCGAGCGGCGCGGTCGATGGTTTCCACTTCAAAGTCGCCCGCGCCGCCGCTGATCCAGCGCACCCCTTCAGCGGTGCTCAGACCGGCGCGGCGTGACTCAACCGTGATCTTGTCGGCCACGATGAAGCCGGAGTAAAAGCCAACGCCAAACTGGCCGATCAGCTGCGAGTCGGCCTTTTGGTCGCCGGAGAGCTTGGACACAAAATCTTTGGTGCCGCTCTTGGCAATGGTGCCCAGGTGGTCGATCGCTTCTTGCTGGCTCATGCCGATGCCGTTGTCGGTGATGGTCAGGGTTTTGGCGTCTTTGTCAAAACTGACCCGCACTTCCAGGTTGGGCGCGTCTTCGTACAGACCGCTGTTGTTGATGGCTTCAAAACGCAGCTTGTCGCAGGCGTCAGAGGCGTTGGACACCAGCTCGCGCAGAAAAATTTCCTTGTTGGAGTACAGCGAGTGGGTAACAAGGTGCAGAAGCTGGGCCACTTCGGCCTGGAAGGAGAGGGTTTGCTTGCTCATAAGTGTGATGGAGTCTCAATAAACGGAGGGTGCCTGATGGGCGCCGGAGCCAGTTGCCCGGACAGACCCCAATTATGGGCGATGGGCCTGAGTTTCAAGGGCACCGGCACCCGGCGCAATCGGCCCGGCTCAACCGGCCCAGCTCGCATAAGATGCAAGGGCCTGCGCCCAGTGGCCGCTCCATGACGCTCCCCTCACCGCCACCCTCACCCAACCTCGCCTTCGAGCTGACCGCGCCCTGGTTGGCCGTGGCGCGGGCCGAAATCGGGGTGCGCACTTTCCCGCCCGGGCAGAGCAACCCGCGCATTGCTGCTTACCACACCGGCACCAATATTGCTGGTTATGACGACAAGGCGTCTTGGTGCTCGTCGTTTGTCAATTGGGTGCTGGCGCAGCACGGCTTGGGTGGTACCGGCTCGGCCTTGGCGCGTTCCTGGCTGACCTGGGGAGAGCCGCTGGTCGCGCCGGTGCCGGGCTGCATTGCCGTGCTGTGGCGCGATGACCCCGCTGGCTGGAAAGGCCACGTGGGCTTTTGGCTGCGCGAAGACGCAGCGCATGTGCACCTGCTGGGCGGCAACCAACTCGACGAAGTCCGGGAGCACTTTTACCCCCGGGCCAGTGTGCTGGCTTATCGCTGGCCGGCGGCGTAGGCCGAGGCGCTCAGATGCCGAGCAGTTTCTTGGCTTCGCTCAGCGCCTTCATGGAGGCGTCGTGTTTGCCGTCCTTGTGCAGTTTTTCGCCTTCGGCACGCATCGCCTGCACCTTGGTCATGTCGGCGCCAGTCAGCACCGGTTTGGTGGCGAGTTTGGCATCGATGGCCTTCATCTCGTTCGGGCAGTTATGGGCAAAGGCCAAGGAACTGGTCAGGGCCAGCAGGGCGAAAAGGGATTTTTTCATGGGTGGTCAAGTCGCAGGCGCCAGAACATACTGGCACGCTCATTGTTGCCACATGGCCCGTCGGCTGGCACGCCAAACGCCAATGGCCCCACACCCTTCCCAGTCTTTAGGCCAGGCCGGCCTTGTCCAACTGCGCCGCAGCCTTGTCCAGCCAAAGCTGCACACTGTCGATCAGGTCGCGGTGGCTGAAGGAGCAACTTTCATCAGTGAACAGCGCACTCGACTCCAGCCGGTCAAGCAGTCCCAGCAGCACCTCGCCGTAGCGCGGCGGCAGGGCGGCCAGCAAAGCATCGAGCTCGCGGGCCTGGGCGCTGAAGGCCTGGACCGGCAGCGTGCCAGCGCGCAGCTGCGCCAGTGCGTTCTGCAAGGTGTGCAGCTCTGGGTTCATGGCGTTGACTCCCGATTAAAACCGCTCGTGCGGCGCCAGGTAGCGCCACTGCCCCAGCGGCAGATTGCCCAGCATCACCTGGCCGATGCGCACCCGTTTCAGCCCCACCACCTTGAGGCCCACCAACTCGCACATGCGCCGGATTTGCCGCTTCTTGCCCTCGGTCAGCACCACGCGCAGCTGCTCCGGGTTTTGCCAGCTGATCTTGGCGGGTTTCAGGGCCTGGCCGTCCAGGCTCAGGCCGTGGCGTAGCTTGTCCAGCAGGGCGGGTGGAAACACGGCCTGAACGTTGGTGGTGATGGGGTCGTCATCGTCCATCCGCACCAGTTGGCCCGGTTGCGGGTCTGCGTGGGGCTGGCCGGTTTTGTCCAGCCCCAGGTAGACCACGCGCACCAGGTATTCTTTTTCCATCGCCGAGTCTTCGCCGATCAATTGGCGTGCCACGCGGCCGTCCTGCGTCAACACCAGCAGCCCGATCGAGTCGATGTCCAGCCGGCCGGCCGGCACCAGGCTTTGCAGCTGTTTGGGGTGAAAGAAAAAGCGCGCGTTGTCCTCAGCCCAGCGGTTTTGCGGTTGCACCAGTGTGATGGCCGGCTGGTGACCATCTTCGGCCTGGCCGCTGACCAGCCCGATGGGTTTGTTGACCAGGATGGTGACTTGGTTGGCCTGCTGGCCCTGCGCCTGCGGACTGATCTCGATGCGCACATCGGGCAAGACCTGCATGCCCATGGTGGCCACCACGCCATTGACCTTGACCCAGCCCTTGCCGATCCACTCGTCCGCCTCGCGCCGCGACGCCAGCCCCAGCTCGGCCATGCGCTTGTTCAGGCGCAGCGTGCCATTGGGTCCGATGGCGGCGGTATTGGTCTGCCCAGCCGGGATCGGCGCCCGCTGGACCGGCGGCGCTGCGCGCCGGAAGGTGGGTGCGGGCGGGGTTTCGCCAGGGGGTTTGGATAGGGTCATTTGCTATTAAAGTAGGAGCTATAACGCTATATTTTACAAGGGCTGGAGGCTGATTTGTCCCTTGATGATCTGAAGGCTAACAGCGACGGCTTTATCCTCTCGTCTAGCAGCCCGGCGTCAGGGGTGGCGCGATACGGGCGCGGGCTGTGGCGGTCGGCGCAAGCGCCGACGTCGCTGCGATGCTCTGTCAGCGGTCGGGGCGCGGAACTCACTGTGTTCGCTCTGCTCACGCCGTTCGGACAACCGCGCCCAGCATGATGACGAGCGCGCTTCGCGCGCCGACCGCTAGCCTGCGCTTCTCGCCGCCACAGAATGCGCCCGTATCGCGCCACCCCTGACGCCGGGCTTTACCTCGGGGCGGCAAAGATGCCTGTTTGCAAAGGCGCCCCAGAGGCGGGCTGTAGCGCGCCTCTGGGGCGCCGGTGACGCGCAGGGCTGGCGGCCTCGCGCGCAGCGCGACTCAACATCTGACTCGTCGCGGTTGTCTGAACGAAGAGAGCGAAGCGAACGCAGTGAGTTCCGCGACGCGGGTCGCCAGACCGAGCATCGCCGGGGAGTCGGTGCTGTGCACCGACCGACGCAGTGAAGCGCTGCAGCCCGTCTCGCTGCGCTTTTGCTGACGTGATGTCATCTTCAAGGGCTTGCCGCTAACTCAGCCCACAAACGCGTGCGTTCGCAGCGCGCCCAGGTCCAGCACCCGCAGGCCGCCGTATTCGACCCGGATCGCACCCTGTGCCGCCAACGCGGTCAGGGCTTCATTGACGCGCTGGCGTGACAGGCCGACCAGATAGGCCAGTTCCTGCTGGGTGATGCGCAGGACCTCGCCCACGCCGGGGTAGAGCACCGGGTTGAACAGCGCCGCCAAGCTGCGCGCCACCCTCAGGTTAGGGTTGCCCATTCGGTCAATCTCGCGCGCCGCGATGAACTGGCCCAGCCGCTCGTTGAGTTGGTTCATGACGAAGCGGTTGAAACCGATGGAATGGTCCAGCAGCGAATGGAAGGTGTCCACATGCAGACCTGCCACCCGGCTATTGCGCAGGGCCTGAATGTTGTAGCGGTAGGCTTCGCGCTTGAGCGCCGTGCCCTCGCCAAACCAGCCGCCAGGCGGCATGCCGGTGAAGGTCATGGTCTGGCCCTGCGCGTTGTCGGTGCTCATTTTCAGCAGGCCGTCGACCACGCCAAACCAGTAGGTCACCGGGCGGCCCACCCGGCAAACGTAGTCGCCCGGGCTGGCGTCGGCGATTTTCAGGTCGGCCACGGCGCGTTCGCGCTCGAGCGGCGCCAGCAGGCTCAGCCAAGGGATGGCGTCCAGCTCCGTCGGGGTGAGGGGCCGGCGGCGCTGGTGAAGCGATGACTCTTGGACCATGACGGAATCAGCCCGTAAGCTAGCAGAAAGTGGAGGGAAAACCCCTACGGATTAAGGTCAAAAATGTCGTCAGAACGACAACTTGACGTCAAACGAATCCCTATTATTTGCCCTATTGCACCGAGCGGCAAGCCCCTGCCCGACTTGAGGCGCTACCAAGACAAGGTGACGGAATGCAGACCACTTTCCCTCAATTGCTGTTCAAGCACGCCGTCGAGCGCCCGGCCGATCCGGCCATGCGTGAAAAGGAATACGGTATCTGGCAGGCCCTGAGCTGGGCCGATCTCGCCACCATGGTGACGCAGTTGGCCTGCGGCCTGCACCAGGCCGGTCTGCGTCGGGGCCAGCACATGGTGGTGGTGGGTGCCAACCGGCCGCGCCTATATGCCACCATGCTGGCTGCGCAGGCGCTGGGTGCGGTGCCGATTCCGCTGTACCAGGACGCTGCAGCGGCGGAATGCGTGTTCCCGATCAATAACGCCGACGTGGCCTTTGCCTTTGCCGAAGACCAGGAGCAGGTGGACAAGCTGCTGGAGGCTCGCGCCCAGTGCCCTGGCCTGGCGCACATTTATTTTGATGACCCGCGCGGCCTGCGCAATTACGACGAGCCAGGATTGGCCGCACTGGACGAGTTGCTGGCTGCCGGACAGGCCTTCGCCGCGCTTCACCCAGACTTTGTCAAGCGTGAGGTGGCGCTGTCGCAGTCGCACGACGTGGCGGCCATGTTCTTCACCTCGGGCACCACAGGCAATCCCAAGGGCGTGGCCCACACGCACAACTCGCTGCTGGACCGGGCCCGGGCCGGCGCCGAGTTTGACCACCTGACGCACCGTGAGGAGGTGCTGGCCTACCTGCCGCCGGCCTGGATCGGGCAGAACATCTTCAGCTATGCCCAGTGGCTGGCCTGCGGCTACGTGGTCAACTGCCCTGAATCGGCGGCGACCGTCACGATTGACCTCAAGGAGGTCGGGCCCACCTATTACTTTGCCCCGCCTCGCGTGTTTGAAGGCCTGCTGACCAGCGTCATGATCCGCATGGAGGACGCCAGCGCCCTCAAGCGGCGCATGTTCCAAGCCTTCATGGCGGTGGCGCAAAGGGTGGGACCCACGCGCATGGATGGCAAGTCGCTCAGCCTGGCGGACCGGCTGCTGTATGCGCTGGGCAACCTGCTGGTGTACGGCCCGTTGCGCAACAACCTCGGTCTGAGCCGGGTGCGTGTGGCCTACACCGCAGGTGAGGCGATTGGCCCTGACTTGTTCACCTTTTACCGCTCGATCGGCATCAACCTCAAGCAGCTCTACGGCTCGACAGAGACCGCCGTGTTTGTCTGCCTGCAGCCCGACCATCAGGCCAGAGCCGATACGGTGGGCGTGCCGATTGCCGGGGTCGAGATCAAGGTGGCTGACAACGGGGAGATTCTGGTCAAGTCGCCCGGTTTGCTCAAGGAGTACTTTAAAAACCCGCAGGCCACGGCCGAGGTGCTCACCGTCGATGGCTGGTACCACACCAGCGACGCCGGCTTTCTGGATGCGCAGGGCCACCTCAAGATCATCGACCGGGTGAAGGACGTGGGCCGCATCCGCGGCGGCGACAACGACGGCGCCATGTTCGCGCCCAAGTACGTCGAGAACAAGCTCAAGTTCTTCCCGCACATTAAGGAGGTGGTGGCTTATGGCGACGGCCGCGACAAGGTGTGCGTCATGGTCAACATCGATTTCGATGCGGTGGGCAACTGGGCCGAGCGCCGCAACCTGCCCTACGCCGGCTACACCGATTTGGCGCAAAAGCCCGAGGTGTACCAGCTGATCAAAGCGTGCGTTGAAAAGGTCAATGCCGATCTCAGCGCCGACACCCTGCTCGCTGGCAGCCAGGTCAGCCGCTTTCTGGTGCTGCACAAAGAGTTGGATGCCGACGACGGCGAGTTGACCCGCACCAACAAGGTCCGGCGGGGCTTTATTGCTGACAAATACCAAGCCTTGGTCGATGCGCTTTACGGCGGTGCCACCTCCCAGTTCATTGAAACCCAGGTCAGGTTCGAGGACGGCCGCAGCGGCAGCGTCAGCGCCACCCTGCGCATTGACGACGCCAAGACCTTCCCCCCGGTAAAGGCCGCAGCATGAGTGCCAAGACCATCGGTGACGTCATCCTTGACGTCAAAAACATCTCTTTAAGTTTCGGTGGCGTCAAGGCGCTGACCGACATCTCCTTCGACGTGCGTGAGCACGAAGTGCGCGCCATCATCGGCCCCAATGGTGCGGGCAAGAGCTCGATGCTCAACTGCATCAACGGCGTCTACACGCCGCAGCAGGGTTCGATCTCGTTCCGCGGCCAGACCTTCGACCACATGGACAGCCACCAAGTGGCGGTGATGGGCATTGCGCGTACCTTTCAGAACCTGGCGCTGTTCAAGGGCATGAGCGTGATCGACAACATCATGACCGGCCGCAACCTGCGCATCAAGAGCAACCTGTTTCTGCAGGCGCTGCGCATCGGCCCGGCCCAGCGCGAGGAAGAGCGGCACCGCGAATTTGTCGAGCACATCATTGACTTCCTCGAAATCCAGGCCTACCGCAAGACGCCGGTCGGTCAGTTGCCCTACGGCTTGCAAAAACGCGTGGACCTGGGTCGCGCCCTGGCGATGGAGCCCAAGGTGCTGCTGCTCGATGAGCCCATGGCCGGCATGAACGTGGAAGAAAAGCAGGACATGTGCCGATTCGTGCTCGACGTGAACGAGGAGTTCGGCACCACGGTGGTGCTGATCGAGCACGACATGGGCGTGGTGATGGACATCTCGGACCGGGTGGTGGTGCTGGACTACGGCAAGAAGATTGGCGACGGCACGCCCGATGAAGTACGCAACAACCAGGAAGTGATCAGCGCTTACCTGGGCACCAGTCACTAAAGCATATGGCCTTCTTTCTTGAAACCTTGCTGGGCGGCCTGATGGCCGGCATGCTGTACTCGCTGGTGGCGCTCGGCTTCGTGCTGATCTACAAGGCGTCAGGGGTGTTCAATTTCGCCCAGGGTGCCATGGTGCTGTTTGCGGCGCTGGCGATGGCCCGCTTTGCCGAATGGATCCCGCGCTGGACCGGTCTTGACAACCGGGTGCTGGCCACGCTGGCGGCCTTCGTGGTGGCCGGGCTGATCATGTTTGTGGTGGCCTGGCTGATCGAGCGCCTGGCGCTGCGCCACCTGGTCAACCAGGAGGGCACCACGCTGCTGATGGCCACACTGGGCATCAGCTACTTTCTGGACGGCATCGGCCAGACCCTGTTTGGCAGCGACATCTACAAGATTGACATCGGCATGCCCAAAGAGCCGATCATGGCCTTCGAGCGTGTTTTTGACGGTGGCCTGCTAATCAACAAGGAAGACCTGTACGCCGCCTTGATCGCTGCGGTGCTGGTGGCGGCCTTAAGCTTGTTTTTTCAGAAAACTGGCACCGGGCGCGCCCTGCGCGCGGTGGCCGATGACCATCAGGCGGCGCAAAGCATTGGCATCCCGCTCAACCGCATCTGGGTCATTGTTTGGTGCGTGGCCGGGGTGGTGGCGCTGGTGGCCGGCATGATCTGGGGCAGCAAACTGGGCGTTCAGTTTTCTCTCACCACGGTGGCGCTACGCGCCCTGCCGGTGGTGATTCTGGGTGGCCTGACGTCGGTGCCCGGCGCCATCATCGGCGGCCTGATCATCGGTGTGGGCGAGAAAATGTCCGAGGTGTTCCTCGGCCCCTACGTGGGAGGCGGCATCGAAATCTGGTTCGCGTATGTGCTGGCCCTGGTGTTTTTGCTGTTCCGCCCGCAAGGCCTGTTCGGCGAGAAGATCATTGACAGAGTATGAGACCTTGCGGGACAGACCAAGATTTGCGCAGCAAATTTGCTCTGTCTCCAACTGAACTGAGGCTTTGTGGGACAGACCAAGATTTGCGCAGCAAATTTGCTCTGTCCCCAACTGATTAGAAGAAGGATTTCGATGTTCTACAGAGAAAACGGCCAATTCAAGACCAGCTACCGCAGCGACAGCCAGATCTTCCCGATCGCGCAGGACCGCTGGGCGGTGCTGCTGATCGTGGCAGCGGCCTTTTTCGTGGTGCCGCAGTTCAGTTCTGACTACATGTTCCGTGCGATCCTGATCCCTTTCCTGATCATGTCCTTGGCGGCTGTGGGGGTCAACGTTCTGGTGGGCTACTGCGGCCAGATTTCGCTGGGCTCGGGCGCTTTCATGGCGGTGGGCGCCTATGCCGCATTCAACTTCTTCGTCCGTTTGCCCGGTATCCCCCTTCTGCTGGCGCTGGTGCTGGGCGGGGTGTGTGCCGCCGCCTATGGCATCTTGTTCGGTCTGCCGAGCTTGCGGGTCAAGGGCCTGTACCTGGCCGTGGCCACGCTGGCGGCCCAGTTTTTCAGCGACTGGTTGTTCCTGCGCATCAAGTGGTTCACCAACAACTCGGCCTCGGGCTCGGTCTCGGTCTCGGGCCTGGAGTTTCTGGGTATGCCGATCGACAGCCCCATGGCCAAATACTTGCTTTGCCTGTCGATTCTGGTGGTGCTGGCGCTGCTGGCGAAAAACCTGGTGCGTTCGGCCATCGGACGCGAATGGATGGCCATCCGCGACATGGACGTGGCCGCAGCGGTGATCGGCATCCGCCCGATGTATGCCAAGCTGACCGCCTTTGCGGTGAGCTCTTTCATCATCGGTGTGGCCGGCGCGCTGTGGGGCTTCGTCTACCTGGGCGCCTGGGAGCCCGCCGCCTTCTCGGTGGAGATGTCGTTTCGCCTGCTGTTCATGGTCATCATCGGCGGCATGGGCTCCATCATGGGCAGTTTTTTTGGCGCGGCCTTCATTGTGCTGCTGCCCATCGGTCTGAACCAATTCCTGCCGGTGCTGGGCAGCGTGTTTGGCGTGGTCATTTCGACCTCGGGCATTTCGCACGCCGAACTGATCATTTTTGGTGCCTTGATTGTCTGGTTCCTGATTGTGGAGCCGCACGGCCTGGCCAAACTGTGGTCCACCGCCAAGCAAAAGCTGAGGCTCTGGCCCTTTCCCCATTGACCCCGTTTTCGTTCGTTAACCCCGGCAGCGTGCTGCCACCA